>Ga0209013_10000199_pt1 | contig 50803 bp, 33 predicted proteins | sample Cruoilmetagenom2_FD_187291 | JGI IMG/M metagenome (GOLD analysis project Ga0209013, IMG submission 187291) | Oil polluted marine microbial communities from Coal Oil Point, Santa Barbara, California, USA - Sample 2 (SPAdes) (version 2) | ecosystem: Environmental > Aquatic > Marine > Oil seeps ...
GCACCTCGTGGGCCGCCATCATCATCAGGGCTCCGGAAATCGACTTGCCGGAGACGTCTCCATAGACCACAACGTGCTCTTCGTCCACACGCCCGGGGAGCTCCGAGAAGAAATCTCCGCCGACCTCCTGCGCCGGTCGGCAAACCGCCGCCAGCCGCCAACCGTCGGCCGTCGCCAGCTTTTCCGGCAACAGCGACGATTGGATCGATGCGGCGATCTTGAGCTCTTGCTCGAGTTCCGCCTGACGCGTGCGCTCTTCGAGGAGGACGCTGGTTTCGAGTGCGATGGACGCTTGATTGAGGAGGCCGCGCAGGAGCTGCAGCTCCTCCTTTTCAAAGGCGGTCTGGCCTGCTTTTCCGGACAGCAGGATCACACCGACCGCCCTCCGCGTGGTCGCCGCAAGACCCACCAGCTCCACCCCCGCATCTGCCAATTTCGAGCACAGTTCCTCCACGTCGGGGGACAGCAGGCGCAGCGGTGCAAGCTCCTCCAACCGGACCAGCGACCCCTGACGCTTGAGCTGGTCGTGGAGAATGCCAATGACCGGGAGTTCCTCGGGAAGAGCATCCGAACCGGCCTGCCGGAGCAACCTGTCGTCGGACAAAAGGTACAGGGCCGAAAACTGCAAACCGAGAAGCTCGGGCAGCCGTTCCACCAATTGTGTCACCAGTGGACCAATCTCCACCTCCCGGGTAATGGCCTCGCCCATCTCAACCATGGCTCGCTGCAGGCGAAGACGATCGGCAAAGAAGAACCGATCAACCGGGCCTTGCAGCCGCTGTCTCAGCGGCTCGAAGAGGAGCACGATAGCGAGCGCGAAGATCACCGGGAAATACGGCGAATCCGCAATTCGGGTACCGCGGAAGAGGAGTTGGAATGAGGCGATTCCAAGGGCGTAGACCGCGGTCACCATGGCGGTCGTGATGGTGTAGAGCAAGCTCTTGCGCAGGATGACCTTGATGTCCAGAAACCCGAACCGGATGATGGCGTAGGCAAAGGTGATCGGCACCAGGATCAGCGGCACCACGCCGTAGAAGAGAAATCGCTCAGTGTTGAGGAACGATGGAAACGCGACCGCCAGAACGATAAAGGGAACAACCCCGAAGAGGGTGCCGAGAAAGACCAGCCCGGCGCCGCGCCGCTGAAGCCTGTCCGGCAGATACAGGGCGCTGAGACCGAGGGCGCCGAGACCGAGCAGCATGTAGCCGACCATCACCCACCAGTTGGTCATCGGCGCGCCGCTGATCAAGGCTAGCGGGTTCCCGGTGCGCCGCGCCCACAGCACCGTGCCCAAATACACGAGCGGCGGCAGGAGATAGATGGGCAGCATCCTGGAGCTGATGCGCGCGATCCAGCCGAGAAAATCGGCTATTGGGTCACGGCGCCATTCCCATACCGGGCGTGGGAAGATCAGGAAGAAATGGAGAAAGGCCGCCGGCAGGAAGAGCAATGCCATGGTGCCGGTGGTGAGGACGAAGGTGTCGACCCAGGAGTAGGATGCGGGACGCAGCCGGCAGACCAGGAAGAGCATGAAGAGGCTGCACATGGTGAAGAAGACCCGAGCCGCGGGCAGCCGTGGTTGTCGCAGAACGACGAAGAGACCGACGCCGAAGAAGAGAAAACCGAGGAGGGCGGCGTAGAGGTAGGTTGTGCCGCCGATCTGCCGGCGACCGAGCTCCACCTCGACCTCGAAGATGCTGCCCCCCGACCTCACCAAATAGGGAACCAGCTCGCCAATGTGGTGGCGGTTCAATAGCTCCTGGGCGTGAGTGTGGGAATCGAGGAAGGCGCGGTCAATGCCGACGATCACGTCCGCCGGGCGGATTCCGGCACGATCGGCCCCCGAATCGGGAACCACCGCACGCACCACCCGCGCCCCCGGAACATCCGCCTCCAAGATAACGCCGTCATACGGTCGCGGCAGGAACATGTCCGCAACCGATAAGGCGGCAATCAGGAATGCGAGGATCCCAGGCGCCAACGTCAACGTCAGTCGCCTCTGCGAACGCTGCATCAACACATCATACGCGTACGAGGGGTATCTTGTTCGCGACGACATCGCAATTTCGGATTTCGGATTTCGGATTTCGGATTTGCCGTCCTTTAGCCTGAATGCCGAGCCGGGATGCTCCAGTCGGCGTGGCGCTGTCGAGAATGCCGGGCGGAGTGCCGTCCTTGACAATTTTGGGAGCGCGGCAATTCCTGCGAGAAGATGTTTCTGGCCCAAACATCGTCAAGGGGGGGCACTCCCGGGCAATGCCGTTCCGGAGCATCGGGATCTTCAAGCCGGAAGGCCCTCGCAGGAACGCACCGTTGCGCGCGCTAGATGGCCGCGTATCGCGGGCCGCAGCAGAGGCCCGGAGTAACAGCGCCATGGGCGGCGTAGCCGCCGCGCCGACCTCGGGGGTTGAAAACCGGAACCGCGCCCCGCGAAATCGGAGCGCAGCGGAGATTCCGCGATCGCGCCGAGATTGGGCCTCTGGGTGCGTTTCTCCGACTGGAGCGAGGAGGGACAGACCGTCCGGTCGTCCCGACGAGTGGAGGGAGGAAAACGCGGCCAGAGGTCCGGAATCGGCGCGATCCAATATAGGGAGGGGGGTGCGGCGTTGCCCGGATGTAGCCCGCCGGCGCGCCGACCTGTCCGGGCGAAGCCTGAAGGGCGAAGCCTGAAGGCGCGCAGCGTTGGAGGACGATGGCTCCGACGAGAGCTTGCTCTCGGAGGAGACCTCGGTCTTCAACGCGTGGCCGCGGGCCCGGCCCGTGGACGGCGGGCGTCCGGGTACGGAGACGGAGACGGGCGTGGACGCGAGTCTTAGCGCACCCAGCTTGTGTTGTAGCTCAGGTCCTCGAGCGCTGCGGCGAACGGGGTCGGCTTGAGCGGTTTGAAGGTATCGATCATCACTGCGAGCTCGTCGGTTCGCTCGGTGCCGATCGAGGCCTCGTAGGTCCCCGGGTGGGGGCCGTGCGCCAGCCCCCGTGGGTGGAGGGTCAGCGACCCCGACCCGACTCCCTTTCGCGATGTGAAGTTGCCTTCGACATAGAACAGGATCTCGTCACAATCCGGCGACGAGTGTGGATAGGGGCAGGGAATGGCGCCCTCGGCAAAGTCCACCACCCGCGGTACGAAGGAGCACACGACGTAGCCGTCGCCGGCAAAGGTGGTGTGGATGGTGGGCGGCAGATGGAGCGCCCCGGTCTTGGGCTGAAATGCCCGGATCGGGAAGGCGAAGGGCCATACCTGGCCGTCCCAGCCGACCACGTCGAAGGGATCGTGCGCGAGATCGAAGGCGGACAGCATGCCGCCGTTTTGAACGATCAGCCGGCGCGGCGCGTCGAGGCTCTCGGGGCCTCCTTCCGGCCACTGTGGTTCGACGAAGTCGTGGTGGGTGAAGGGGGCGTACATCGACAGCTGGCCCTCGGGAGACCGGTACTGCTTCGGGACCCGGACCGGCGAACGCCCCTCCACGGTCAACAGCAGCGCCGGACCGTCGAGAAGCCACCGGTGGGGCAGACCGCGGGGCATGTAGACATAGTCCTGCTCAGCAAACGGCACCACGCCGAGCGCGGACTCGACGCGGCCGGCCCCCTCGTGGACAAAAACGAGCTCGTCGCCGTCGGCATTGGCGACCAAGGTCGGCTCACTCTCGGTTGCGCGGCCCAACCAGACGCCTATGTCCGAGTTGGAAAATAGCAGCCGACGCGCGAGAAACGGGCTCCCACCCGCGCCCTGCCGATCACTCAGGTAGTGGGAGCGGCGCAGAGGCCCGACCGTTTCGGCCTCCGCCCATCCCGGGTGGCGACCGAGATCCTCCTCGGACTCGACCCAGTGCGGCGGCTCGCGGTGCCACAATATCGTATAAATCGACTCGAAACCCATGCGGGTGAAGCAGTGCTCGAACATAAGCTTCCCGTCAACTTCGAAGACGGTATGGGGCTTCGCCGGGATCACTCCCCTTTTGAGACGATGGATCATGTTTTCGTCCTTCCGAGAATTCTGACAGATCCAAGTTCTGAGTTTTGAGTTTTGAGTTTTGAGTTGATTCTCATCAGCCACAAGCCCCCCCCGGACGAATGGGGGCAACTCAAAACTAAAAACTCATAACTCAAAACTAATCCTCATGAGCCTGCTCCCGCTTTCAGCTGCCCTTCGGCGGCCGCGCGCTCCTTCTGGTCGCGCTCGATGGACTCGAAAAGGGCGCGGAAGTTCCCCTCACCGAAACCGCGCGCACCCTTGCGTTGGATGACCTCGTAAAAGAACGGACCCGCCGCCTCGTCGTCGTACATCAGCCCGCCCTCGACCATGAAGATCTGCAGCAGGTAACGGTCATCGTCGCCATCGACCAGAATGCCGAGGCGCTGCATCTCTTCGACCTTTTCGTCGAAGTTCGTCACCTTCTGCCGGGCCAGTCGCTCCGGCAGCATGTCGTAGTACGTGGCCGGGGTGTCGAGAAACTCGATACCACAGCGCCGCAAATTGCCGACCGCCGGCGAGATGACAGGCACGTGAAAGGCGACATGCTGGACCCCGGGTCCGTTGTTGGCCTCGATGAAGGTGTAAATCTGGCTGGCCTCGTAGTTGGGAGTCACCGGCTCGTTGTTGGCGAACTTGATCCCCGACTCGGAGTCCCACATGACGATCGAGGCGAGGCCCGAACCGCCTGATCCCGGATTGATGTCGGCGGTGTGAAAGTGAACGCGCCAGTATTCGGAAAAGCCCATGACATCACGCAGCCAGGTGACATGGGGTTCGACTGTGAGGAAGTTCGACGTGATGTGATCGATGATTTGGAAGCCGTTGGAGTTTTTCTGTGGGCCTTCCTCGAGGTGTGAGAAGCTGGGCGGCAGAGCATCCGCCGCTCGTTCGACGAAGCGGAAACGCACCTCGCCCAACGGCGTGGCGATATCGAAGTGGCGGTGTGGCCGATCCTGGTCATCGACCCCATCTTCGACGTCCGTGCAGAATGCGGCGCCGCGCCGGGCCAAAACGTCCCGGGTCGCCTCGAGATCGCGCACCCGAAAGCCCACCACCCGCACCCCGTCGGGATGCCTCTTGAGCCAACGGTCCGCCGATGATCCGCGGTCACGGGGAGTGACGCACACGCAGCGCGCCTTGCCGGCGGTAAAGAGCAGCGCGTCCTCGCCCCGCTCCGCCGCCATACGCTCATCCAGACGCGCCACCTCGGGCACATCCATCATCTCGGTGTAGAACCTGCGGCTGCGCTCGGCGTCGGCAACCACGAACTCGTAGCTGTCGTAACCGATAATGCCGAGCCCCGATCCATCTCCCTGCTTCTCGGTCATGAATGCCTCCATGTGTTTGGCGATTCATCATAGCAAAGGAGGGACTGAGTCGCGGTCGCCAACGCGTCTCGGGAACGATGTCATCGATGACCGGGAGTCCCGCCCTTATGCCGCCTTGCGACCGCGGCTCCCGACGTTGTGAAATGCGGGCAACAACCTGCTGCTCAGGCGCTGGCCTCCACCTCGATCTCCGCCGGAATGAAGAGATCGAAACCCGGGTCGAACTGGGCCAGGAACTCGACGCTGAAGAGCCGGTAGGTGACCCAAATCGGGAGCAGGATCACCGTCCCCACGTAGGGCAGGGCGACGACGCAACAGGTCAGCATGCACACCAGACCGAAGAGCACGATAAGGCAGAAGCCCAGCACGAGCACAAAGAGACCGTAGAGAATAAACGGCAGCGGCCGCGTCTTGAGCCACGGCATGAAGTAGCGCCAGGCCTCAGTGGCCTTGAGGTCGAACTTGTACATGATCGGGATCACGAAGCCCTCGAGGAACAACGCCACGTACGCCGCGAGGATCCCGAAGACGATGAGAATCAGCACGCCGAAGGCCATCGCCGCGTAGGAAAGGCCGGCGAGGGCGTCCGAGAACGACAGGGTCGCCGCCGGCGCGAAGAAGACGAGGAGCAGGACCAGCATGATCAAACCGCAGACGACGATGAAACCGATACGCCACAGAAAGAGTGAGTTGCCGAGCTCGCGCAGCCGGTGCCACGGCTCGACGATCTGGGCCCGGTTGTGGACCACATTGTCGAGGTAGATGAACTTCGCCCGCGACGACAACCACAGAATGAGGAGCAGGATGGCCGCCACGGCCATGATGAGGACAAAGACTATGGGCAGCCAGATCAGCGCTTCACCGGCATTTCGGAAGGCCTCCCCGGCACCGTCGAGGTTACATCTGCCGGGAAAGTCGTTGTCATCGGCCATCCATTTCCACCCGCCGCCGCCGGCGCCGTCGGCAAGACCGGCAAGCCACGCCGAAAAGCCCAGTACGAGCCACTTGCCGAGATCGAAGGGCTGCCATAGGATGTGCTTCATCCTCTCCCAGGCGCGGTTCAGTGGTTCGAAAAAGGCGATGTTCATCGTTCCTCCAGTCGGCGTCCCCGATGATTGTAGCCGGAGCGGCTCGTCAGCGGGGACCCATCGGCACATCGGAAGCGTCCCGAGGGGCAACTTCCACCCCATCAAACGTGGAAGAGACGATTTGGGTTCGCGAATGAACCTGTTTCATTGTCAATGCAGTGTCAACACCGCCACGCATACATTCACCACCAAGACACCAAGAACACCAAGTTTTTTCTGATCCATCACAAACCGACCGGAATTTCACCCAGACAAGCTACATTTCCCCAGAGACCCGATTTCCAATGACCAAGGAACCACTTCATAAGACCCTTGGTGGATTCTTGGTGGACTTGGTGACTTGGTGGTTCATCCGTTCCGGGGCCGGGACCAGGAAGGGGAACGGGTCAGGTGGCCAAGCTCACGCCGGATCGCGCAGGCAGCTTGCGAGGAGCTCGGCTATGTGCACGGGTCGAGCGTCGGTGAGATCGGCGATTTGGTGGCGACAGCTGGTTCCCGAAGCTACCAACGTCGTCTCCCGCGGCAGGGCATCGATGGCCTCCACCAGGGGGATCGCGACCTGGTGTGACAGCTCGCGGTGGGCTTTGAGCATGCCGAACGCGCCGGCCATCCCACAGCAGCCGGTGTCGAGCCAGCGTGCGGAGGCGCCCGGGAGGCGGTTGATCAGCTCGATCACCTTGCGCGCGTCGGCCAGCGCCTTGGCGTGGCAGTGGCCGTGCACCGCGACCCCGCCCACCCGGCCAACGAACGGAATCGCCTCCGGGTCGGCCACCAGGAGCTCGGCCACGAAGTCCTCGAAAAGAATGCAGCGCTCCGCCACCTCGCCAGCGCCCGGAATCCCGAGCTGCCGGTACTCGTCGCGGAACATCGACCAACACGACGGCTCGAGAAAGACGATGGGCTCGCGGCTCGGCGCCAGCAGGCGCACATTGTGCTCGGCCGCGCGCCGCACCTTGTCGAGCAGCCCGCGGCTGGCTGCCGGCCGGCCGCAACAGACCCGTCGCTCGGCGAGGACGACCTCGAAACCAGCCGCCTCGAGAACTGTCACCGCCGCCCGGCCGACGCCGGGCTCGTGGTAGCGCACCCAGGTGTCGTCCCATAGGATCACCCGACCACGCTCAGGCGAGACAGCCACCTTGCGGCGGTCGAACCAGCGATCGAACCGCTGGTTGCAAAACGGCGGGATCGGCGCCCCGGCGTCGAGCCCGAGGGTGCGCTCCGCGAGCCGGCGCGCCCCGCGCCACCTCAGGAGGGCGTTGGCGACCCTTGGGAAGGCTGTACCGAGACGACCGAAGAGGTCGGCGGCGGCGATCACTCGATCTCTCAGCGGGATCCCGTTCTCAAGCTGTCGCGCGTGGCGGAGCTCGGCCTTGAGGAGCGTCATGTCCACGTTCGACGGGCACTCGGTGACACACGCCTTGCACGCGAGGCAGGTGTCGAGAACCTCCTCGAGCTCGCCGGCAGCAACCGGGGACGCGCCCGCGAACCGCCCTTCGAGGGCGGCACGGATGATGTTGGCCCGACCTCGGGTCGACAGCGCTTCGTCTCCCGTCGCCGTGTAGGTTGGACACATCGTCGGCGTATCCTGGCGGCAGCCGCCGCAGCCGTTGCACTGCTCGAGGTTGTCGACGAAGCCGTCATCGCGACCCGCCCAGACGAAGGTCTCGTCAAAAGGAAGATCGAGGACCGAACCATCGCCGAGGCGAAGGTCACGATCGACGCGGTAGCGGCCGTCTCCGACGATCTTGCCCGGGTTCATGACCCCGCGCGGGTCGAAGAGCTCCTTGAGCTGCCGGCTGACCTCCATCAGCTCCGCCCCGAGATGCGCCTCGAGGAACTCGGTGCGGGCCATCCCGACCCCGTGCTCGGCGGCCAGCGAGCCCTTAAACTGGCGACACAGGTCGGACACCTCGTCGGCCACCTGTCGAAGCTTGGCCAGATCCTCGGAGCGGTGGAGGTCGAGGACCGGCCGTACGTGGAGCTCGCCCGAGGCCGCATGACCGTAGAACGACGCTTCGAGATCGAGCGGCTGCAGGATCTCTTTGAACCCGGCCACGTACTCGGGCAACCGCTCGGGCCGCACGCACACGTCCTCGACGAAACCGACCGGTTTGGCCGGACCCTTGCGGCTGGTGAGCAGCGATAGACCCGCCCGGCGAACGCTCCACACCAGCTCCTGTTCGGCGAAATCGCTGGTGAGGAGGCGGCGCAGACCAAGGGGTCGCCTGCCGAGCTCGGCGAGGCGCGCGCCGTCCTCGTCATCGAAAAACTCCACCAGCAGGAGCGCGTCGCACGGCTCGTCGTCGAGCCGAAGCAGATCGCGCGCCTCGGCAAACGCGCGCTGCCCCACGGTCTGGTCGAACGCCGCCCGATCGAGGTGCTCAATGGCGGCGGCGCCGAGATCTTCGAGCTCGACCGTCGCCTCCAGCGCTTCCTCGACCGAGGCGAAGAAGAGCACCCCCAGGCTGCAGCTTCGCGGCCGCGGCACGACCCGTAGAATCGCCGACGCGATTCCCGCCAGCGTCCCCTCGCTGCCGGCCACGAGCTGTGTGAGATCCCCCGGCGCGCGCAGCGCGCGGTCGAGGCCGTAGCCGGGCCAGCGCTTGACCAGACCCTCTGGCGAACGTTCAGAAATGATGTCGGCGTGCTCCGCAACGATACCGTCGACGGCCCGCGCGATCTCGGGCAATTCGTCGCCGCCGTTCCCCACTACCGCCACCGCGCCGTCGGCCATTACGATCTCAAGCGCAGCCACGTGGTCGGCGGTGGTGCCGTACACCGGGGCGTGCGCCCCGGACGAGTTGTTGGCGATCATCCCGCCCAGCGTCGCCCGTGACGACGTGGCGACATCGGGACCGAACCACAGCCCGTGCGGTGCGAGCTCCGCGTTGAGCTGATCGAGCACCACCCCGGCCCCCACCCGCACCGTCCCGCGCTCCGTGTCAAGATCGGAGATTCGCCGGTTGTGGCGCGCGAATTCGACAACCAAACCGTTGCCAAGGGCGCCGCCGGTGAGCCCGGTACCGGCGCCGCGCGGCGTGATCTCGATGCCGTTATCCGCGGCCGCCGCCAGCAGCCGCGCCGCCTCCACAGCAGAGCGCGGGAAGGCAACCGCCTCCGGCTCGACCCGGTAGATCGAGGCGTCGACTGCGTAGAGGCAACGGGTGAGCCGGTCCGTCCGCACCTCGCAGCCGGCGGCCCGGAGAGCCCTTCCCTGCAATTCCGTCAGATCTGCCACCCGGCGATTCTACCTGTCTCCGGATGCGAAAGGGCTTGGGGCTTGGGGCTTGAAGCTCGGGGCCCGAGGCTTGGGTGGCAAATCCGAAATCGCCCGGAAGACATCATTCCTAATTCCTAATTCCGAATTCCCACTACAATCCCCCCATGATCCACCGCTCACGACGCATCCCCGCAGATCTCTCGCTCAACCGGCTCGCCGAGGCGCGCGCCCGTATGTCGGAGATTCCATTCGACCTCACCCTCAGCAACCCAACCGCGTGCGGCATCCCCTACCCCGGCAACCTGCTCGAGGGGCTCGGCGACCCGCGCGGGGTGAACTACGAACCCGACCCGCGGGGTCTGCGGTCCGCCCGAACGGCGGTCGCCGCGGGTTATCGGCGTTGGGGCGTCGAGGTCGATCCGAACCATGTCATGCTCACCGCCTCGACCAGTGAGGCTTACTCCTTTCTCTTTCGCCTCCTCACCGACCCCGGCGACGCAATCCTGGCGCCGGCGCCGTCCTACCCGCTGGTTGACCACCTCGCCCGTCTCGACGGCATCGACGCGCGCACCTTTGTCCTCGACCCCGATGACGGCTGGCGCATCGACTTTTCGACGCTTCACCAGCAGGAAGAGGACGTGCGCGCCGTGATCGTGGTCCATCCCAACAACCCCACCGGCTCGTTCATCCACCCCGAGGACAGGGGCCATCTGGCGACGCTGTGCCGCGACCGCGGCTGGGCGCTCGTCGCCGACGAGGTCTTTCTCCCCTACGCGCTGGACGACGAACCCGGAAACGACTCCAGCTTCGCCGGACTCCGCGACTGTCTCTGCTTCACCCTCGGCGGGTTGTCAAAGAGTATCGGTCTACCCCAGCTCAAGCTTGCCTGGATCGTCGCAAGCGGTCCCGACGGTGACGTGGAGACGGCTCTCGAGGGCCTCGAGTACATCGCCGACGCCTATCTTTCGGTCTCGACGCAGGTCTCACTGGGGGCGCCGCGACTTCTGGCGGAAGGCGCGGCCGTGCGGGAGGAGATAGGCGCCCGCTGCCGCGCCAACCTCGAGACCCTGCGCCGGCTGGCGGGGGGTGATCCGTCGCTCGAGGTCCCGCCGGTGGGCGGCGGTTGGAGCGCGGTGCTGCGGGTGCCGGTGGTGATCGGCGAGGAAGAATTGTGCCTACAACTGCTCGAGCGCCGTGGGATCGCCGTCCATCCCGGTCTCTTCTTCGGCTTTCCGAGCGAGGGCTGGCTCGTCATCAGCCTCCTGCCACCGGTCGACGTGTTTGCAGATGGCGCGCGGTTGTTGCTCGGCATCCTCGCCGAGATTCTCACATCCCATTCCGGTTCAGACGGCGGGTGAGAACCATCACGACCGCGCACAGGACCAGGAGCAGCACGGTACCCATCAACAGGGCCAACTCCTCGAGCTGAAGCATGACGAAGAGGCATCCATAGACCGTCGTCAACACCCCCGCACAGAGCGCTGTGAGCGGGCGCGAACGAACGATGGCGTGGATGTACGAGGAGATCAAGACGACAATGACAACGCTCGCCACCGCATACGCGGGGTTGAATCCGATGAGCTCGGACAGCGATAGCAACAGAATGTAAAAAATGCACAGCGCAAATCCGATCACCAGGTACTGCAGCGGATGGATCGAGGTCTTCCCGCCAACCTCGACCGCGAAGAAACCGAGCAGAGTGAGCAGTGAGAACAGAACCGAGTATTTCACCGAGCGCATCGTTCGCTGGTAGGCGTCGACCGGAAAGAGGAGGCGCACCCCGAACGACGAATTCCGCAGATATTGGCCGTAGCCGTCGCCGTGGTCGTCCTCCGACAGCCAGTGCTGCGGAACCTCACGCTGGAGGCCGAGAACTTTCCATGAGGCCTGGAAACCGGACTCGGCAATATTCCGTTCCTCGGGCAGGAAATCACCCTCGAAGCTCGGGTCGGGCCATGGCGCTTCGAGTTCCACGACGGTCTGACTCGCCATCGGCAGGAGCCGTAAGCTCTCACTTCCTGCAAGCTCGACCTCGAGCTCGAATGGAAGGGCCACCCTCTCGCCGTCCTCGGCGGGCGGTCTCAGCTCCACCGCCGCCCCCAGTCCGCCGGGGAACGGGCCGCGGCCGGCCCCCGGCTCGAGCGGCAGCTCATGACCGCCGAGGATGAGGCGCGGCACCTCCCGCAGACCCTTGGGATCGGAGATGCCGAAGGTCAGAACCGCACGGTCCCACTGAACATCCTCGGATCGGACGCCCCACCGGCCCGGGTCGAGCGGCGGAAAGCTGCCCCGGAGGCTCAGCTTCCCGCGGTAGAGAACAACCTCGTAGATCGCCCGGAAACGGACCTCCGGCGCCAGCCCTCCGCGGACCTCGAGCGTTTCCGGGAGCTGATTCACCCATGCCGTCCGCCTCGAGCGACGCCCGTCCCCGTCCTCCCGCCACAGGTGGACCGGCACCGACAGCACGGGTCCCTCCACGTACTGGGCCTGGCCCCACGAAGAGGAAACCTCGTTGACCACTTCGTCCCGGCGATTGGCGCGCTCTCTAGCAACGGAGCCGATGATCGCCGTCGGAATCCACAAGGCAAGCCCGAGGACGCCGATCACGACCAGCTTGGCGGTGAGCATCGTAGCGTTTGAAAAGGAATGCATGACGACCTCCCGTGTCTGATCTCAACACCATGAGAGATCGGCCTGATGGCGAAACCGAGGCGCCGGGGGGGCCAAGCTCGGGCGGAACAAGGCACTCGCCCCTCGAAGGGCCGCCGGCCGAAACGCACGCGGGCGGCGCTGAGATCGGAAACGGCGTCAACAGTCTCCTCACCTCACTCCCGGAAAACGTATACTGGTGGCGATGACACATCACCGGAGACGGCTCGGCGGATGGGGTTTCGAGGGTCAGACCATGGCGCCGTCGTTCGAGCTTCTGGCATGGCTGGGCGAGCACATCGGCCCGGCCGCGCATCCGGTGCCCGCTGTGGTCGCGCCGCCGCCCGAGCTTCCGCACGACGATCTAGGAGAGCTGCCCGCCGAGGTTTCCACCGACAGTCTCGATCGTCTCGCCCATGCCCGCGGCCAGGGTTTGGTCGACGTGCTCCGTCTTCGCGGCGATTTGGTGCCCGCGGTGCCCGACGGGGTCTGCCGCCCAACGGATACCGACGAGGTGGAAGCGGTGCTTCGAACCTGCTCCTCCCGCGATATCCGGGTGATTCCGTGGGGTGGCGGGACCTCGGTCACCGGCGGCGTCAATGTCCTCGCCGGCGACGCCCCGGTGCTGTCGCTCGACCTCGAACGCCTCAGCGACTGCTCGGCGATTGACGAGTACTCCGGTCTCGCCACCTTCGGGCCCGGCACCACCGGCCCCGGCGTCGAGGCGTCGCTCGCCGGACACGGCCTCACGCTCGGCCATTTCCCCCAATCGTGGGAGCTGGCAACCGTCGGCGGCTGGGTCGCCACCCGCTCGTCGGGTCAGGAGTCGCTTGGCTACGGTCGCATCGAGGATATGGTGGCGGGTCTCGAGCTGGTCGCTCCCGAGGGCCGGCTGCGGGTACCCACCGGACCCGCGTCGGCGGCGGGCCCCGACCTCGGGCGCTTCGTCATGGGCAGCGAAGGCCGCTTCGGCGTCATCACCGAGGCCACCCTGCGCGTGCGCCCACGCCCCGAAGAAACGGCGGTGGCGGGGGCCGTCCTCCCCAATCTCGAATACGGCCTCGAGGCGGTTCGGGAGCTGGTGGGCGGCGGCGTGCCGTTGACGATGATCCGTCTCTCCGACAAACCGGAAACCCAGGTCGCGATGGCGGTCGGTCTCGGCAAGAGTCGTTTGGCGCCGGTCATCAACCGGTATCTGGCACTGCGCGGCATCGGCGATGATGCCTGTTTGATGCTCTTTGGCGCCGCCGGTGACAGTGGCGGGATGGGCGATTGCCTGCGCTCTGCGCGTGAGATCATCCGCCGCCGCCGCGGCATCTCGCTCGGCCGGCAGCCGGGGCGGCACTGGCTGCGCGACCGCTTTCGCCACCCCTATCTGCGTGAGTCGCTGCTCGACATCGGCTACGCCACCGACACCCTCGAGACCGCCGCCACCTGGTCGTCGGCACTCGCGCTTCGGGAGGCAATGACCGCGTCCATTGCCAATGCCCTCGAAGGCGAGGATGAGCGGGTGGCGGTGCTGTGCCACGTCTCCCACCCCTACCGCGACGGCGCCTCGCTCTACTTCACCTTCTTCTTCCGCTGCGCGGCGTCCACTGATGAGACCATCGCCCGCTGGGCGCGGATCAAACGGGCCGCCACCGATCAGCTGATCGCCTCGCGCGCGACCGTCAGCCACCACCACGGCATAGGCCAGTGGCACGCGCCGTGGCTGGAGGCCGAGATCGGCGCCGAGGGAATGGCGGTGATCGCGGCCGCCGCGAACAGCCTTGATCCCGCGGGCATCATGAACCCGCACGTCCTCCTCGACGCCGAGGACCGGTTGGAGCTCTGAATGTTCCCGCCGTCCTGGCGCCGGGCCTCGCTGGACTCTCTGGGAAACGGATTTGACCTGGTCGTCATCGGCGGCGGGATCACCGGTTGCGGGGTGGCCCTCGACGCCGCCCAGCGCGGTCTCGGGGTGCTGCTGGTAGAGCGCGGCGACATCGCCTACGGCACCTCATCGCGATCGTCGAAGCTGATCCACGGCGGCTTGCGCTACCTCAAGCAGATGCAGTTCCGGATCACCCGCCTCGCCTGCCGCGAGCGCGACCGCATGCTCAGGCTCAGCCCGCACCTTGTCCACCCGGTACGCTTCCTCTACCCCGCATCACACGGCGACAGCACCCCGGGCTGGCAAGTGGATCTTGGGCTGTGGATGTACGACCGCCTCACCGCCCGCCCCGAGAAGCACACCCAGCTCGACCTCACCGAGGTCTCGGAGCTGGTCCCCGACCTCGGCACCGAGGGGCTCGACCGGGTCCTCGCCTACACCGACGCCATGGCCGACGACGCCCGCCTCACCCTCGCCGTGGCTGCCACTGCCCACGCCTACGGCACCACCGTCCTGACCCGCTGCGAAGTGATCGAGGCCCTTCGTAACCCCTCCGGCCGGGTGTCGGCCCTGGTCATCCGCGACCTCGAATCGGGCGTCACCCACCGCGTCGAAAGCCGGCTGGTGGTCAACGCCGGCGGGGTGTGGACCGACGCGGTGCGCGAGCAGCTCGGGCTCGAAGGCCGCCGGGTGCGGCCGTCACGGGGCATCCACCTCATCCTGCCGCCGGAATTCGTCCCGATCACGGTCGCGGTGTCCTGGCCCTCGCCCGACGACGGCCGGCCGGTGTTTTTAGTCCCCCACCCTGAGGGGCTCCTGCTCGGCACCACCGACATCTACTACGAGGGCGATCTCGACGATCCGCGCCCGACCGACGACGAGGTCGACTACCTGCTGCGGGCCGCGCAGATAGCCTTCCCGAACCGCGGGATCGACCGCACCCGGGTCCGCGGGACCTTTGCCGGTCTCCGTCCGATCCTCGACGTCCACGCCGACGACCCGTCGGAGGCCAGCCGCGAGGAGGACATTTGGGAAGAAGACGGCGTCCTCACCGTATCCGGCGGCAAGCTCACGACCTGGCGCTCGACCGCCGAGGAAGCAGTTGACGAAGCTGTCTCCTTGCTGCCGGACGAGGTCACCCGCACGGTCGGCCGTTGCATGACCAAGGGCACCCCGCTCGCCGGGCTGGCGCCGCGCGACCTTGGACAGCGGCTGGAGTCCGCTCTCGGTCTCGAGCCGGCCATCGCCGGCGGCATGGCGCGGCGCCTCGGCGCCCTCGCCTGGCCGGCAGCCCAGCTCGCCCGTGGAAAGTCGGAGCTCCGACCCCTCCGATCCGATGTCGATCTCTGCGCCGCCGAGGTCCGCGCCCACTGCCGCTGGAACGCCGTCCTCCACCTCGAGGACCTGCTGCTGCGCAGGGTGCGTTTCGGGATGTGGAACCCCGAGACCGCGGCCGCCCTGCTGCCCACCCTGCGCCCGGTGCTGCGGCGCGAGTTTGGGTGGGGTTTCAAGGACTGGCAGCGCGAGCGCGAGGGCTTTCATGCGGCGCTCGAGGGATGGACGGTAGAAGGAATTAGGAATTAGGAATTTCGGATTTCGAATTTCGGATTTCGAATTTGCTGTCCGCCCCCCCCGGGCGAGTTTTGAGTTCTTAGTTTTTAGTTTTGAGTTACTTGCGTGGTTAGGGAGAAAAGGGTGCTGAACCAGGGATCCAGGCTGTGCCCCGAACCTTTTGGACTATTGGTGATACCCGGCGGTCGGGGCGGCGGGGCGACGCCGGGTTCTGGAGCGGCTCGGTGCGGCGAAGAATCTTGAGGCCGCGGCCGGTGACGTATAGGCTCCGGTCATCGCCGACCACGGAGACGGGCCACACACCGGTTCCGGTGGTCTCCGACGACCAGATCAAGCCATCGGTGCTCGTGAAGATGAGGTCGCCGCTCGATCGGGACACGGCGACGAAGTGGGTGCCGGTCCAGGTCACGTCGTCGAACGATGAGACCGGGGTTTCAGGGAGCAGGGAATCCAACCACACCACGCCGTCCACTGTCGACCGTATTAGCCCGCCGACCTCGTCGCGAAATCCAACCGCCACCAGCCGCCTGCCGTTCCACGCCATGTCCGTCAGCTCCAGGTCTTCAGCCCACGGATGTTGTTGCCAGGTCTCCCCGTCGGTGCTTGTGAGATAGTTGGCCCCGCTCCCAGCTGCAACGAACGTCGAGCCCGTCCAGCCGACTGTGAAAAGATTCCCGTCGAACTCGAAATACTGGGAGGACCAGTCGTGGCCGTCGCGGCTGGTCAGCACGACCTTCCGTTCACCGGCGCGAAAATGATCCCAACCCACGGCAACGAAGAGCGAGCCGTTCCAGACGATGTCAAAGAGGTCGAGATCGTAGTCCAGGAGCTTCCACGCCCAGTGGACGCCGTCAATACTCCCCATGACCCCGGCACTGCCCGCCGTCCAGAAGGCGGCGCCGTTCCATATCACCGAATAGAGCTCTCCATCCGTTGCCGGTGAGTATCGACGGTCCCACTCGGTGTCGTGCCGACCAGTGATGATCATCATGAACTCGCCGACGCCGACGATGGTCGCGCCGTTGGTGGCGAGCTCGTTGATCTCCCAGGAACCTCCGACGTCGAAGGACTTGGCACTGAGCTGGGTCCAGTCCGAGCCGTCCGGGCTCGACATCATGAAGCCGTCCTCGCCCACCGCCAGGTAACCACCGTCCATTTCCGTCACGCCCCACACATCAAAGTCGGTCGGTGGGTCCTGAAACGACCAGACATAACCATCCACGCTTGAAGCCACCAGCCCGTCCTCTCCGACCGCCAAAAAACCGTCTCGGTTGAAAACAACATCGCTGAGTCGACCTATCCCCTCCCGGGTCTGTTCTTCCCACTCAGCCCATCAACGCTGACCAAGGCGGTGGCGTGACCCTCCCAACCCCCCCCAACGGCAACATACCGTCCGTTGCCCCAAGCGATTGCCGCGGGGTAATATTCGCAATACAGTCCGGCCCAGATGTCGGGGATTCCCCATTGGTAACATTCGCAGTCGAACGGTTGACTCTGCCAGGAGAGCGCATCTTCGCTAATGAAGGCTGACAACGTTTCTTCGGAGGATTCTCCAACGGCTACAAACCGCGTGCCGTCCCATACGAGATCCCACAAGCTCGAGATCTCCTCTGGGAGCGCCTGTTCCACCCACGCATCTCCGTCCGAGCTGAGCAGCATTATCGTATCGGCGGCGGCCACGAATCGCTCGCCGTCCCAGGCCACGCCGCCGACCCCGGAGTGGTCGATACGGTGTCGCTCGACCCAGTGAAAACCATCGGCGCTGGTGAGGATTACACCAAACTCGGTCGAGTAACCGTCGCCCCTCCAACCGATTGCAACAAACTGGTGGTTTGCCGAGATGACGTCGAACAGATCATAGTCCGTCGTGTTGTGGACGAGGCTCCAATGGATGCGGTCGGTACTTGCGATAATCGAACCGCCGACACCAACGGCTAACACTACCCCGTCGCCGGCGGCCACGGCTCTGAGGGTGTGCCCCTGCGGCCACGGCGTCACCCACTCCCACAGATCGTCCGCTGCCGACAAGGGCAGAGCAGCCACAGAGCAGACACAAAAGATCACGATCCGGCCAAGCACACGACACCTCACATGAACCAATATAGTCCGCGAGGACGAGAATTGCTCTTCCTCCTGGAAAATCAATGAGATCGCCAGTCCCCCGTCACGAGGAACCCGAACGTCCTCGCCACGAGGAGAGCATCCAGCACCGTCGATCAACCACAATCAGCCACGAAGGCCATCGGTCACTCCTACCTCTCCCTCAGCAAGGCGTACAAGCTGTGTTCCTCGTCGAAGCCCTTGGCCTTGTGCTGACCGATGCTCTTGAACTCGAACGCGTTCTCGGCGAGCTTCATGGTGAGGGGGCAGACGATGATCGGACCGGTTTTTTCGTTGGCAAACTTCTCGATGCGAAAGGCCAGCACGACTGATTCACCGACCATCGAAAGACCCATGGCGCCGTCGCTGCCGTAGCCAGAGATCGTAACCAGCCCGGTGGCGAGTGCGAAATCCATGGCCAGAGGGTGACTGGGGATGCCCCACACCTCGGGATCCGCTGCCAAGCGGGCGATAACAGCGTTGAGATTGAGGGCCGCCCGACACGCCTGGCTGGCGTGACACGAGGTGGTGTCGTTTCTCTCCCAGAACGCGAAGATCGCGTCGCCTTGGAACTCCTTGAGCGTGCCACCGTGCTTCTCGACCTCCCGTTCCAGGATCTGGAAGACCTGGTTCACCGACTCCTGGATCTCGGTGCAGCCGGCCAATCGCACGAGGTTGGTGTAATTGCGGATGTCACCCACCAACACGGTGACCGGCATCGTCGGCGCGACGCCGAACGTAGGTGTGTCGGACGCGCTCGTGACCTCCCGCTGGGGCGGCATCCCGTCGAGGCGCAGCCGCAGCTCTTTCCCGACCGACACCACCTGGCCGGGCTCGATCTCGGTGACGAGGTTCGGGGACAGCCGGCGGCCGTTCACCCGCGTGCCGTTGCGGCTTCTGTCGCGGATAAAGCAACGCCCATCCGGGTCCTGGGTGATCACACAGTGGTGCGAGGAAACGGTCTTGTCATCGACAAGCAAATTTCCCGGCAGCAATCGCTTTGGGTTGAAACGGCCAATCTCGATCCGGTCGAAGAAGAGAAAGACCTTGTCGGCGCTCGTGCCTTCCACGCCCACCAACCACTTCGCCGGATACTCGACCACCTCCGGTGGTAGGTAGCAGGTGGCGGCCACTGGACTATTCATTCAAACCGCCGTCGACAACCGGCGCCGAGTTCATCCGCGAGGAAACCATCATCGAGACCATCATTGTCCACAACAAGTATGAGACGGGGTCTCACTATTCCCCATCGAGCCACCGCCACGGGCGGTAATGGAGCTCGACCATGTGCCGGCCGGCGGGGGCGACCACGCCGAGGCCCGCGACATTGGTGCGCACGAGCGGCGCCGGCGCGCCGTCGACCCGTGCCCGCCATCCGGGCGCCCACGGTTGGGCAAGGATCAGCAGACACGGCCCGTCGCACTCGGTGGTGGCTTCGAGGACGGTCGGCGTGCGCCGCCACAGCTCGAGGCTCACGGTCCTCGCATCGATGGTTGACGCTCCCTTGCTCACCATCGCCGTGGCCTCGAAGTCCACGACTTCCAGCACCTCTAGCTGGGTCCGGGCGTCGTCAGGCTCCGGGATCGCCGTCCCGACCACCCGCACCTCGGGCAGCAGAAGCGGGTTCGACCAGATGATGCCGTCGCGGTCGCCGTACTCCCGCTCCCAGCCCGCAAGCTCGCGCCCCGGCGGGGTCAGGGCCAGACCCACCCCCCATGCGCCGCAGAGACTCGCCGGCGCTCGCCGCAGAGGACCACCGAGGATGGTCCGCGGCTCGCCGAGGACCCCCATCAGACGCGCAAAGGGCTCGGGCCGCAGCGGGCCCGACGCCCGCAGGTCGCGCAGCCCGTAGCGCGCTCCGAGATTCGGCGCCAGCGCGCCGTCGACGCCGATCACCCGGGACGGATTGGCGGCTTCGAGCTCGATCAAGCGCGCGAGCACCGGCGGCCGCGGCAGGCGGTCGGCGACGCTCGCCGTCGGGTTGATGCCGATGGCGAGGAGGGCGAGCTCGCCGGCCACCAACGCCGGCGCGAGCGAGACGCGGCGGAGCACCCCGATAACCACCGCCACCACCACCGACAGCGCGACCAATACGAGGTCAGCCGGCAGCAGCCACCACGGCGCCGCCGCCAGTGCAAGAGCCGCAACCACTACCGCCGGCACGAGCCGGACGAGGGCAGATTGGGATCGCCCACGGAGCGCCCCATCGAGCGCCAGCGAGGCCAGCACGATGACCCCCCATGGGATCAAGACCCCGAAGCGCGGAAGGGTCATGTGGTCGAGTGGCGGGATCAGGAGCAGCAGCGCATCCAGCGGCGGAATGCGAATCAGCAGCACCAGGCCGAGAGCAGTCGATACACCGGCCGCCACCATGAGCCGCCACCAACAACGGCGGATCCGGCCGACCGCCAGCAGCGCCAGGACCGCCCCTCCGACTCCGGCCGCGCCGGGCGCATAGGGGTAGGAAGGTCGCCAGTCCCTCGTCCCGGGTCTTCCCATGCTCGCCGGGACGGCGATCTGGCGCACGAGGTCGCGCTGCATCGACCACGGCATGCGATCGCGATTGGCGGCGCCGTCCTCGCTCAATGCGGCGCGTGATGACGCCGCGATGTAGCCGATGGTCGGCCACGCCAGCGTGATCGCGACCGCGCCGGCCGCAACACCGACCGCTACCGGCCGCCACCACCTCCGCGGGTGGAGGATGAGGGCGGCCAGCAGCGCCGAGCCGCAGACGATGGCCGCAGTCTCGGGGTGGAGACCGGCGCCCATCAGCCAGCCAAAGCCGATTCCCACCGCCGCGGCGCCCCAGCGCGGCGTCCGCCGTCGCATGAGCCACCATGCGGCCCACCAGGCCCACGGCAGGGCGGCCACCGCCCACACCAGCGGCACCAGCAGCCAGCCCACGAGATAGGGTGTTCCCGCCCAGGCGACGCCGCCCATCGCGGCGGCCGCCCAACGCAGCCGCCACGCCCGGAACATGAGCAGGAAGGCGCCGAGCCCGGCGATCTCGATCTTCCAAAACGCCATGACGGTTGTGCCGCGCTCGGGTCCATGCAGCCACACCGGGAGCATGACCGGCGCCCACAGACCGGTCTGGCCGTTGGCCATAAGTGGCAACCCGGCGCCGACGCCCGGCTGGATGAGCGGCAGCTCGCCGCGGCGGATCTGGCGCCCGGCCTCGTCCCACCACGGGTGGAACTGGTAGACCAGGTCGCCCTGGGTAGGCTGGAATCCGGTGGCCGCCGACCACTCGACATGCTGGAAGGGCGACCGGCCCCGGATGGTGCTGATGGGGTTGAGATCACCCCCGGTCAGCAGCGCTGGCCCGACGACTGCGGCCAAAACGATATCGAGCAGGAGCTGCAAGCGGAAGACCGCCGGCTGCCGTCGGTGGAACCACAGGTGGAGCAGAAGAACCGGTAGCAAGGTCCAGGCGTACAGGGACATCGGTGTGAGTGTCGTCGCGCGCGTCTGTAGGTGTCAAGCCGCCGATTCTCGTTAGGGGCGAGCTCAAGATGGGCAAAACCAAGCGAATTTTGCGTAATCACTTGAAAATTCCATGACGATTTCAAGTTGCGTTTCCGTTTTTCACGAGTGGCACGGAGACATATTCCAGCTCGAGATCGTATACGCGAAAGGGGCTCCAGAACCCCAGTCCTGCTAAACTCCTTCGACGCGGGCCGATAGGCCCGGTGCGCATATGTTGAAGCACTCACTCTTCCTGCTCGGCGAGTTCACCCGCCGCGACTTCAAGGGCCGCTATGCGGGCTCGGTGATGGGCTTTCTGTGGTCCTTCGTGCAACCGCTGTGGAGCCTCGCCCTCTTCACCTTCCTGTTTTCGACTGTGATGAAGGTGTCGCCGGGGATCGGCGAGCGCACGACGAACTTCGCGATTTTCCTCTTCTGCGGTCTGCTGCCGTGGATGGCGATCCAGGAGGGTCTCACCCGCGCCACCACCGCGATCACCGAGAACGCCGGGTTGGTCAAGAAGATGTCCTTCCCGTCGGGGCTGCTGGTGTGGGCGGTCGTGCTGGCGGCATTGCTGCACGAGGCGATCGCGCTCGGGCTCTTCTTGGTGGTCCTCGGGGTGACCGGGGAGCTGTCGCTGTCGGGGCTGTGGATTCTGCTCGTCGCCGTTCCCCTACAGGTAGGCCTCACCGTCGGCCTCGGCTTCCTCACCGCTGCGGTCAACGTGTTCTTCCGTGACACCGCCCAGATCAACACGATGCTGCTGCAGGGGTGGTTCTACCTCACCCCCATCGTCTACCCTTTGAGCCTGGTGCCCGAGCGCTTCGCGCGCTATCTGAATCTGAACCCGTTGACCGCTCTCGTGACCCTCTACCGAGAGGCTCTACTCGGCGGCGAGATGCCGCCGGCGGCCTCACTCATTCCGCTGGTCGTCGCAACTCTTCTTTCTCTCGTAGTCGGCATTTGGGTCTTCGGTCGGCTCAAGCCGGTCTTCGCGGACGAGATCTGAGGCCGGAATGAGCGAGTTCGCCGTTGCCGTCCGCGATCTCACCAAGACCTACAAGGTCTACGCCAGACCCGTGGACCGGCTCCTTGAGGGCATCCTGCGCCGGACCCGCCACACCCCGTTTCGGGCCCTCCAGGGCATCGACTTCGAGCTGCCCAAGGGTGAGGGGCTCGGCATTATCGGCGAGAATGGGGCCGGCAAGAGCACCCTGCTCAAGATCCTCGCCGGCATCACCGCACCGACCTCGGGCAAGGTGCGGCTCGCAGGCTCGGTGGCCTCGATCCTCGAGCTCGGCTCGGCTTTTCACGGCGAGCTCACGGGCCGCCAGAACATTACCCTCAACGCGGCCATGTTCGGTCTCGACCGCACCCAGGTCGTCGAGCGCACACCTCGCATCATCGAGTTCTCGGAGCTCGGGCACTTCATCGACCAACCGGTCAAGACCTACTCGACCGGCATGGTGATGCGCCTCGGCTTCGCTATCGCCACCCAGGTCGAGCCCGAGGTGCTGATCATCGACGAAGCGCTGTCGGTCGGCGACGGCTACTTCCAGAAGAAGTGCATGGTCCACCTCAAGCGATACGTTGATTCGGGCGGCACCCTCCTCATCTGCTCGCACGCGATGTACTACATCTCGGCCTTCTGCAAGCGGGCGCTGTGGTTGCGTGAAGGGCGCATCGAGGCGCTCGGCCCGGCCCAGCAAGTGGTGCCTCGCTACGAGGCTTTCCTCGACGCAAAGTCGGATCATGGCGAGGAAGTGCCGGAGATCGTCGAGGCCCGACCATCGGCGCCGGCCCGCATCGACGAGGTGCGTCTCCTCACCGGATCGACCTACCGCCACGGAGGGCCGCTGGAGCTGGAGATCCGCTGGAGCTGCAACGATCCCGGGATGGCCTTCCACCTCTGCGTCGGGCTCAACCGTCCGGACGAACTCGAGGTGGCGTCGTTCCTCTCCAGTCGCAGCGGCGCCGGGCCGTGGAGCGGCGCCACTCGGCATACCGTCCGGCTCGAGATCCCCGAGCTGCCGCTCGTCAAGAACAGCTTCAAGCTCTATATTTTCCTGCTAGCCGAGGACGCGCTCCACATCCACGACACTCGGATCCTCGAGGATGCCTTCACCGTCGAGTACGACGAGTACCCGTTCGGAATCGTCGCCATCTCCCACCACTGGCGCGAGGGAGATGACGAATCGTGATCTCGACCACCCCCTGCTGGATCGCAAGCCCGTACCTGCATCTGCACGATCACGTCATTCTCAACCCCCATACCGGACGCGGGATCGCCGCCGAGGATCCCGCGTTCGATGAGCTGCGACGGCTCATCCTCGGCCACGAGAAGCTCGATAATTTGACCGCGGCACAACAGCGGCTGGCCGACGACGGTTGGCTCATTCCCGAAGACCGGGACCTGTCAACGAAATACCGGCTCCGCTATGTCTCGCTCGAAACCCACACCGTGTGCACCCAGGCGTGTGCATTCTGCCCGGTCTCCATCGCTCCAAGGGCCCCGGAGTACATGCCGAACGAACTCTTTGGTCGTCTGGTGGATGAGATTTCCCGCTACAGGAGCACGATCGAGGCGGTCACTCTCAACAACTACAACGAGCCGACGGCCGACCGCCGCTTCGCCGATCAGGTGAGACTCCTGATGGAGCATGATCTCCCCGTGGCGGTGCTCTCCAACGGCTCCACCTTCACCCCCGACAAGGTCGATGCGCTGGTCGAGATGGGACCGATCAGCTATCTTTCCATCAACATCTCGAGCCTCGACCGCGAGCGCTACGCCGCCGAACGCCAAAAGGACCACCTGCCGATGGTGCTCGAAAACCTCAACTACATGAAGGACAAGCCGGTCGCCGAGACCATGGATCTCATCGTCCTCGGACAGCAGGATGAGCAGCACCTGGCCGACGCCGCAGAGCTTCGCAAGTACTTCGCCGGCAGCCGTTTCAACGTCCGCGACTTCGAGATCATGGACCGCGCCGGCTACCTACCGATCGGCCTCAAGCCCGACCGGCCCCACGAGCGGCTGCGCGGCTGCGACAACCTCGGCTCGCGGCCGATCGAGCACATCCACATCAACCCGCGGGGGCAATGCGTCCTGTGCTGCGAGGACTACGACGAGTTCCACATCATCGGCGATCTCACACGGCAGAGCCTCGACGAGGTGCTGTCGGGCGAGGAGATCGCCCGCCTGCGGCGGATGATCTACGGCCTCGAGGAGGCGCCCGAGGATTTCATCTGCCGCAAGTGCGTGTTCGCCCTTAGCGGAGAGTGAGATGTCGATGAGCCTCCAGTTCGTCGTTCCCACCTCGGATCTTCACGGCGGCATCCGCATCCCGCTCGAGATCGCGGAGTGGCTGGGAGATAGCGGATGGATCACCCGGGTTGTCGGACCCGGCCCACGACCGGATTGGCATCACATGCAGGTGCCGTGGTTCTCGTGCGAACTCGATGGATCGGCACCGGTTCCACGCGCCGACGTCACCATCGCCACCTTCCACACCACGGTCGGGCCGGCGCTCGAGTCCGGCTCGCCGCACGTCTTCCACCTCTGCCAGGGCTACGAGGGGCTCTTCAGCGAGTACTCGGACATCAAGGACACAATCGACACCGCCTACCGCGCACCGATTCCCAAGCTTGTGGTCTCCCGCCACCTCGAGGCGGTGCTCGCCGAGCACTACCCCGATATCCGATGCCACTTCATCGGCGAGGCGGTGGATTCGCGGATCTTCTTCCCGCTCGGCTTTCGGGAAACCGCGACCCCGCTGCGGGTCGGCCTCGTCGGCACCTTCTCCGCACGCGTCAAGGGCATCCGCGAAGGCCTCGAAGGCCTGCGGATCGCGCGCGAACGGGGTCTCGAGCTCGAGGTCCACCGCGCCTCCGCCGAGCCGATGCAGGACGAGGAGGCCGCCCTCGGGATGAGCGACGTTTTCCACCATCGGCTACCGACCCTGCGAATGCCCGAGTTTTACGCCGGGATAGACATCCTGCTCTTCCCCTCCACCGCCGAGGAGGGCTTCGGGCTGCCGGTTCTCGAGGCCATGTCCTGCGGCGTTCCGGTGGCGCACAGCGACATCCCGTCGCTGGAGGTCATCCCGAAGGGGGCCTCCCTCCGATTTCCAGCCGGCAATGCCGAGGCCATCGCCGACGCCGTGCGTCGTCTCGTGGATCCAGAGACGCGGAGCTCCTTGCGAGGCGGGGGCGTGGCCGTTGTCGACGACTTCAGGCCACACTCGCTGATCACTCGACTCGAAGAAGCATTCCAAAGTGAGGGTTGCCCGATGCCTTGACCGGCGGTGGGCCGAAATGAAATCGAATCACACCAGATCCGCGTCGGCCATCGTCGTGTAATACCGCTCCGGAGCAAACGACTCCGGGTCCAGGGAGTCATCGAGAAACCGAGTGACCCGCGCCACTCCGCTGGGGTCCGGCCCACCCTTGAAACCGAAGACCTCGAGCCAGCCCGCGGCTTCCTCGTCGCCGTCGAGCCACAGCTCCTCGCTCGCGGCGCCGGTCTGCTCGGCGAGCCCGCGCGACAGGTGGTCGACCAGCTCGAGGGCGCCGGGGCGGCCGTCCCACACCAGATCGACCCAACGGCAGACGCCGCCGTCACTGCGGAAGGCGACAAGGGCCGCCGGGGTCGAGGCGAGGTGGGGCGTGATCAGCCACCGGTGGTAGCGCACGCCCGGGTGGGAGCTCAGCCGGCGGCGGGCATGCCGGCTATCGCGGACGACCGCCACCGGGTACCGCCGGCCCGCCCGTTCCCATAACCGATCGAGGGCCGGCTCGTCGTCTCCGATCAGGCGGGCGCTAAAGAACCTCGACGCCAGGGATCGTCCGGAAGGCCGCCGCCGCCGCACATAGAGGGGAATCCGCCGCGGCGGCACGGAATCCCAACGGGCGCGGCGCACCATGTGGCTGACGGCGCGGCCGCCGGTGAAGCCGTAGAGCAGCGACGCGCCGAAGTCCTCAGCGGCGACCTTGGCGAAGCCGTCCATCACCGCCTGCCACGCGTCGCGCCACTCCGGGCGCCGCTCGGCCGCCGCCAGCGACAGGGTGTCGGCCCCCTGCAGGGCCGTGATTCGCCGCCCGTCGACCTGAAAGTCGGTGGCGATGCCGCCGTTGTGGGCGACCAGGGCGTCTCCATCCCAGGCGGCCACGATCGGCAGCTGCGGCGAGCCCGCCCCGTACTTCCACGTCCATTCCTCCAGGCTGCGGTCCTTGCCGAAGACGCGGTTGAAGCCGTCGTTGATGGCGACCTCGTCGCCGGGTCGGTAGAGCCGAATCTCGGGCGCAGTCACGATCAGACTCTCCTCGTGTCGGCCATCGTCAGATAGAGACGCTCGGCGACCTCGGTCGCGTCGAGTTCGGGAGCGAAGGACCGGATGGCCATCGACGCCGCGGGCTGCTCCGCCGCCACCCGAAAGCCGAGCTTCTCGAGGCGCATGCGGGCCTCGTCGTCACCGGCAAGCCACAGCTCCTCGCCGGCGCAGTCGAGCTGGCGCACGAGGCGAGCCGAGATGTGAGCCGCCAACTCGAGCGCGCCCGGGTGGGCGTGGTCGAACAAAAGATCGACCCACCGACAGCGCCCGCCATCGCAACGGAAGACGACGAAGGCGACCGCCCGGCTCGAAAACCTCGGGAAGATCACGAAGCGTTGGTAGCACACGGTCGGGTGGCCTGCAAAGCGTCGCAGAGCCCCCTCCGCGTCACGGACGACCGCCACCGGATAGTCGCCACGGACGCGACGCCAGAGATCGTCGAGACGCGGCTCCCAATCGCGGGACGGCTCGGCGCGGTACCAGGGCCGCCGGGCTCTCCATCGCGGCGCGCGGTCGCGGACGAAAGCGGCCGGCTCGCTCCTCGGCGCCTCGTCGAAGCCGGGCGGGAGAGCATCGCCGGCCGAACCCGGGCAGGCGATAACGAGGGGGAACCGTCCCGACGACGTGAAGCTTGAATGGAAGACCTCGACGACCCGGCGGCCGATCTCGTCGCCGGGCGAAGGTGAGAAAAAATCAACCATCCGAACCGCCGCCACCTCGCGCCCGTCGACCGCCATCCGCAACGGGGCCCCCGCACAGTACGCGATCACCTCGCTGCCGGTCTCGGCGACGATGATGGCGCGCCCATCCGCCTCCGGCGGGTAGAGCCACGCCCACTCGTCGAGCGACCGTTCGAGGGCCCGGATGATCGCGACCTCGTCACCCTCGCGGTAGGTCCGAATGACCAGCGCCGCCATCAGCCGTCCCAGGTCCAGGCATCGCCGATGCGCCATGTCGATCCGTCGCGATCGGCGGCCGCCACCACCCAGCCCCACGTGTGGCAGAAGTCGACGAACTCGCGAGGAAAACCCACGGCGCGCGTGCACCCGAGGGCCGGCAGGAGGTGCGGGTTCGGAGATGCAAGCCAGAGATCGGCCTCGCGCTTGGGAATCTCGGCGGATCCGAACAGATGATTCACCGTAATCGGCGCCCGCCCCGCCCTTCCGATGGCCGATGCAAGCGCCCACCGCCACGGCTGCCCGTAATTGCGCCTGAAAAATCTCTGCCGGGATCGCTCCTCCAGCTCGATGGCGTCGTCCCGAGCCTGCGTGGCGTGCCCCCACCGGTGTTGGACCCGCGCACCCGCCGCGAGCCCGAGACGGGCGCCGCGGCGGCGCGCCCGCCACAGCCACTCGGTCTCCTCGTAGTAGAGGAAGTAGCCCTCGTCGAAAACCCCGAGGCGGTCGATCGTCTCCCGCGAGACCGCGAGGAGCGCCCCCCGCAGGCTGTTCACCGCGAGGGTCGCTTCCGCGGTCCACACCCGCCAGGTCTCCTCGAGGCAGCCAGACAAACCTCGCGACCACGCCCACCGCGAGCGGCGCCGCAGACCCCGGCCGAGCTCGGCCGAGGGCGAGGGGTCCTCCGCCGGCGGCAGCATGACCACGCCGTCAGCATCCCACACAAAACGGGGGCCGACCACGTCGAAGCCTTCGCCAAGGGCGGCCATCAACGCACGAAGGCTTCCGTCGAAGAAGCGGATGTCCGGGTTGGCCAACAACAGCACCTCGCCGCCGGCCGCCGCCACGCCGGCGTTGAGACCCGCCGCGTAGCCCCGGTTGGGGCGTTCGAGGAGCACGTCGCAGGCGGCATCTGCAACCCGGCGTGCTTCCTCGGCATCCTCCGACTGCTCCACAACCACGACCTCGGCTTCAACTCCGGCTGTTTCTGCCTCGCGGCGAAAGCTCTCCACGCACGCCGGCAGCACCTCCGACGAGCGGTGGCAGACGACGACGAGCGAGACGCTCCTCATTCCAGACCGGGGAACGCGATCAACCGCAACCGGCGCATCGCCCGCAGGTACTGGCCGAGCCGCTCCTCGAGCTGGTCGCCCGAGTCGGGGAATGACTCCCTCATCACTCCGGCAAGAGCCCGCACCTTGGTCGCCCCGTCGAGCCGGCGCCAGGCGAAGCTGCCGATGTCGTCGAGGTGGATCCGACGCGGTGTGATCAGCCAGTTCGCGTTCGCGAGCAGACCGTTCAGACCGTGGATGGCGGGGCGCGGGCGGTCGATGATCACCCGGCCGTTCTCCCCCTCCCGCCACGGCACGCGGCGCACCGGTTCGAACTCGAGCAGATCGACCACCCGTTCCTCACGCGGGAAATGCCTCTTCGCCACCACTCACTCTCCGGCCCGGGCGCCGGCGCCCGCCATCCGGCTCAGCGGCAGCCACACCAGCAGACCGAGAAGGAGCGGGTAGACCAGGAGACCGGCCCCGAAGCTGTGGGCGACGTGCGGCAGCAAGTGTTCGCCCCCGGTCATCCCGAGCTTGGCCTGCTCGTACAGCACGACGAAGGCCAGCATCACCGCCATCAGCGACTGGCCGGCGATGAGGCCGGAGGCGACGAGGACGCCCGAGTTTTGGCCCCGCGCCTTCTCCTCGTCGGAGGCGTTGCGACGCTTCATGAACCACTCCAGGATGGCGCGAAGAACGCCGCCGGCGAAGACCGCCGCGGTGGTTCCGAAGGGCAGGTACATGCCGACTGCGATCAGCATCGGCGCGGGGGCGCTGATGAGAATCAGGGCAACACCGAAGAACATGCCGACGATGACCAGCGGCCACGCCATCTCACCACCGACGATGCCCTGCGCCATGAGGGCCATGAGCCCCGCCTGCGGCGCCGGCAGCTCCACCGAACCGATGGTGTAGGCCTGGTTGAGGACCATCAGCAGCACCGGCAGCACGAGCGCGGCGGCGATGACGCCGATGATCTCGCTGAGCTCCATCTTCCACGGCGTGCCGCCGAGGATGTGGCCGACCTTGAGGTCCTGCATCATGTCGCCGGCAACACCCGCTGCGCAGCAGACGACGCCGGAGATCCCGAGCACTGCCGCCAGCCCGTGAGCGCCGGTCACCCCCATCAGCACCATCAGCACCGCCGAGATCACGAGCGCCGACAAGGTCAGCCCCGAGATCGGGTTGTTGGAGTTCCCAACCAGACCGACCAGATAACCCGCGACCGCCGCGAACAGGATGCCGAGGATCAGCATCACTACCGTGAGCACGAGGGCGGGTCCGGTGGAGGCCGCGAAGTAGCGGTAGAGCAGAAACATGGGAATCGCCATCACACCAATGGCGATGAACACCTTCCTCAGGTCGAGATCCTTTTCGGTGCGGTCGACCTCGGCGGACTCGGAGCCCGTGTTGAGGCTGGCAAGGGCCTGCTTGACGCCAGTGGCGAGCGATCCGCGGAGGGTGTAGAGGGTGTAGAAGGCGGCGACGATCATGGTGCCGACGGCGAGCGGTCTGATCTGGCGGAACCAGACGTCGACCGCGAGCGAAACGAGACTGTCATCGGCTGTGATTCCGGCCATCATCCCGGGGTTGAGGAAAAGCGCCAAAGGCACCAGCACCAGCCAACCGGCGACCGCGCCGCTGAACAGAATCGCCGAGATGCGGAGACCGACGATGAAACCGACACCCATCACCATCGGCGACGCTTCCGGCGTCGAAAGGAGGATCCCTCCCGTGTACTCGAAACGCCGACCCGCGACCTCGATGACGGATGTTCCGAAATGGACAAATCGATTCGCTGAGTCCTGAATGATCTGGATCCCGGCGGAGTTCTTGATCAGCTCCCACAGCGCCGCAATGCCCATGGCTCCAAAGACCAGACCGGCGCCGGTCTGCCCCTTCTGGCCGGCCTTGACGATCTCGGACGCCGCCACGCTCTCCGGAAAGGGCAGGTTGGCTTCAACCACCAAGGTGCGCCGGAGAATGATGACGAAGAGCACCCCGAGGACGCCGCCGATGCCCATGATCAGGGTCGCATCCTGGAGGTTGAACTCGTCCCACGCGCCGCTGATGATGAACGCCGGGATGGTGAAAATCGCGCCGGCCACCAGCGACTCACCCACCGATGCCGTGGTCCGGGCGATGTTCTCCTCGAGGATGTTGCCGCGGAAGATGCGCAGGGCGGCCATCGCCACCACCGCCGCCGGGAAGGTCGCGGCAACCGTCAGTCCGACCTTCATGCCGAGGTAGGCGTTGGCGGCGCCGAGGACGATTGCCATCACGACGCCGAGCAGAAGCGCCTTGAAGGTCATCTCCGGCATCGTCGTCTCCGCCGGAACGTATGGAATGAACTTCTTGTCGGCCATCAGCCCTCCCCCACGGATTCAGCGGAACGATTCTAGCTTATCCCAGGGGGCGTGGGGCGTGGGTCTTGAGGCTTGAGGGACGTGGCTTGGGGGCCCGTGGTTGGAAAATCCGAAATCCGAAATCCGAAATCCGAAATTCATTCACTCCCTCAGCTTCTCCTCGAGCAGCTTGCCGGCGATCTCCATCAGCTTGCTCTCGGTGAGCACGCCAACGAGGTGGCCGTCCTTGATGACCGGCAGACACGCCCAGCCGTTCGCACGCATCAGGCCGATCGCCTCCACGGTGGAGGTCTCCGGCGTGATGGTCTTCGGGTCGGCTTGCATGACCCCGCTCACCGGCAGCGGGCCGCCGGTTTCCGGCTGGTAGGTTCCGATCAGGCGCAGCAATCGCCTTTGCGACACCAGACCCACCAGGCGGTGCTCGTCGTCCTCCACCATCACGTGGCGGATGTTGTTCCAGACCATCAGATTGGCGACGAGGTCGACGGGCTCGTGCTGGTTGACGGTGACGATGTCGGTGTCCATGCAGTGCTCGACCGTGAGGAAGCTTTGCTTCCAGCCGCCGCCCTCTTCGAGCCGCGCCGGCGCCCAGGTGTGAACCGGCGAGCCGTCTTGTTGGCGGTCGGCGGTGGCCGCAGTGACGGCCGACAGCCGTTCGCTCAGAGGCGCATCGTTCGACAGACCCACGATCGACTCGAGGAGCCACTGCGCGCCGGTGCGCCGCGATCGAACCCGTTCCTCGATCGTGCCGAGGTAGAGATCGATGTTCTCGGCATCGAGACCCGGCGCCTCGAGGCCCTCTCGCGCCAGGGGCAGCAGCTCGTCAAGGATCAGCCGGTCAGCCGGTGCGATGACATTGCCGGTCCATGCCAGCTGGGCGTCGAGACCGTGCTGGGCGGCGGCAAAGAAGTTGTTGTGGGCGTGGTCGAAGCTCATGTACTCGGTAATGTCGCCGTAGCGTTCGAGGATGCCGCTGACGAGGCCGAACCAAAAGGCCGCGTTGGCCACCTCGTCACGCGGCGTTGGACCTGACGGAAGGATGCGATTTTCGATCCGCAGATGCGGTTTGCCGTTGACGATGCCATAGCAGACCCTGTTCCACCGGTAGACGGTGCTGTTGTGGAGGCGCAGCGCCTTGAGGCTCGGCGCCCTGCCGCTCTCGATCTCCACGAACGGATCGTCATCGACCTCGGTCGAGAGCAGGGTGCGGAAGCGGGCGATGTCCTCCTGGAAGATCTCGAGCGCCGACGACTGCACCCACTGGCGGCCGAAGCTCACCCGCGGGGTCTGCTCGCGCAGGTGGGGGGTCGTGCGGCGGGTGTCGATGGACTGCTGGAAGAGACCAACCCGGGTTTCGCGCCACAAACGCTTGCCGAAGAGCATGGGGGAGTTGACCGCGGCCGCGAGCACCGGGCCGGCCGCCGCCTGGGCGGCGTTGTATATCCGTGCGAACTCTCCCGGGGAAACCTGGAAGTGGACCTGGAAGCTGGTGTTGCAGGCTTCGACCATGATCGAGTCGTGGTGGAGGTGGAGTTCGTCGAGACCGGTGAGGAAAAACTCGTAGGCGCCGCCCTTGAGACGGGTCATGGCCTCGTTGAGTGCATGGTAGCGCGGGTTCGGGGTCATGTTTTCGAGCTCGAGGTCCGACTTCTGGAGGGTCGGCAGGATCCCGGTCATCACCACCTCGCCGCCACAGCTCCGCGCCGCGTCCTGCACCTTGCCGAGGAGCTCGCCGATCTGCCACTCCATGTCGCGTAAACAGGAACCGCCGAAAACCAGGGGGTCGAGGTTGAACTCGAGGTTGAAACGGGCGAGCTCGGTCGTGAGGTGGGGATCATCGACAACCTCGAGAACCCTGGTCGCGATGGGCGCAGGCTTCCAATGTTGATCGACCAGAAAGAGCTCCTGCTCGGCGCCGATACGGCGCACACCGCTCTCGAAGAGATCCTCCTCCAGCATCTTTTCGAATGCGCGCATGTCCTTCAGGAGATCCTGGAGAAAGACCCTGATTTCCTCGGCCTGCGATTGCCCTCGAACGTCCTGCTCACCCATGGTTGGTCTTGAGTCTCCTGTTCTTTCTTCGCGAGCTATTGTACCTGGTGTGCGGGAGGCTTGGGGCTCGGGGCTTGCGGCTTGAGTCCGCCCCTGCGTCGGATGAATCGGTGAAGGGAACAGATTTTTGAGTTAAGAGTTTTGAGTTTTGAGTTTTGAGACACTCCTTGCTCACAATAGACCGTCGCCTTAACTCTAAATTCTTATTTTTCAATTGATTGCATATTTCTCCATGAACGGAGATGCATGAAATCTTACAACAATGTTAGAAGATTTTGGTCATTTAGACTTGACAATGATTCACTCATATATTATATTTCGCACAGGTCCCATGGGCCTTTTCTAGGAGAATTTTTCGATGAATGGGCAGACTCAATACACAGTCAAAGCCTCGGAGGCACTCCAGGAGGCCTTCAAGATCGCCGCTGCGCGCGGCAACCCCGAATCTACCCCGGCCCACCTCCTGCTGGCTCTCATGCAGCAGGAAGGGGGCATTGCCCCGCGTTTTCTGGCCAAGGTCGGCGTCCCAACCGGCCAGCTCGAGGCCGAACTCAAGCAGGCTCTCGATCGCCTGCCGTCGGCCGAGGGCGGCGCCGAGCCGCAGCCCTCTCGAAGCCTGCGCACGGTCCTCGATCAGGCGGCCAAGATTGCGCCCCAGTTCCAGGATCAGTACGTCTCGGTCGAACATCTACTGATGGCGATCGTGTCGGCACCCGACTCGGCCGCGGCGCGAGCGCTGGCCATCCACGGCGTCACCCAGGAAACGCTCCTGACTGCGATCCAGGAGCTGCGTGGCTCGCACCGCGTGACCGACGCCAACCCGGAGGACAAGTACGACGCCCTCACCAACTATGGCCGCGATCTCACTGAGCTCGCAAAGGCCGGCAAGCTCGATCCGGTCATCGGCCGCGATGAGGAGATCCGGCGCCTCATGCAGGTGCTCACCCGGCGCACCAAGAACAACCCGGTTCTGATCGGTGAGCCGGGGGTTGGCAAGACCGCGGTCGTCGAGGGTCTAGCGCAGAGGATCGCGTCGGGCGACGTCCCCGAGATTCTCAAGAACCGGCGTCTCGTCTCCCTCGACATGGGCGCCCTCATCGCCGGCGCCAAGTACCGCGGCGAGTTCGAGGACCGTCTCAAGGCGGTGGTCAAGGAGGTCGTGGACTCCGAAGGCGAGGTGATTCTCTTTATCGACGAGCTCCACACCCTGGTCGGCGCCGGCGCTGCCGAGGGCGCAATGGACGCGGCCAATATCCTCAAACCGGCGCTCGCGCGCGGCGAGCTGCGGGCGATCGGCGCCACCACCCTGACCGAGTACCGCAAGTACATCGAGAAGGATGCCGCGCTCGAGCGCCGCTTTCAGCCGGTGCTCGTCGGCGAGCCCTCGGTCGAGGAGACCATCGCCATTCTCCGCGGTCTCAAGGAGAAGTATGAGGTTCACCACGGGGTGCGGATCGCCGACAACGCACTGGTGGCGGCGGCGTCGCTCTCCAACCGCTACATCACCGACCGCTTCCTGCCCGACAAGGCGATCGACCTTATGGACGAGGCAGCGTCGCGGCTGCGCATCGAGATCGATTCGATGCCGACCGAGATCGACCAGCTCGATCGACGGGCCCTTCAGCTCGAGATCGAGAAGCGCGCGCTGTCCAAGGAAAAGGACAAGGCGTCGAAGGAGCGCCGCGCTGCCATCGAGGAGGAGCTGGCCGAGCTCAAGGAGCAGATCGCAGGGCTCAAGGCCCAGTGGCACAAGGAGAAGGAGTTGATCTCGCGGCTCCAGGAGCTCAAGGAACACATCGAAGAAACCCGCGAGGCGGCCGACCGCGCCGAGCGCGACGGCGATCTCGAGCGCGCCGCGAAGCTGCGCTACGGCGAGCTCGTCAACCTCAATCAACAGCTCGAGGAAGCCTCCGACGCGCTCAAGGCCCACCAGGACGAGCACGGCACCATCCTCGCCGAGGAGGTGGGCGAGGAGGACATCGCGCGCTCGGTCTCCCGTTGGACGGGGATCCCGGTGTCGCGTCTGCTCGAGGGCGAGAAGAACAAGCTCCTCAGCATGGAGGAGCGCATCGGCGAACGGGTGGTCGGCCAGGAGGACGCCGTCCGTGCGGTTGCCGCGGCGGTGCGGCGCGCGCGCGCCGGCCTCAAGGACCCCAACCGGCCGATCGGCTCCTTCCTCTTTCTCGGGCCGACTGGCGTCGGCAAGACCGAGGTTGCGCGGGCGCTGGCCGACTTCCTCTTCGACGACGAGCGGGCGATGATCCGCATCGACATGTCGGAGTACATGGAGAAGCACTCGGTGGCCCGCATGATCGGCGCCCCTCCGGGGTACGTCGGTTACGACGAGGGCGGCCAGCTCACCGAGGCGGTCCGCCGCCGGCCCTACTCGGTGCTGCTGCTCGACGAGATCGAAAAGGCCCACCCCGACGTCTTCAACGTGCTCCTGCAGCTGCTTGACGAGGGCCGGCTCACCGACGGCAAGGGGCGCACGGTGGACTTCCGCAACACCGTGATCATCATGACCTCAAACATTGCTTCGAGAGTGATCCAGGATGTGCCGGCATCGGAACCCGAACGCATGGAAACCCTGGTCGAGGCCGAGCTCAAGAAGCACTTTCGGCCCGAGTTTCTCAATCGCATCGACGACGTACTCATCTTCCACCACCTCACCGAAGCCGACGTGGAACAGATCGTCCACATCCAGCTCGCCAACCTCAACCGGCTGCTCGCCGATCAGGGTCTCGAGATCGAGGCCACCAAGGAGGCCGCGCGGCTGCTGGCCCACGAGGGCTTCGACGCCGACTTTGGCGCCCGGCCCTTGAAGCGCACCATCCAGCGCCTGGTCCAGGATCCGCTCGCCACCAAGGTCCTCGCCGGCGAGGTCACACCCGGCGCCAGGATTCTGCTCGATGTCGATGACGGCGATCTCGTGCTGCGGGCAACCGCCGTCGAGAGCGAGCAGGAGCAGGATGAGAAGGAGGGCGAGGGCAACTCTTAATCACCGATCCTCCTGAAGCCGGGTCCTTCAGGGCCCTCCACCTCAATCGCTTCTGTCATCCTCCCACGGTCGGGCCCGTGAACGACCCGCCTACACCGTTCAGTTAGGGAGGGTCTGGACGATCCCACCCCACATCCCGGAAGCAAGGTCCTCCGCAATGACCGCTATCCGAGAGGAACTTCCGGAATATTGCGCCGGGAAGGTGTAATGCAACCCGTTCTGCGATGCCGTCAAGAGAACCACGTCATGGCGTATGTTAGGCAGGCCGGTATCGTTTTCTACCGCGATCGAGATCCGAATCTCCTGAGGTTTGCCCGAACCGAACAGCTGGGCCGCCGTATCGAGCGGGACCGTTACAGTGACGTCCGCAGTGACGAGCCCATTATCATCCATGCGTGGTTCACCGACGGACATCTCGACCTTCAGGTCACCGTATTTCCCTTGATCGACCAGGAGACGCCGAAGGCGCGATGCCGATCGGCCTTCAGACGTCCCGGACGGTGCCACGAGAGTGTTGCCTATCTGGGTCTGAGGGCGCGTGCTGACAACCCGGATCTGGTGGAACTCACCGTCAAGGTTGCGATCGACCTGGTAGGTCAGGACGTACCATCCGCTGCTCTCATCGACGAGTTTTTCGATTCCTTTCCCGCTGCCGACCACGTGCCCTCCACTGGCTTTCGCCAGATGCCGCTGGGAACCTACAGGGTCTAGCAGCAAAAAGTCCAGCTCGAGATCCGCGGTGTTTTGGTGGAAGGACCGGGTGATTTCCTCGCCCGAAAACTCCGCGGCTCGTGTGTGTTTCGCGGACACCCGGGTGGCCACCGGAAATACGAGGAAGCCCGCGGCGGCCAACTCGCGACCAAGTTCCCCTATGCTGTCCCCGAGGTCCGAATCCATAAACTGTGCGGCTCGTGACGCGGCAAACCCCTGATCCAACAGGGCGATACTACGGTGGTAGAATTCTCCCGGTTGTTCATCAAAACCGGTTCCAACCGCAATCAGCACGCGAGGTTTCCTGGTTTCTCCAGCCACCGCCCAGTCGTTCATTCGTTCAATCGACTGTTGAATCACGTTCTTCTCTTCTGCGATCGCACGGCGGGCCAACATTTCCGCGGAATAAATAATGCCGGAGGTCGGCATATCGTCCCGATTGGTGGTCAGTTCGGCGCTGAACCCCTTCACATCCCGCATGTACTCGACGCGAATGCGTTCGATGGCATTCCGGGAATAGGGAAGGCTCGAGAGCTCGTTGAGGCCGGCTCGCAACCGCGTCCCGTCGGTGATGCCCGCGTCAATGGTGTGCACCCCCGTCGATCCGGCGACCACCAGATCTACCGGCCCCAGGCGTGTCAGATATTCGGCCCGCCGAGCAAGCGCCCTGAGGGAGGGTGCTGTATCCATCGAGCCCGAAAGCCCAGTTTCCGCGTACACGGTCACAGGGAGCGCGATATTTGATGCCGACCCGACCTGAAACAACCCATCGTCTCCAGGCGCCGTGATCTCCGAGATTGCCAGTTGCGTACGGACAGGTTCAAGCCCGATGACCGTCACCTCGCGTCCGTCCTCGGTGACCGACAGCTCGTTGATCTTCAGATCGGTGATGGGTCCACCATCCGCGTCCGTTGCGGTCAGCAGAATCCTCACCGCGGAGACCTCGACCCGGTCGCCAAAGAGCGCAGTGGTTGTGGCAATTTCTTCCTCCGCAAGATCCCCTGCGATCCCCGCACCTTCCCGACCGGGTTCACCGCGCTGCTCGTGATAGTCGGACCAACCGGCCACTTCGAAACCACTGGGAAGATCGGCGGCGATGCCGGCCATCGTCCGCGCGCCCCGGAACCAGGCCACCTGCTGGCTGAAAACCTGCTTCTGAACATGTTGCAGCGCATTAGCCAGGGCATTCATGTTGGGAGTCTTGACGCCCGGCGGCCAGCCGTCATCTCTGGCCTTCCCGGTGCGCAACACAACCAATGGGACGCCGACCTCCGATAAATAGGATCGGGCCTGTGCCGGAGTAAAAAGACTCTCGTCATCCTGTGGTCCGTCGCCGAGAACCAGAACAACCGCTCGTTTCCGGGGGCCTGCTGCCGCAACCAGTCCCGAAGCCGCGACGGCATCGGAGAGGCGGTTTCCCCCGTCGGTTGGGCTCGCCGCAACCGCAAAAAGCGTCCTCAACCAACCCTCTTTTCCGGCGGGCCTTTCGAGACCGTGAAGGCCCCTAGGCAGGGATGCAAAACCATCGATTCGGCGAAGTCGAGCGTCGGGCACGACAAACCACAGCTTCGAAAGGCCGAGAAGAGACGATTCGGCCTTTAGCCAGGCGTGGCCGGTACGCGCGTTGGCGCCGGGCGAGGTCAGCAGTAACCTGTAGTCGGCGCCCGGGTCGAGCACGAACACGACCTCGGAGCCCATCCGATCACCGCCCGTCACGATGTCGCCGAGAGCCACGGGTACCGAGTCGTGGTCTTCAAGGACCGATGGATCCAGCGAGAGTGCAACGGCGGTCAGATCCACCCGGTCCTCATTGCCAAATCCTGAGGCCACCGCAACCGCCTCCGCGCGCCCGCCATCTGGGAAGACGACCGAGGCAACGATGAGTTGGTTCGATTCGGCAGGAACGCACGGGAATCGAAATGCGCCCCGTTCGTCCAGGATTCGAAGCGGTCGGCCGTCGTCTGTAACCTCGATCTGCGTGGGATTCTTTTTCTCTGGGTGGTACCACACCAGCCGGCCGGAACACACGCCATCGGCAGATGGTCTTGCAAGCTGGATCGCAAGCTCGGCCTCTTGGCCCGGGCGATTGATCCAGCGGTGCGTTCTCGCTTCGACCTGGCCAAGTTCATTTCTTTGTACCAGCTCCAGGAGATGGACGCGGGGCTCCTCACCCAGGTCGACGAGACAGCGCACGTTCGAGAGGCTCAAAGAACACACTTTTTCGCTGTCGAGATAGAGCCCCGCAGATTTTCCGGAGGTTCCGAGATCGACGTCGATAGGCTGCTCACCCACCACGAGACCAACGGGAAATGTGAGGATTCTCAGGTCGCCATTTGGGCCGGCAGTCACAGTCACGGCAACCGCCACTATTGCGACTACGAGCGCCCGAATTGACATCCAACATCCCTCCGCCAGATCACCGCGGTAACGAGAACAGTCTATATCTCGGGTTTAGGAAATCCAACTCACACGATGATGAACGCCCGATAGATTGTGAGTTCAGGGGATTCGGGCCGCCCTTAAGAACCACCGTGGTGTCGTTCCGCTGGAAAAATATCAATTCTAAGACGTGCCCCCCTTGACGTTGTTCGTCCGCGCAACTGCCAAGCCGGAGGTGCGGAGTTCCTCAACCGTATCGACGACGTCCTGATCTTCCACCGCCTCACCGAAGCCTACGTGGAACAGATCGTCCACATCCAGCTCGCCAACCTCAACCGGCTGCTCGCCGATCAGGGTCTCGAGGTCGAGGCCACCAAGGAGGCCGCGCGGCTGCTGGCCCACGAGGGGTTCGACGCCGACTTCGGCGCCCGTCCGCTCAAGCGCACCATCCAGCGCCTGGTCCAGGACCCGCTGGCCACCATGGTGCTCGCGGGCGAGGTCATGCCCGGCACCCGGATTCAGCTCGATGTCGACAACGGTCAGCTCGTACTGCGCACGACCGCCGTCGAGGGCGAGGAGGCGGAGGGCGGCTCGTAGTTCTTAGTTCGCAGTTCTTAGTTTTGAGTGTTGAGTTTTGAGTTCCCCCGCCCGCCCGGGTGTATTCCCGAATGGGCGGGTCTGGCGTCGATGCGCTTTCGCCTTGTACTTTTTTGGTGCGAACGTTATACATCCATTATGGAAGAAGTCGCAGAACTCCTGAATCGCATGGTGAACGAGGGGGTGATCCTCGACTACGCTGTGTTTGGCGCGGTCGCCCAAATGCGATACACGGAGGCTGTGGCGACATTTGATGCAGATGTTCTCATCGCGGTTCCGAAGCCTGACGCGATTGACCTTCTCGGCCCGATATACGGATTCTGCAAGGCTCTCGGCTATCTTCCCGAAGGGGAGGCCATTCGTGTCGGGGCGTGGCCGGTGCAGCTCATTCCCGCTTTCGATTCTCTCACCGAAGAGGCAATCCGGGAGGCGGAAACCGCCAACCTCGAGGGCACCGACATCCGAGTTGTAAGCGCCAACTACCTTGCCGTGATCGCTCTTAGTGTCGGACGGGCAAAGGATTTCGCTCGCATTCTCGCCTTGCGTGAGGTCGGTGCGGTCGAGGACGATCAGATCTCTGCTCTCGCGGAACGCCATGGATTGTCTGATGCATGGAGGAGATTCCTGGAGAGGTTCGATGAGGCATGACCTTCGGACAATCCTGGCTAGGCAAGCCAAGTGGCAGCGATCTCGAGCTAGTCAGAGTTGGGCAGACAAGCTGCGAATCTCGATTCGCATGCGTGAGGAATTGAAATCCTTCCGAAAGCCTCGGTCACGAGACGATTCGCAACCGGACGCGCTCGGAGATGTGCGGACACAAACAACGTGATTACATTACCTCGCCACGAACCCCGGTAAAAAGGCCGGGTTCAGAATATTCCTTCCGGCACCGATGACCGGCATCTTTCAGCCATCAATAGATTTCGCATTGCCGCCTCACACAACGGAACCGAGATCCTCGACAACCACGGCCAATGCGTGAGGGGCCACCGACCATTGGATCGGAAAGATGCCGCTGCGATCCGATCGGAACGACGAGCAGCCAGGACAAGCTGGTGGTTTCGGCCGCATTTCCTTCATCGCTCATGAACTCGTTGAGGCGGCCTCGTTCGGCGCCCTTCGCTGAATGGTTGGCCAATATGAAGTGTCAGGCTTTAAAACCTCAGGAAGTTCGCGTATCGGTGCCTTTATGGCCCAAGCGGCCGATCAAAACGGTTCGAGGTTGTGGGGCAGCGTCACAGCTCCTGTTCCTCGAGCAGTGCATCGATCCGCGGATCGCCGGCGGGATAGAATACGGGCGCCATGAGACGGTGGAAGGGAAGCCAGGGATCCTTGCCGCGAACAGCCTCATGGAGCTGCTCGAGGGCATTGCCGACCTGCCCACGCGTCAGGTGCACCCAGGCCAGGAAGGTCGGAGGCACATACGAGGCATGCGCCCGCTGCTGGAGTGCCTTTAAGAGCTCGTCACCGTGCCCCTTCTCGCCCAGCAGGTAGTGGCAGCAGGCGAGCTGGGTGATGGTGGCGGAGACCCCTCCCGAGAGCTCGACAGCCTTCTCGCTCTCGGCCCTCGCCTCCTCCAGCCGGCCGCCCGCCATGTAGAGGAAGCCCAGGTGATAGTGGGGTAACCAGTGGTGGGGATGCATCGCCACCACGTTCTCGAGACCGGAAATTCCCTCCTCCTGCTCGCCCGCCATCGCCTGCCACGTGCAGGCCCATGCGCTCCACGTGGGCGACAGCGGATCGAGCTTCTGAGCCAGTCTCACTTCGGCCAGCGCCTCGTCGAACCGTCCGCGCAGGAGGAGCATCGCACCATACTGGGCGTGAGGCTCGACCGCGTTCGGGCCATGTTCCACAGCCTTCAAAAAGCTCCTCTCGGCCGACGCCCAGTCACGCTCGAAGCAACCGCGAACTATTCCAAGGATGGCGTGGACAACGTAGCTACTGTCATCGATCCGGAGTGCTCGCTCGAGCAGCGGCATGGCGGCGCCCAACGCGTCCTCCGGCGAGATCTCAGCCCACCAGCTTTGGGAGATGTGCCAGGCGGCCAGCGCCGCGCAGGCGCCCGCAAAATCGGGGTCGATCTCCATTGCCTCCTCGAAGCACTGGCGGCTGCGCACGTACCCCTCGGGTGTCAGCTCGTTCCAGTGATACCAGGCCTTCAGGTAGGCGTCATAGGCGTCCAGGTTGTCGGTCGGGCGTTTGACGACCGCCGCCCGTTCGTCGCCCAGGAGCTTCACCTCGAGCTTGTCGACAATGGTCAGGGCGATTTCATCCTGGATCTCGAAGACATCTTCCAGACGCCGGTCGAACCTCTCCGACCACAGGTGTGATCCATTGCGCACATCGATGAGCTGGGCAGTGATTCGCAACCGGTCGCCGGCCTTGCGCACGCTCCCCTCGACGATAGCGCCGACGTCCAATGCTCTGCCGATCACACGCATGTCCTCGTGCTTGCCCTTGAAGGCGAAGGCCGAGGTCCGCGCCACCACCCGCAAGCGTTCCACCTGCGCCAGGGCGTTGATGATCTCCTCCGCCATCCCGTCGCAGAAGAACTCCTGCTCGGGGTCAGCCGAGAGATTGGCGAACGGCAGCACAGCCACCGACGGGCGCTCGTCGCCGGCGCGGGGCATCTCCGACCCAGTTACGGACGCCGGCGTGGACACCGAGCGCAGGGCGAAGGCCAGGTCCTGGGCCGACTGGAAGCGCCGCTCGGGGTTCTTCTCCAGACACCGTTCTATGATCCCCGAGAAAACGCCGGGAATGACCGAATCGTCTTCAGTGATGGGACTCGAGTATTTCGTCAGGATCGCGGACAGCACGTCAGCTTCGGTGTCCCCGGGGAAGGCCCGACGGCCGGTGAGCATCTCGTACAGCACGCAGCCCAAGGCGAAGATGTCGGAGCGGTGGTCTGCCGGCCGGCCCCTGACCTGCTCCGGCGCCATGTAGCCCACCGTTCCCATCACCGAGCCCTCACGGGTGAGAGGCGCCTCGATCGATGCCGTCTCCATCTCGCCGTCCACCACCTCGTGGGTGGCGGCGAGGCCGAAATCGAGGATCTTCACCCGCCCGTCCGAGCACAGGAAGATGTTGGAGGGTTTGATGTCCCGGTGGATTACGCTCTTGCCGTGGGCCGCACCCAGTCCGTCCGCCACCGCAACGCCGGTCTCTTGAACCCGTTTCCAGGGCATCGGACCATCCCAGGTCTGCAAGTGTTCCCGCAGCGTCTCACCATCGAGAAGCTCGGTCACCGCGTGGGCGACGTCTCCCTCGATGTCGAAGTCGAAGATCTCCAGGATGTTGGGGTGCGAGAGGGCGGCCACCGCCTTCGCTTCGCGTTCGAAGCGCCGCACACGGTCCGGGTCGGAGGCCACTTCCTCCGGCAGCACTTTGACGGCAACGTCGCGGTCGAGCCGCTCGTCCCGGGCGCGGTACACCACCCCCATCCCGCCGGCGCCGATTCGCTCGACGATACGGTAGTGACCGAGGGTGTGACCGATGAGGTCTCGCATTTTTCAGATCCCAGGGCGCCTATCATATCGCAACAGCTCGTTCGAATGTCTGTGTAGCGACCGATCCATCGCCTAACGTGTATGGCCGGGCGCCTCGGTCAGGAATTCGTCCCGGAGGAGGGGCCGGCCGGCGAGTGCGATGCGCAGGCCGTAGATCGCCAACCCCAACACCAGGGCAAGGGCCACCACCGTTCCGCCGAATAGCCACGAGGACACCTGGTAGGTGATCGGGATATCAATCAAAAGGAACTCGACGGCGTTGGTCACCACGAGCGACAGGAAGCCGTAGCGGAACAAGACCAAGACGAAAATAACAACGTTTAGCGACATGAAAATCAGATAGGCAGTGGGGCTCGAATTGGCTGGCCAATACGCGGCTATCGCGAGCACGAAAAACGCCGCGACCGCAAGCCATGTTCGATGCAGTACCACGCGCAGGATCACCAGAATCAGCACGAAGAAAAGGGAATTCAGCAGAACTGCATTCGTGTGGTCGATGGCGAGGGCTGCCACCAGGTGGGCTCCCCTGCGCAGAGCTTCGAGTGTGGACAGCTCGACATCTGGCGGCGAGCCCGGCACGCCGGTCAGGCGCGGAAACAGCCAGATACGCAGCCACCCCAAATTGGCAAAGAAGGCCCCTACGACAACACCGACCAGGATGTCTCGCCCGACCAGAGGATCGCGCCAGCGGCCACCGACGAAGCGCACCCAGGTCACGAGCATGTGCGGCCAGAGGCGGCGGGCGTAGGGCTCGACCGCCATGTAGAAGATCCAGACCATGAAGATTCGCCAAACTGACAGGGCGTAGTGCGAATAGAGGATCCACGCTTCACCCTGGGCCGCGACATGGTGCGCCCCGACAATCCACAGCAGGCGCACGACGCCCAGATACAGCGCGAAACGAAACGCGGTCTTGCGATCGCCCCTGCCGAGCCGCAGGTTCCTCCAGGCCACGAAGATCGCGGCCAGGATCATCAGATTGAACGTCACCTGCTGAACAATCTCACTGGCGCGCGTACGTGCGGCCAGATCGGCCGTCTCCTCCGCCCGGGTTCGATTCCAGGGCTCCAGCAGACGCATCGCTACAGGACGGCCCTGGAATGCGGCCGCCTCGATCCGAATCTCGATATCCGGTGCATCCGGATAGGTTCCGACCCAGGCGGCGCGGCTGTCCGCATACACCGGCGGGGTCCAGATCGATTCCACTGCATTGAGGTCCGCGGGATCCAGCCCGGCAGCAGAGAGGATCGGCTGCCAGTCGGGCGCCGGTGTCGCCTCAGAAGCCGACTCGAGCCGCTCGGGTGGCAGCGCCAAAAACGACAGCAGCCGGCCATTCAGATCGAGCTCGAGCATGCTCTCACCGGCAATCATCATTGCCGGGTCTTCCATCCATTTTCCGATGGAGCCCGCGCTCTCCTTGACGATCGCCTGCGGACTCTGCCGGTAACGGAAACGCAGAGCAGCCGGCTGGGAGTCGCCCAGCCGATCCCATCTCTCGGACGACTCGTCGTTCTTTTCTATATAGCCCAGGCAGGCATCGTTGGGAGAATAGTCGAATAGACTGTCCGCTGGCTCCTCTGCGTAGCCGAGATCCAACAGAATCTGCTGCGCCCTCGCAATGAGAACCTCGGGTGATTTTTGCAGATCGAGGTAGCCCACGAGCTGAACCTGGCGCGCCAAGACTACCCACAGTGCGGTGAACACGAGAGCGGCCAGAAAGAGACCAATCGCCATCCTGGGGCTCACACTTTCGGCCCCCCCGGCCTGCGCCACCAGCTCGGGCGACGGGGTTTCGCCGGCCGCCAGAGCAGCCGCCAATGGATCGCCACCGGGCAGCGCGGCGGACACGGCCAACGCCGACGGTGGGCGCTGCGCCGGATCCTTCTCCAAACACTTGAGGATCACTCGCTCGACTGCCGGATCGAAGCCCTCGACCAGGCTCGACGGAGTGGTCGGGGAGGATTGCTCCTGGCGCTGCAGGATCTCGGCTGGGGTCTTGCCTTTGAAAGGCTGCTCACCGGTAAAGAGCTCATAGAGCACCAGACCCAAGGCAAAGAGGTCACTCTTGAGGGTGACCTCTTGGCCAGCCCACTGCTCGGGCGCCATATAGGCCGGGGTCCCCGCACGGGCTTCGGCGCCTTCGATCGAGTCGTCAAGCCCGGCCAGGCCGAAATCGGTGATCTTGACCTGACCCCGACCGTCGATCATCACGTTGGCGGGTTTCAAGTCCCGGTGCAGCACTCCCCGATCGTGCGCCGTCGCCAAACCCGCGCACAGTTGCCTTGCCGCCTGTATCGCTTTGTTTTTCGGCAGGCGGCCGATGCGCCGAAGCAACGAGGCCAGATCCTCACCATCTACATACTCCATCGAGATGTAGTGTTGGCCCTCGAACTCGCCGATGTCGTGCACCCGGCAGACATTGGGGTGCGAAACCTTGAGCGCCATCCGCACCTCGTTCAAAAAGCGCTGTAGACGGCCCTCGTCCTTTTCCAGTCCTCGCGGCAAAAACTTCAGAGCGACCGGTTGGCCGAGCTTCAAGTCATCGGCCCGGTAGACCTCACCCATTCCACCGCGACCGAGCAGACCAATGATTCGATACCTCTTGGCCAGCACCGTGCCCGGGATAAAGCGGCCCTGGTCGACAGACGACGAAGGATCCGGGCTCGAGGGCCGAGCCTTCTCGACCGGCAAGGCGCCCGGCGCACTCGAACGGGTCGGGGCATCAGAGCCATCACCGATGGGCGCCCCGCAGACACCACAGAACCGGCTCCCCCCTGGAACCTCAGCCCCACAGGCCGGACAGCGAATCACCGTGCCCAAGTGAACGTTCCTTTCGTTCGCCCCAGGCTAACATGGTGTTTGGACGCCTGTTCCCACGGCGCATCATCGGCCGTAACCGGAACCTGGTCAGAAATACCGGTAAAGCACCGACTGTGCAGCCTCCCGAAACGGAGTGAATCGATTCAAACCGGTCTTCCTGATCTTTTCCACCGACAGTTGAGTATTCCTCGGTCTCACGGCGCGGGTCGCCGAACCTTCCCGATTCGGAGTGATGTGGCCCATCGAGACACCGGCCAGGTCGGCCAACTCCAGTGCCCACTCATACTTGGTGCCTCCCTTGAGGGAGGAGTAGTGGTAAATCCCCCTCGCCTCGATGTCCAACAGGTGGGCCACGGCCTCGGCCACGTCGTTGGTCCAGGTGGGGAAACGAATGCCGGCATGATCCAGACTCGAAGGGATCGGATCCTGAATCTGGGCCAGGGTTTTGAAGATGAATCCGGAGCCTTCCCAGGTTGGGCCGGCACCGATAAGGAGTGGGATACGAAGTACCAACCCCGTATCGTGCTGCAGCACGAAATCCTCCGCTTCCACCTTCAGCCGCCCGTACTCGTTGACCGGATGCCGCTCATCCTCCTCATGGTAGGGTGAACGGACCCCTTCGAATACGTAGTCCGAGCTGATCAATAGCAGCGGCGCCGATTCAGGCAAGAGCTCGCGGAGCTGTTTAACCGGGGCGACATTCAGACGGAATGCTTCCTTGGGATGATCCTCGCAGAAATCCGGGTCCCGGTAGGCCGCGCTGTGCACAACGACGTCCGGCCTCACCTCTTTCAGCAGGCCTTTCAGAGCCTCCATATCACGCAGATCGACCGGAAGAAGCCGCTCCACCGCATGGGAAAAGCCGGTTCCCACAACCTTGCCCATTCTTTCCAGCCGAGCCGTCAGGCTTCGTCCCAGCAGGCCACTGGCCCCGGTGATTAAAATACAGTTTTCATTGTTCATTCAAGAAGCCCTTTTTCGTGACGCCAACGAGCCCGAATCGAAAGTGCTGTCCTCAGTTCGCCAAGGAGAATCTACATGAGCCCCCATAGGGGTGCTCTGATGTTGTTTGCCAGAGTATTGTATCGACCTGAGGGAATGGGAATCAAACAATCTCAAGAATGGCACCTTCGCCGCACATCGGTAAGGGGATGGGCGGGAATTCCGAATTCCGAATTCCGAATTCCGAATTCCTAATTCACTAGGCTACACTACCAACCATGGTGTCGCTTGCAGACATGCGGGCCGACGCGTTGGCCGCTTTCGAGGCCGCGGTCGATGCAGTTCGACCGGAAAACCTCGTGCCCTCACAGATCAGTCGGTTCGGTGAAAAGGTGTTGGTCGGCGGTGAGCCGCTGCCAGATGCCCCGGGTCGCCATGTCGTGATGGCCATCGGAAAGGCCGCGCCGGGTCTCGCCGCCGCCTGGCTGGCGACGGCGTCTGGGTGGACCGGCGAGATCCTCGTCCTCACGCCGCACGGTGTTCCAGCGTCGTTCGAGGTCGAGGCCCACGCCACCATCCTCCGTGGCGCCCATCCCTACCCGGACGCCGCCGGCGAGGCCTCCACCCGCCGTCTGCTCGAGGTCGCGGCCACTCTTGGAGACAACGATCTGCTGGTGGTGCTGCTGTCGGGCGGCGGATCGGCCCTGATGGCGGCGCCCGAGGAGGGTCTCGAGCTTGAAAATGTCCGCGCGACCACGAAGGCCCTGCTGAAGGCGGGCGCGGCGATCAACGACGTCAACACGGTGCGAAGAGAGTTGCTGGCGGCAGCGGGGGGCGGGCTCGCCCGCGCCGCTCACCCGGCATTGGTGCGGACCCTGATCCTCTCCGACGTCCTCGGCGACCCGCTTGCCGACATTGCCTCCGGCCCCACCGTGCCCTCGCCCACGACCGCCGGCGATGCGCTCGCCGTTCTCAATCGCTTCGGGATTCGGGAGTCCGTTCCAGGGCCGGTGATCGCACACCTGGAGGCGGCAGCCCCGCGCACCGCGGACGACTCCGCGTGGGCTACCACCACCTCGACGACCATCCTCGGCAACAACCGCACCGCGGTCGACACGACCGCCACCGAGCTCGCCGCGCGCGGATATGATGTCGATGTGGTGTCCAATCCTCTCGAGGGCGAGGCCTCCGAGCGCGGTTGCGAGCTCGGCATCGCCGCCCGCACCCGGGAATCACGCGCACCCACGGGCGTAGTGTTGGGAGGTGAAACCACGGTCACCGTCCGCGGGGGAGGCCGCGGCGGTCGCAACCAGGAACTCGCGTTGGCGGCTGCGATCGAGATCGCCGGCGCCGGCAACGTCGTCGTCCTCGCCGGCGGCACTGACGGCGTCGACGGTCTCTCGGACAACGCCGGGGCGATCGTCGATTCGAAAACATTCGAGCGTCTCCGCCGGGCCGGCATCGACCCGGCTGGGTCGCTCGCCGGCAACGACAGCGCCACCGCGCTCGACGCGGTAGGCGACTCAATTCGAACTGGGCCGACCGGCACCAACGTCTGCGATCTGACGCTGGTGCTCACGGCCCCGACAAACGAGTAACGGAAGGAACAGACCATGGACAACCAGGGACCGCGAACCATCGACATCGGCGACTTTCGACCCGGGAAACCGCCGACCAAAGTCATCCTGACCGGCGCGCTGCTCCTCATCGGAGCGCTGGTGCTGTTCAGCGCGATCTTCACCGTCCAACCGGAAGAGGTGGGAATCGTGTTGCGTTTCGGCAAGTTCATCCGCACCGCCGATCCGGGGCTCAACTTCAAGCTGCCGGCGCCCATGGAGCGGGTGCTCAAGGTGCCGGTGCAGCGGCAGCTCAAGGAGGAGTACGGCTTCCAGACCGTGGAGGCAGGGGTCAAAACGCGCTACTCCGACCGCAACTTCGACGGCGAATCGCTGATGCTCACCGGCGACCTCAACGTGGTCGTGGTGGAGTGGATCGCCCAGTACCGGGTTTCCGACCCCTACAAGTACCTCTTCAAGGTTCGAAACGTGACCAAGACCTTCCGCGACATGAACGAGGCGGTGATGCGGGCGGTGGTCGGCGACCGCTCGGTTGACGAGGTCATCACGGTCGGCCGGTTGGAGATCGAGGACCAGGTCAAGGTCGAACTCCAGGAGCTCTGCAACCAGTACGAGACCGGGATCCAGGTGGAGCAGATCGTGCTCCGCAGCGTCGACCCGCCGGACAAGGTGAAACCGTCGTTCAACGAGGTCAACCAGGCCGAGCAGGAGCGCGAGCGAGCCATTAACGAGGCCCGCGGCGAGTACAACAAGGTGATCCCCAAGGCGCGTGGCGAGGCCGACCAGGTCATCGAGCAGGCCGAGGGTTACGCCATCGACCGCGTCAACCGCGCCAGGGGCGATGCCGCCCTCTTCGACGATGTGTATGCGGCCTACCGGCGCGCCCCCGAGGTCACGCGACGACGCATCTTCCTCGAGACGATGGAGACAATCTACCCGGCCATGCAGCGCAAAATACTGCTCGACAACGGCTTGCAGGGCGTGCTGCCCCTCCTCCAGCTCGACGGGGCGGGGGTGAAGCCATGAAACAGCTCTCCCTCTTTGCAATTCTCGTCATCGCCCTCCTCATCATTGCGGCCCTCGGCGGCGCCTTTTACAAGGTCGAGGAGTGGCAGCAGGTCATCATCACCCAGTTCGGAAGGCCCGTCGGCGACCCCGTGACAACCCCGGGCCTCAAGGTCAAGACGCCCTTCGTGCAGACGGCGAACTTCTTCGAAAAGCGGTTCCTCGAATGGGACGGCGACCCCAACCAGGTCACCACCAAGGACAAACGTTTTATCTGGGTCGACACCTACGCCCGCTGGCGGATCTCCGACCCTCTCCTCTTTTTCCAACGCCTGACCAACGAGCGCGGCGCCCAGTCCCGCCTCGACGACATCCTCAACGGTGAGACCCGGACCGTCATCGCCAAGCACGACCTCATCGAGCTCGTGCGCAGCACCAACCGCGAGTTCGTTTCCTCGACAGGCGCCACCGATCTCGAGGAGCAGGAGAACATCGTCTTTGGACGGTCCGTACTCCAGACCGAGGTGTTGGAGACGGCCAAGAAGAGGATCGCCGAGGCCGATCTCGGGATCGAGCTCCTCGACTTCCAGTTCAAACGCATCAACTACGTCGAGCAGGTGCGGACCGACGTCTACGCGCGGATGATCTCGGAGCGCCAGCGTATCGCCGAGGAGTACCGCTCGGAGGGCGCCGGCGAGGCGGCCCGCATCATCGGCAGCAAGGACCGCGATCTCAAGGAGATTACCTCCGAGGCCTACCGCAAGGCGCAGGAGATCAAGGGCAAGGCTGACGCGGAAGCGGCCGACATCTACGCCGCGGCGTATAACCGCGACCCCGACTTCTACCGCTTCTTAAAGACCATGGAGGTCTACACCCGGACCATGGACAAGGACACGATTTTGCTGCTCTCCACCGACGGGGAGTTTCTGAGGTATATGGAGCGGGATCGGTAGAAGGAATTCGGAGTTCGGAATTAGGAATGCTCACGATCCCTCCGGTCTTTCGAGGCCGGGGGGTTTTTGGATTTCGGATTTTGGATTTCGGATTTGACATCCCTCAGGTTCAATCCCCTGCCGGAAACATACAGTCGGCGTGGTGGTGTCACTCATGTCGGGCGGAGTGCCGTCTCTGACGATTTTGGGGGCACGGGTTTCCCTGCGAGCAGATGACTCTGGCCCAAAGATCGTTAGCCCGTCCCCATCCGGAAACCCCGGTGGGGACAGCGCCGTTCTCGATGCGGAAACGAGCGATTTTTCTGCAAGGTCAAGGAAGGAAAGGATTTGCGCGGAGGCGTA
>Ga0209013_10000200_pt1 | contig 50723 bp, 43 predicted proteins | sample Cruoilmetagenom2_FD_187291 | JGI IMG/M metagenome (GOLD analysis project Ga0209013, IMG submission 187291) | Oil polluted marine microbial communities from Coal Oil Point, Santa Barbara, California, USA - Sample 2 (SPAdes) (version 2) | ecosystem: Environmental > Aquatic > Marine > Oil seeps ...
CCCTATAGGCTACATTATAAATGGTTCTTTTATCATTTTTTCGGAAAATTGCGATATGCAAAATATTCTTACCTATAAATAATTTATCCGCAACTTTTGTTACAAAGTAAGAACCATCTTTTCTGAAAATGATAATATCATCTATATCTGAACAATCACAGACATATTCATCTTTCTTCAACGAAGTTCCCAAAAAACCTTCCTCATAATTTACATACAGTTTTTGATTAGCCACAACGACTTTTGTAGCTACAATATTTTCGAAACTACGAATTTCAGTTTTTCGCTCTCTTCCTTTTCCAAATTTCTTTTTAATGGCTTGGAAATATCTTATAGTGTAAGGGATAATATTGGCGATATGCACATTAATTTCCTCAATCTCCAATTCTATAGCACGGATCAGATCTTTTGCTTTGTCAATATCAAATTTAGAGATCCTTTTAATTTTTATATCAGTCAAACGTACAATATCATCGTGAGTAACGGCTCGCATTAAATTCTTGATGTATGGTTTTAGTCCCTCATCGATGGTCTGAATTATTGATTCCCAAGTTTCACATTCTTCAATATCCCGATAAATTTTATTTTCGATAAAAATACGTTCTAAGGATGCATAGTGCCATGACTCCTCCAATTCCTTCTTTCGAATTTCCAGCTCCAATTTTAGCAAAGCAACCGTATTATCAGCTGATCTTTTTAGAATCTCTGAAATACCAATAAATTTGGGTTTGTCATCTTCGATAATACAAGCATTTGGAGAAATGGAGATTTCACAATCCGTAAAGGCATACAATGCATCTATGGTTTTATCTGAAGAAATACCATTTGCCAGATGAATCATGATCTCAACATCGGCAGCAGTATTATCATCAATCTTTTTAATCTTAATTTTCCCTTTATCGTTTGCCTTGATAATGGAATCAATTAAAGAGGTAGTGTTTTTACCAAATGGAATTTGAGTAATCTTTAACGTTTTATTATCCTCTTTCTCAATCTTGGCTCGTACTTTTACCGCTCCCCCACGCAATCCGTCATTATAGCGACTTACTTCAATCATTCCTGCAGTTGGGAAATCCGGGTATAAAACAAACTCGTCCTCTCTCAAATAGGAAATACAAGCTTTTATTAATTCGTTAAAATTGTGAGGCAATATCTTCGAGGCTAAACCTACAGCAATTCCTTCTACACCCTGAGCCAGGAGTAATGGAAATTTAACAGGAAGAGTAATGGGTTCCTTATTTCGTCCATCATAGGAAAGTTTCCAATTCGTAGTTTTGGGGTTAAAGGCAACTTCCAGTGCAAATTTAGACAATCTAGCCTCAATGTATCGGGGAGCAGCAGCAGAATCACCTGTAAGGATGTTTCCCCAATTTCCTTGCATATCAATTAATAAATCCTTCTGCCCCAGTTGAACTAGTGCATCCCCAATAGAAGCATCTCCATGCGGATGATATTGCATTGTATTTCCAATAATATTGGCAACCTTATTATACCTTCCATCGTCCAAACGTTTCATTGCATGCAAAATTCTACGCTGAACAGGTTTTAATCCATCATTCACATATGGAACAGCACGCTCCAATATAACATAGGACGCATAATCTAAAAACCAATTTTGATACATTCCTGAGAGGAAGGTTACGTTTCGCATTGCTTCAGGCTGCGATCCATTTAGCTCCTTCTCAATTTCCTCCGGATTTTCCATATCATTTGTCTCTTCACTACTCATAAAGAAATTTGGGTTTATTAATTAAAAATTAGAGAACGGTATTACTTAAAGCACATCTTTTTCCACCATAAGGTTTTCAATGATGAATTCCTGTCTATTCGGGGTATTCTTTCCCATATAAAACTCCAACATCCCTGAAACAGAATCATCTTTCTTCATCACAACAGGATCCAAACGAATATCTTTTCCAATGAAATGTTTAAACTCATCTGGTGAAATCTCACCTAATCCTTTAAATCGAGTAATTTCAGGATTGGCTCCTAAGCGTTTAATCGCTTTTTCTCTCTCATCTTCAGAATAACAATAAACTGTTTTGCGCTTATTTCTAACTCTAAATAAAGGTGTTTGCAATATGTATAAATGTCCACCCCGAACTAAATCCGGGAAAAATTGTAAAAAGAAAGTGATAAGCAATAAACGAATATGCATACCATCAACATCGGCATCAGTTGCGATGATAACATTATTGTACCTAAGCCCCTCAATGCCATCTTCAATATTTAAAGCTGCTTGAAGTAAATTGAATTCTTCATTTTCATAAACCACTTTTTTGGTTAATCCATAAGTGTTTAATGGTTTTCCTTTTAAGCTAAATACTGCTTGAGTATTTACCATACGTGATTTAGTGATGGATCCACTAGCTGAATCTCCCTCGGTAATAAAAATTGAAGTATCTGATTTTTGCTCATCCTTTGAGTTAAAATGGATGCGACAATCACGCAGTTTTCGATTGTGTAAATTTGCTTTTTTTGCTCTTTCTTTCGCTATTTTCTTAATACTGGAAATTGCTTTCCGCTCCTTTTCAGACTCTAATATCTTTTTGTGTAGAATATCTGCCACCTCTGAATTTTTATGCAGATAATTATTCAAATTTGATGTAATGAAATCCATGATAAAATTCCGCACAGATGGACCATTAGGGCCAATATCCTTAGAACCAAGCTTTGTCTTTGTTTGAGATTCAAAAACTGGTTCTTCAACCTTTATACTTATTGCAGCAATAATAGATGTTCTAATATCTGAAGTATCAAAATCTTTTTTGTAAAAATCGCGAACCGTTTTAACGATGGCTTCTCGGAAAGCGGCTAAATGTGTTCCCCCTTGAGTAGTGTGCTGCCCATTAACAAAGGAATAATACTCCTCTCCGTATTGGCGACCATGCGTAAGCGCAACCTCAATATCTTCTCCTTTCAAATGAACAATGTCATACAAACCCTCGGAATTCATATTTTCGTTCAGTAAATCGAGCAATCCATTTTTAGACAAAAACTTCTGCCCATTAAAAAATATGGATAAGCCTGCATTTAGATAAACGTAATTTTTGAGAAGGGTTTCAATGTATTCAGAAATATATCTGAAATTTGTAAACATTTCCTCATCAGGATGAAAAGTGATTTTCACTCCATTCTTTTCATCGGTAGGTTGGATTTCATCATCTTGTGTCAATACGCCCTTCGAGAAATGAACTTTCTTTACCTCTCCATCTCTAAAAGACTCAATGACAAAAGGATCAGATAAAGCATTCACTGCCTTGATTCCAACCCCATTTAAGCCAACTGATTTCTTAAAAACTTTTGAATCGTACTTTGCTCCAGTATTCATTTTGGAGGTAACATCAATAACTTTACCCAAAGGAATTCCTCGTCCGTAATCCCGCACGCAAACTTTCTTATCGGTTATATTTACTTCTATCGATTTACCCACACCCATGGCAAATTCATCAATAGAGTTATCAATTACCTCTTTTAATAAAATGTAAATTCCATCATCGTGTGAAGACCCATCTCCAAGCTTTCCGATATACATACCGGGACGTTTACGGATATGCTCTTTCCAATCAAGTGTTCGTATGCTGTCTTCAGAATATTTTGCTGTCATGTAAAATCAGGTTTTTACAAATATAGCCAAAAGAACGATTCCTGATAAAGTAGTTTATCAACAGCCTGTTTAAACATCCTAAAATTGAGTATTCAGAAGACACACTAAGAATGTTATCCTATTAAATATCAACAAATACCATGATAGTGATTCGTAATGATTCCAAATTACAAAATAGTGTAATTGAGCTTTAAAACATACTTTAGCTTAATATTAATGTGATAAATGAAGGCTTTATAAGGAAGAATTAAGAAATTTAATAAACCTAAAACAAGCCATATTTTATCAATTTTTTGACCACAAGGCTAATCGTAAGAATTTCTACGGCGCATACAGCAATCAATAAATATACAGAAGAATAAGCCATCTTAGAACGAACCAGAAGAGATTTATTTGATCTAATTCCACGCTTACCGATCCCCCATTTGGTGAGTTTATAAATTACATACCCTACAATCACACCAAGAATCATTCCTCCCAAAACATCACCTGGAAAATGCACACCCAAATATAATCGAGTATAAATAATCAAAAGAGACCAGGTAAATGCAAAAAGAGCATATAATCGATTCTTAAATAATAAAGATGTAAATATTGCAAAGCCAAATGTGTTGGCTGCATGTGAGGAAACAAAGCCATATTTTCCACCTTTATATCCACTCACTAAATGCACCATATTGCTTAAAGAAGGATCGTGACTGGGACGCAATCTTTGAAAAACATTCTTGAAAAGTTGAGTGGATATTTGGTCACATAAAAATATCATTAAAAATATGCCTGCGATCCACCACAAAGCCTCTTTGCCCTTTGATTTATAAATTTGATATAACAGCACAAGATATAATGGAATCCAGAATTCTTTCCTAGTAAAAATCATCATCAATACATCCAAAAATGGTGTATGATAACTATTAAGCCACAATAATAATTCTTTATCCAGCTGTATGATAGTTTCCATCATCGAATATTATTCATTAATAGCTTTCCAAATGATGTCCTTCAATTCGGTAAGTCCTTTTTGCGCCACAGAAGATATAAATACATATGGGATCTCAGGTAAATCCAATTTTATTTCCTCCATTAATTCTTTATCTAACATATCTGATTTGGTAATTGCAAGTAATCTTTGTTTATCAAGTAATTCGGGATTAAACTGTTTTAATTCATTTAAGAGTACCTGATATTCCTTGTGTATATCATCGCTATCAGCAGCAACCATAAAAAGCAATACTGAATTTCGCTCAATGTGTCGCAAAAATCGTAAGCCCAAACCACGCCCTTCATGAGCTCCCTCAATAATACCAGGAATATCTGCCATAATGAACGATCGATCATCACGATAAGCCACAATACCAAGATTGGGAACTAAGGTTGTAAAATGATATTCTGCAATTTTTGGTTTTGCTGCTGAAACAACAGATAATAAAGTAGATTTTCCCACACTAGGGAATCCAACCAATCCCACATCTGCCAAAACCTTTAATTCTAAAATAACTGCTCTTTCAACACGCTCACCACCTGTTTGTGCAAATCGAGGTGTCTGATTGGTAGAAGAACGAAAATGCCAGTTACCCTGACCTCCACGACCTCCCTGAACCAATATTTTCTCTTCACCATCCTCCGTTACATCAAAAATAACCTCCCCGGTTTCTGCATCACGAGCAATAGTTCCCAGGGGAACCTCAACTACTTTATCTTCGCCATCAAAACCAGTACTTCGACTTTGACTACCAGAACCTGCATCACCAGCAAAAATATGACGACTGAATTTTAAATGAATCAGTGTCCACAATTGAGAATTGGCACGAATAATAATATGACCACCACGACCACCATCTCCACCATCAGGACCACCTTTCATTGTTAATTTATCACGATGAAGATGAGTAGATCCATTTCCACCGGCACCTGAACGACAAAATATTTTTACGTAATCAACAAAATTAGATCCTGACATAATTTATTCAATTTTTAGCTATTTAAGCTCTATATTTGCCAATTTATCAGCAAACAACAATTCGATTAACTGGGATATACGTTCTAAAATCTCCTTCATAGAACCCATTCCATCAAGTGATTGATAAATTCCTTGTTTACGATAAGAATCAGCTATTGGGGCTGTAACCTCATCGTAGATGCGAAGTCGTTTCTCAATTACTTCGCGACAACTATCATCAGGACGACCAGATGATTCTCCTCTTCTTAATAATCGTTGAATCAACTCTTCTTTTTCTACTTTTATTTCAACAACCAAATCAACGACACTATTTCGTTTATCCAGAACATCTGCAAAAACTGATATTTGTCCAACGTGACGAGGTATTCCATCATACACAAACCCTTTTACTCCTTTGTGATGATCCAGAAATTTCTCAACAATCCGATAAGCAAGTTCATCAGGGAAAAAATTACCCCCATCAATCAACCTTTTTGCTTCCAAACCTTCTGGTGTTGCTCTTTTTATTTCCTCACGACAAACATCTCCTGTAGAAAGATGAATCAGTTGATACTTTTCCTGCAATAATTTCGATTGCGTACCTTTTCCTGATCCCGGTGGGCCAAACAAAACAATATTCAACATTTTCTTTAATCTATAACGGTATAGATATCAGGAAGATTTCTACCCACACCATCATAATCTAATCCTCGCCCTACAATGAAATCATTAGGAATTTCCATTCCAACATAATTTATTTTCACATCACGAATTAATGCCTTTGGCTTAAATAACATGGTAGCAACCATTATTTCCTTCGCATTATAATCTTGAATCTGCTCTAGCGTATTTGAAATGGTTATTCCTGTATCCACAATATCTTCCAGTAAAACCACTGTTCTGTCTTTTAGATCCTCTGTAAATCCCATCAATTTCTTCACTTTTCCTGTTGTGCCCATACCATCATAAGAAGATAATCTCATAAAAGTGATTTGAGCATTTTCCACAGTAATTTGCTTCATCAAATCTGAAGCAAACATAAAAGATCCATTTAGAATACAAATAAATAAAGGTTCTTTCCCTTCTAAATCTTTATTCATTTTCTCCGCCATTTGGGCAATTACCTGGTCAAGTTTCTCTGCAGGAATTGACACTCTAAATTCTCGATCCAGAAGTTTTACAGTTTTCATTGATTCTATATTTTGTAATTATAATTTAAGCCAAAATCATTTACAACAAACCCAAACAACCTTAGCTTTGTTATAAATTTTCTATAGTTTATCTGCGAAATAAAAATTCAAAAAATAAAAATGTTTCAATTCCAATGTGTAACATACATATTTTTTTATCAATTTTACGCTAATAATTAGCGACAAATGCAGGTTCACAATTTAGAATTAAAACAACTTCTAATTTTGCTGCAAAAGTACAATTTTTTACCATTTTATTTATTAAATCCACGAATAAAACCATATGAAAGCAAAAGTTAGTATCATCATGGGAAGTACTTCAGATCTTCCTATAATGGAAAAAGCAGCAAAAATATTAAATGATTTTAAAATCCCATTCGAAATCAATGCCTTATCAGCACACCGAACGCCTGAAGCGGTGGAAACATTCGCAAAAGAAGCCTCCCATAGAGGAATCAAAGTTGTAATTGCCGGAGCCGGAATGGCAGCTCATCTACCAGGTGTAATCGCAGCGATGACACCTGTTCCCGTTATTGGAGTTCCAATTAATGCTACACTTGATGGAATGGATGCTCTTTTGAGTATTGCTCAAATGCCTCCAGGTATTCCTGTGGCGACGGTTGGGATCAATGCTGCAATGAATGCGGGAATATTAGCAAGCCAAATTCTTGCTGTAGGAGATAAAGAATTACAAAAATCTCTGATCACATTTAAAGAAAGTTTGAAATCTAAAATTGTAAAAGCAAACGAAGAATTATCCGCATTAAAATACGATTTCAAAACTAACTAATAAACATTATTAATAAATTTAAAAATCTACACTCCATTATTATGGTATGTAGATTTTTTGTTTTAACTTAACATCCACAAGTTTATTTTTATTTATTCAAAAAAAACAATAAAACCCTAATTCAAAAGGTTACAAAGTTAACTATTGGCATTACTGGATAAATAAGACTGCGAATACCGCAGTTAAAATTAAATTAAGGATGATTCGCAGTTAAAATTATTGCTTATTTTCACATAAGCATAAGTAAAATGGTTTCATCCAACCAGCAATAAAAACAGGATGAACAAAACATTTTTATTTCTTTTATTGATTTTCCCATTAGAACTATTTGCTGCCAATGAAAATCACATATCCGGTTCCAGATCTGACGCTATGGGAAAAGCCTCGGTAGCTATAATTGATATATGGAGCGGATTTAACAACCAGGGCAATCTCGCTCTCCTAACACAAAATTCCTTTGGTGTTTATTATAAAAACCAATTTGAAACCAAAGAATTAAGCACCAAGGCGTTTTGTGCCAACATCCCAAGCAAACTTGGCACATTCAGTATGAATTACACACAATTTGGATTTGACTTATATAAAGAATCAAAAATGGGTGTTGCTTTTTCCCGGGCTTTAGGAAAACATTTTTGGGCAGGACTACAGTTCGATCAATTAAGAAAAGATCTCAATCAAACTTATGGATCTCAATCCGTATATACTTTCGAACTAGGCTTATTAGCGGAAATATTCACAGATTTTTATCTGGGCATACATCTCTACAATCCCGGGCAAATAAAATTTAGAACATGGGATTACGATGACAAAATCCCTACCATCGCCAGACTTGGCTTTTCCTGGAAATTAAGTAATGGAAGCATTATTACTTCAGAAATCGAAAAAGACATAGATTCTGATTTGCAAATAAAAGCTGGTTTGGAATATCCTATTAGTCCAAAAATATTTCTTCGTGCAGGAGCATTCAACGAACCAAATTCCATTAGCATGGGTTTTGGCTTTCATTTCAAACATTTAAAAACAAACATCGCATTTTCTCGTCATCCGGTTTTAGGCTATACTCCTTCTGCCGATCTTAATTTTCAATTCTAGAAAAATTCTATGCGTTCTTTTATAAAATTCAGTTTTATTCTACTCCTCATTTCCAATTTACATCAGCTAAGTGCACAAAATACTGTCTCAAAAAACGATCTATTGGAAAGTATTATCGAAAACATAGCAGCAAAAGGCGATGAAAATTTAGACAATACAGATCTGCTAGAAGATATTGAACACCTGATCAATAATCCAATAAATTTAAACACAGCAACATCTCATGATTTAGAAAAATTATATCTTCTCAACCAAACTCAAATTGGTAACTTATTAAAATATCGCGAGAACAATGGACCTATTTTAAGCATTTACGAACTCCAACTTATACCTGGCTTTTCGACTGAACTTCTGCGAAAATTGGAAGTATTAATCACCCTAAAATCTACAAGAAACAACAACTTAATTAGAAAAGGAAGAACCAGACAATTACTGCTTCTGAAAACAGAACGAAACTTCCAAAAGGAAGAAGCCTATTCAAGCACAAATGCTAAGGTCAGGTATCTAGGGAATCCATGGAAATATTACTCGCGTTACCAACTTGAAACACCAAATATTAAGGCAGGATTTACTGCAGAAAAAGATAAAGGCGAAGCTTTTTTCAACAAAAATAACAAATCAGGATTCGATTTTTATTCTGCTACAATGGAGTACAAATCCAAAAAATTCATTCAGCAAATTAATTTGGGAGATTATCGGATTAAATTTGGCCAAGGATTGAGTATCTGGTCGGGATTGGCAGGTAAAAAATCAGCCTTCACTACAAAAAATGACTATAGATCTCAAGGTATTCGTGCCTATCATTCCACGGATGAAAATCAATTTCTACGCGGTATTTCTTTGCTTATGCAACCGATAAAAAACTCCAGATTAGCTCTATTTATATCTCAAAAGAAAAGAGATGGAAATTTACAAACCGACAGCACAACTAATTTTATTAGTAGTATCATAAATACCGGCTATCACCGCAACAAAAATGAAATTACCGATAAAAACAAACTTCAAGAAAAAGTAATTGGTAGTTATTTTATCCTTGAATTATCCAGCATTGAACTAGGCGTTTCCTATTTGCAATCCTCTTTCAATCCTGAAATTCAAGCCAGCGATGATGCATATAACTACTACAACTTTAGCGGTAAAAAAAATTACAATTATAGCTTCACCTATAAAACACACTTGCATTCTATCTTTTTATTTGGGGAAATAGCTCAAAGCAAATCAGGTGGTAAGGGCATACTGCAAGGAGCAAATATTGAAATTCATCCTCAGCTCAATTTTGAATTAATTTACAGAAAATACGACAAGAACTACCAATCTCTTTACGCCAATGCATTCTCAGAACAAAGCAAAACCCAAAATGAAGAAGGGTTTTATATGGGCATTGACTTTCATCCTTTTCCAAAATGGAATATGAAGGCATACTACGATCAGTTCGAGTTTCCCTGGTTAAGATATACAGCAAATGCACCTGGAAATGGTCACGAGTACTTTTCTGAGATTGATTTCAATCCTAAACCAAATACAAATATCTACTTTAGATTCAAACAGGAAGACAAGCTTGAAAACAACAAGTCCCAAATTATCAAAAGTCCAGTTCCCATTACTAAAAAGCAATATAGAATTCACCTATCCTCAAGATTAGATGAACATTGGGAAATCAGAAATCGACTGGAAATATCAAACTATCAAAAAGAATCTACTAAAGAAAATGGATTTTTACTCTATCAGGATTTAATTTATCACACAATTAAATTCCCTCTTACAATATCTGCACGATACGCATTATTCGATACAGACAGCTACCAATCCAGAATATATGCCTACGAAAATGATATTTTATATGCCTATTCGGTTCCGGCTTACTATTTAAAAGGTTCTCGGTTCTATTTCAATATCAAGCTGAAAATTGACAGATCCTTAACCTTGTATGCAAGATTTGCTCAAACAAAATATGCTAATCTTAATAAAATTGGTTCAGGAAGCACAGAGATAGCCGGAAATACGAAATCTGATTTTAAAATACAGTTGAGAATAAAAATTTAAGCTAGCTTTCTTTTTTCGATTTCAAATATCCTTTATTATTTTCGAATCCTAAAAAAATAACTATGAAGAGAAAAATCATCAATCCATTTCATAACACAGAAAATGGAACTTGTTTTGGCTGTGCTTTGAACAATCAACAAGGATTACAAATGGAATTCTATGAAGAGAAGGAATACATTATCTCTGATTGGGAACCGAAGGCTCATTTATCGGGATTTAAAAATGTTTTACATGGTGGCATTCAAACTACCATTCTTGATGAAATTGCCTGCTGGTTGGTATTTATCAAATGTGAAACCAGCGGTGTAACTACTGCCATAAATGCAAAATTCAGAGGCACTGCCTTTACGGATCAAGGGAATCTTACCGTAAGAGCCAAGTTAATCTCTAAAGACAAAAAATTCGCGAACATACACGCAGAAATTCTCAACCAAAATGGTAAACTCTGTTCTGAAGCAGAAGTTCAGTATATGATATTTTCACAAGAAATAGCTAAAAGAAAATTTCATTATCCGGGAATTGAAGCTTTTTTCGAGTAAAATTGAAACGACTCAGCTGTTACAACAAAATATACTGTCTTCTTTTCAAAAAAGCGATAGACATCCTTTGTTATTTTAGAAAAGTACATAAGCTCAATGCATGGCACAAAAAAACCACCGGAAAGTAACAATCGGTGAGTTATTTAATTTCTTCAAACACTTTATAAATCTATTACCTCAGAACCATATTTCTCCCAGCGTTTCTGTTCCATCTCCATAAATCGACCAAATTTATACGGTTCGTCAATAACAATATTCATCTGCTTTTGGCTCTTTGGATGAATGAATTGAAGTTCTGTAGCACACAAAAAAAGTCCCTTTCCCCTAAGAATTTCCCCTTCGGTTCCATACATCTTATCTCCGAGAATAGGCATTCCTATGCCAGCCATATGAATTCTTAATTGATGAGTTCGTCCCGTTTCCGGATATAAATCCACCATACTAAGAAAATTATTTCGAATAGAACGAAGCTTGTTTACCAATTGGAAAGAAGTCTTCGCACCTTTACCATTTATTTCCATTTCAATAATGCCCTTCTCCTGAAGATTACCAATCACTACAGCCCGATACCGTTTCTTTATAGTTCTATTTGCAAACTGGTTCCCTAAATGTACATTCGCATCAGCCGTTTTTGCAATCAAAAGCAGACCACATGTCGGACTATCAATTCTATGAACCGGATTAAAAACAGGTAAAGCATTATCACTCATTGATGGTCTTAAATTAAACGGCAGCGCATTTTGGACCGTCCGAAACTGATTGCCACTCACACAAATACCTCCTGGTTTATTAATAATTGCAATACACTCATCCTCATAAACCACATCCAGGCGTAACTTATAAATTTTACTTGGAGGCAATTCCAAATCCAAAAGCTCAATTTTTTGTCTTGGTTTCACCCATAATCCAGTTGAGGCAGGTGTGCCATTAACATGAATCATTTCTTTTTTTATGGCTTTTTTAATTCCCTGCCTGGTAGAAATTCCTTTAAACACAGATGGTGCATATTCCTGAAGTCGAATATTCCCAACATCTTCGGGTACAAGGTGAGCTTCGATAATTTTCACGTTTTTGGGGTATTAATTCATTCCAAGATAAAACAAAATCTTAAAAAATGAATGGAAATTTGGGAAATCTCAACAATCTAAAAATATCCGAAATTTTAAACAAGTAAACAGCTGAATAGCAAGCCTGTTTTTAATTGATAAAAATTAGATTATTGCCAAATGAAAGTTGATGCAAACCTTTTAAATGTTGTAAATTTCAAGTGTCACTGTCGACAGTAATAAGCAAAACTATTTTGTATTTTAAAAATTTTACTACTTTTGCGGCTCATTACAAAGAATCATCTGGGAAACTGGTAATTCCGTAGTTGCAAATATTGTTGCGCTAACGGCCAAAAAACGAAAGGATGAAAAAAACAAATGCAGCTCGCATTTTAGATCGGGCAAAAATAGAATATGAGATTATCGACTACGAGGTTGACCCTATCGAGTTAGGGGCAGAACGTGTAACCGAGAAAACTGGTCAGCATATTCGTTTCATCTACAAAACACTTGTCCTTAGTGGAGATAAAACAGGTGTTCTCATCGCCTGCATTCCCGGAACATCAGAATTAAACCTCAAAGCCATTGCACATATTAGTGGAAACAAAAAATGTGCTATGATTCCCATGAAAAATATACTGGAACTTACCGGATATGTTCGTGGTGGCTGTTCTCCTCTAGTGATGAAAAAGCAATATCCTACCTATTTGGATCAAAGTGCCCTAAATCTGGAATACATATATATTAGTGCTGGAATTCGTGGAAAACAATTAAGAATTAATCCACAAGAATTACAAAAACTCAGTAATGCAATAGTTGGCGAGATTGCCAGCACTAAAATCTCAACAAAATGCTAAAATACAAAGCAATTATTTGGGATTATAACGGCACACTGCTCGATGACTTATCCATTGGTGTGAAGAGTATCAATAAGATGTTGCTAAAAAGAGGACTTCCCATTTTAAGTACCGAAAGATACCGCGAGGTATTTACCTTTCCGGTAAAGAAATACTACGAAAATGTAGGGTTTGACTTTAAACAGGAAAGTTGGGCAGAAACAGCAAAGGAATTCATTGCTCATTATACTTCTCTGCTGGCAGAGAGCACTATTTTTCCCGAAGCCATGAATCTTTTATCGCATTTTTCGACACAGGGCAAACGACAGTTTATCCTATCGGCAATGGAACAGCAGATGCTAAACCAATCCACAGAACAGGAAAAAATCCAAACCTATTTCGATGAGATTTCAGGAATAGATAATATTTATGCCAGCTCGAAAATTGAGAACGGCAAAAAGCTCCTACAAAAATTCGAGCTTAGTCCAGGAGAAGTATGCCTGTTAGGAGATACCAGTCACGACTATGAGGTGGCTAAAGAATTAGGTTGCAAGTGTATTTTGGTTGCCTCAGGGCATCAATCTTTCTCACGTCTGCAAAAAACAGGATGTCCAGTTATCATACAGCATTTAAACGAACTAATAAAGAATTAAACAACCATTTTTATATATTTTATTATCCTAATCACCTACAAACAATCATTTTAAGATGAAAAAACTATTTGTAATCGTCGCAATCTTATCTGCTTTTTCAGTAAGTGCACAAAACTTTCAGTTACACCGAGATTTAGCCAGAGATCAATTCACTTCTACTTTTGAGATGTTTAAAGTGGACAACTGGGGTAACACCTTCACATTTGTTGATTTCGATTATAATGCTGAAAATGGTATTAACCAGGGTTATTTTGAAATTGCTCGTGTAATTAAAACAGAAAAAATGCCAATTGGTATTCATATTGAATTCAACGGCGGTGTTGGTAGTGCCGAAACTCCTAAGATGAATTTTGGTTACACCATAAACAACGCATGGATTTTTGGTTTGAACTATGCCAAAGGAAATGCAAAATGGGGCTACTCAACCTACGCTGGTTACAAAGCATTTAAAGGTGCTGGCGAAGCAAACTTCCAAGTAACAGGAACATGGTATGTGAACCTTTTCGAAGGAAAAGTTACTTTATCTGGCTTTGCTGATCTTTGGACAGAAAATGGCTTAACTGACAAGACAGTTTTCTTAACAGAGCCTCAATTCTGGTATAATGCAACTAAAAACATTTCTCTTGGTGGTGAGGTTGAAGTTTCCAACAACTTCGCAGCATCAAATGAGTTTGCTGTACGACCTACTTTAGCCATTAAATGGAATTTCTAGATAAAACTAATTATAAACAACCATGTTAGATAAATTTTTTAATATCACGGGCAGCAAATCCACTCTCCGTACCGAGATTATTGCTGGTATCACCACCTTTATGACCATGGCCTATATTTTAGCAGTAAACCCTGCTATTTTAAGTGCTACCGGAATGGACAAAGGTGCTGTATTTACCGCTACTGCCCTTTCTGCACTTTTTGCCACTTTAGTAATGGCTTTGGTTGCCAAACTTCCTTTCGCTCTTGCACCGGGAATGGGACTAAATGCCTTTTTCGCCTTTACTGTTGTTTTAGGTATGGGTTACAGCTGGCAATTTGCCTTAACAGCTGTATTCCTGGAAGGAATCATCTTTTTAATTCTAACCGCTTTTAATGTTCGCGAGTTAATTGTAAACTCCATTCCCTTAAACCTGAAACATGCTGTTTCGGTGGGTATCGGTTTATTTATTGCATTTATCGGACTAAAAGGTGCCGGCGTAATTGTTGATAATCCGGCAACATTAGTTAGTCTTGGTGATATGAAAAGCCCAAGTGTTATCGTAGGATTAGTTGGTATCCTGATCACAGGTGTTCTTTTCTCGAGAAACATTAAAGGTGCCTTGCTAATTGGTATTCTATTTTCTGCCGTTCTTGGCATATTTTTAGGAGTAACCAAGCTTCCTGAAAACTATCAGTTCATCAGTCTTCCTCCTTCCTTATCGCCTATCTTCTTTAAATTCGACTTTTCGAAAGTATTTTCCATCGATATGTTGGTAGTACTATTCACCTTCCTTTTTGTAGATATGTTCGATACTGTAGGAACTTTGATTGGGGTAGCTTCGAAAGCTGATATGCTTGACGAAGAAGGTCGTGTACCAAGAGTAAAGCAAGCCTTATTCGCCGATGCAATCGGAACTTTTGTTGGAGCTATTCTTGGTACTTCAACCGTAACTACCTATGTTGAAAGTGCTGCCGGAGTATCAGCAGGTGGTAAAACAGGAATGACAGCTCTAACAACTGCAATCATGTTTGCCCTGGCGTTATTATTTGCACCACTTTTTATCATGATTCCAAGTGCTGCAACAGCTCCCGCTTTAGTTATTGTAGGATTATTTATGATGTCGCCAATTATGAAGATCGACATGAATGATTTTACCGAAGCAATTCCAGCTTTCTTAACCATTATCATGATGCCATTAACTTATAGTATTGCTGATGGTATTGTATTTGGTATGCTATCATTTGTGGCATTGAAACTATTAAGTGGACGTTATAAGGAAGTTCGCCCGGTAATGATCGTAATTGCCATCCTATTCATCGTTAAATTCTACTTTGCTTAATAACCACTTTTTATATTGTGGTGCCATTCGATAATTGTATATCTAGCTGATCCTTTATCATGGCATTAAAAATAAGTAGCTTTTATATTTCTATATTCAAAACCCTTTTCGTGCTGATGCGAAAAGGGTTTTTTCGTATTGATCCCCTTCCATGCTATTTACTCCAAATGGCTATATAAGATATATTATTCTCTTAAACAGGATTAAGATCACCAATCTCACAGCCAACAAGCATCGGAACCAGACTTAATCACGGGCTACAAGCACCACGACAAAAACGGGTCTTAACTGCATAAAAATCACTAAGCTTAAAGTACGAACTTATGTTTCTTTTGTACATAGCATTAACGAGATAATGTGCCTACTTAATCCAAAAAACAGAAGCAAAAAAAATCAAGGCTGCTTAAAAATACCCCCTTTATAGTGTTATTAGCCATAAACATCTTGTTTGCAATAAAAAATACAAATAAACAGAAACGTTTAGGGCGATGTTGACCTTAAAAAAAATAATATCTTAGAGCTCCTTTAACAATTAGCCTATTACCACCAGTGCAATACAGACTTGTATAGGTATAAAACTTAATGGTTACGTTTCCTGAAACCCTGTGCATCACAGGTAAAAGTTTCTTATCTATTTAAACTTCAGAATTAATTCGAAGTCTGTTCGTACACTTGGAAATTAAATTAAAAACAGGAATGAAAAAATATAGATTTTAATAATTGGAATGGTAATGCTTTTTTCAGGAGCTTGCAAATAAAAAAAATCAAAACTTACTAATGGAGACAACTAAAAAAATTAATAAAGTGGCCGAAATAACGTTAATCTTTTGGTTAATGAAAATAATTGCAACCACCTTAGGAGAGACTCTTGGAGATTATTTAGCAATGACTTTGAACCTTGGATATTCGACAGGTCTAATAATAACTCTCGTTTTCTTTATAATAGCTCTTTACATTCAATTATTCACAAAAAAATATATTCCAGTATTTTATTGGTTAGTAATTATAGCAACAACAACATTTGGAACTGAAATATCTGATTTTCTTGACAGAAGTTTACATTTAGGCTATACCCTTGGAAGTTTATTATTGTTTACGTACTTAGTTCTTACTCTACTTCTTTGGAACAAAAAATTTAAGAATTTAAATGTGTATCCTATTTTTGACAAGAACAAAGAAATATTTTATTGGCTTGCTATTCTATTTTCAAACAGTTTAGGTACTGCCTTTGGAGATTATTTAAGCGATGTAATCGGATTAAGTTTTTTACATGGAGCAATGGTTACAGCAGCAATAATATTAATTGTTGTTCTTCTGCATTACACAACAAAGCTTAATCGTATTATGCTTTTTTGGATTGCTTTTATATTTACAAGACCATTTGGAGCAACTTTTGGTGATTTTTTAACGAAACCAATAGTAAATGGAGGCTTAGATTTGGGAACATTAAATTTTTCATTAGTTTCAATAGCTCTAATGACAGTACTAATAATAGTTTCACATAGAAAATTAAACAAGAGAGTAGTGGAACAATACTCAGTTCAATAGAGTAAATCACCTTCAGAACATTAGTCGAACGGAAGCCTCACCACCCCCGAATGCCGATATAAACTAAGCAGAACACAAGCGCATCCCGTATGCAGCAATTCGTTAAGTTGTCGTAAATAAAAAATCACGTTTAATTAGTGTGATTTCTTTATAACACTACCAGAGCGAATAGTTTTAAAAGAGTTTATAAGCAACTCTAACAGTAGGTGGCAAAAAAAAACCTCTTCTCAAACTCTTAAAATTTCATAATATAATCTGGAGATAGTTCTAATTTCAGTTTAAGCACTCGAACTACAAGCTTACTTCAGATAGGTTGGCTCAATTCTATCTTTAGAAAAAAGCATTTTCAATTTTTATGCAGCCTTAAAACAGCTAAATTTAAATCCTAAATGAGTAGTCAGATGAGTTTTTAGACAGACTGCTGTTGTATACAAGAAAGAATAAGCAATGAAAGAAAATCAAAAAATTTCCATTAATTCCACTGTTTTGTATGTTATTGCATTTTTGCTAACAACAATAATTCATGAGTCTGGTCATGCTATTATAGGACTCATAAATGGTAGTGAGCCTATTCTCCACCATAACTATGTAGAACATCTTGGAATTGATCAGTTGTCAATTTTCCAAAAAGTATCAATTTCTTTAGCCGGGCCATTATTCAGTCTTGTGCAAGGTTTAGTAGTTGGATTACTTTATTTAAAAATAAAAAAACAATCATTTTGTAAGCTTTTCTTGTTATGGTTTTCAGTATTAGGTTTCTTTAATTTTTTTGGATATTTAATGACAGGACCAATTTTTAAAATGGGAGATATAGGTAAAGCTTTTTTACTTACAAATACTCCATTAGTAATACAGATATTTATTGCAATTATCGGAGCTGCTATTTTGTTTTATATAGCCTATAAATTGACAATTCCCTTTTTGCAATTTAGTTATAAACAAGAATGGATAGCTGATCCAAAATTAAGAAAAGATTTTTCATTTAATATTATCATACTTCCGTGGATTATAGGATCATTAATTGTAACGATTTTATATCTTCCCATAATAGCCATTGTAAGTATAATATATCCAATTACAAGTGGAATGATTTTTATTTTCCCTTGGCAAAATGCACAACGAATTAATAATTTAAAATCTTCAGATAATATTAAAATTGGGGATTACTCAGTTTTATTATATCTGTTAATGCTTATTTTAATAGTAGTATTTAGAGTTTTTCTCGCTCCTGGAATTGTATTATTCCGATAACCAACTTTACACACTCGAGTAAATCACCTTTGGAACATTAGCTAAACGGAAAAACCAATCCACCACCGGATACTAAACTAATTCATCGATGCTAGGATAAAAAGCCCAACAGAAACAACAAACAGGAGATAGCCTAAATCAGTGACGATAATTAAAGATAAGAAAGTAAGACATGGTAAATGAATCTTTACATACAGACCTGACATTAAGCAAAGGTGATTTCTTTGTGAAAAATGGACAGCAAAATTACAGAATTGGAAAAATAGTAAATGGAATTCTTAGAGGATTTACCATTAATAATGATGGTGAAGAAATTACAACACATTTCTTTATGGAAGACGACCTTGTATCAGGAAACTATATACCCAACATTCCTGCAACAATGAATATCCAAGCGCTTGAGGATTGCCATATTTCGGTGGCAAACTATAAAGAAGTTTTTTCGCATGTAAATACAGACACAGATTTAACAAATGTTATTCTATCTAATTTTCAAAAACTAAACAGGCAGAATAACTCTAGAATAGAAGCATTAATCACAGGAGATGCAATAACTAAGTATAAATGGTTTTTGCATGAATATCCAAATCTTTTAAACAGAATACCTCACTATTATATCGCTAACTTTCTTGGTATGACTCCAACTCAATTGAGTCGTACACGCAAAACACTTTCTCAACAAATGTAAATGAAAAGCTCAAATCCGAAATATAAGTTTGCATTGATATATTCATGTAATTAAATTGAAAGATGAGGCGCAAAACAAAATTAATGGTGTTGGTTTATTTGAGTTTAATCGTATTAAGCTCATGTCACGAAACGCACAATGAGAAAACACACGGACATAAGCATAGGTCAGAAATTAAACACAATCATAACAAAATAGATAAAACCACTATGAAAATTGAAAAACCAAACAGAGTATCGCATACATACGAACAAAGCATAAATGGAGCAATTAAAGACATTATGCCATTATATTGTCCGGTTCGAGAATTAGATTGGTGTGAAAACTGGAATCCAAAAGTTGTTTATAGCAATTCAGGATTAGTTGAAAAAAACTGTATTTTTATTACATCGCATGGTGAGGATGATGTTGTATGGATAGTAACTGATTATGATGTTGCAAGAGGTCACGTAAAAATGATTTATCATGTGCCGGGAGTACAGGTTACCAAATTAGAAATACAGCTTACGCCTATAACGGAAAACAAATCTAAAGCCGTACTAAAATATAGTAAAACATCTTTAAGTGATTTAGGCGACAAAGTTTTAGAAGCGTTTACAAAGGAAGAATACGACATCATGATGGATTCTTGGGAAAAGGCTATGAATCATTATTTAAAAACTGGAGAAATGATGACTGGACTACCTAACTTTTAACACCATATAAAATCATGAATAAAACGAAAGCATTGATTCAATTTTTCCTTCTTGTGGGCTTAGTAATCGTATCTTCAATTCTTTCAACAAGGATCTGGAGTGAAAAACCAGAGAAAATTCAAACTCCCCAATCTTTACGCTTCGAAGAAAATATGACTATTAAGGAGTTCGGAGAAAAGAACAATGTGCCAAAACAGGTTTTACAAGAAGCATTTCATTTAAATTCAAAACAAGATTTAAATAAACAGCTGAAAGATTTGAATCTTTCTCACGATGTTATCTCAAAATCAGTAAATACAAAGCTTACTATATATGCCGAACATGCTTCTAAAAATTGGATGAAAATCTTGCTTAAATTTAGTTTATGGATTTCATTTCTGATAATAATTTTAAATCTGCTTCGTAAAGGCAAGATCAATGCAAAAACAAGAAAAATATTCTATTTAATTGCCATAATAGTTTTTGGCGTTGTGTTGGGTTCCGACCCGAATCCCATGGGTACAATAAAAGATGCTTTGGTACTTTTAGGTAGTAAAGGTGTAATTTTTGCACCAAGACTTATTGCTCTCTTGGTATTCTTCCTGACGGTATTTGTAGCAAATAAGTTTATTTGTGCCTGGGGATGTCAGCTTGGTACACTTCAGGATTTAATTTTCAGATTAAATCGCAGATCAAATGATACCAAGAGTATTTTCAAACAATACAAAATCCCTTTTATAGTTAGCAACACAATTCGTATCGTATTTTTTATCCTATTTACATCGATAGCATGTATTTGGGCATTTGATATTGTTGAAATAATCGATCCTTTTAAGGTATATAAACCCGAAATGTTGGAAATTATCGGATGGATTTTTCTTGGAATAATATTAATAGCAAGTTTATTTATATACAGACCATGGTGTCATCTGTTATGTCCGTTTGGATTAGCTGGCTGGTTGATCGAGAAGCTATCTTATTTTAAAATAAATGTAGATTACAAAACCTGTATAGAATGCGAATTGTGTACAAAGTCTTGTCCTTCGAATGTTATGGATTCAATATTAAAACAAGACAAAGTTATTCCCGATTGTTTTTCATGTGGAACCTGTATCGAAGTTTGCCCAACTAATTCTATTCAGTTTCTTTCCAAAAAACGTGATAAAGTACCTAAAGGTATGTTTGAAAAAAATCAAGCTGATAAGCATCAGAAATAAAAAGTTTCCCTACTGCCACCAGAAGGCCAATTAACTTTTCTTTAAAATATAAATAAGTAAATTTAACCGGCTTACTTAGCGGCTTAGTTAGGCAACAATTTTAAATCACACAAGAAATATGGTTGGGAAGATATAATAAAAATTGAAAGAAGAAAGGAACTTTGATAATCTTTAATCATCTATGCTCCTGGGTTTCATAAAAAATAATCATGGAGATAATTCGAAAAGCAAACTGATGAACAAGTCTGAAATAATATTATACACTACACCACAAGGAGACATTAAAATAGAAGTGTTCTTGCAAGACGAAACTGTTTGGCTAACCCAAAGAGCAATAGGCGAATTATTTGGGGTTGTAAAGTCAACCATAAGTGAACATCTCTCAAACATTTACAAAAGCGGGGAGCTGGAAAAAGAGACAACTGTTCGGAAAATCCGAACAGTTCAAAATGAAGCTGGTCGGGAAGTAAGCAGGAAGCTTGAGTTTTACAATCTCGATGTAATCATTTCGGTTGGATATCGGGTAAATTCACATAAGGCAACACAATTCAGGATTTGGGCTACAAAAACCTTAAAGGAATTTATCATTAAAGGTTTCGTCCTTGACGATGAACGACTGAAACAAGGAAAAAAACTTTTTGGCAAAGATTACTTCGATGAATTATTAGAAAGGATACGAGAAATCCGAGCTAGTGAACGAAGGTTCTATCAGAAAATCACAGATATCTATTCGGATTGCAGTATTGACTATTAACCGAAAGCAGAAATAACTCAAGGATTTTATAAAACAGTTCAAAACAAACTGCATTGGGTGATTACAGGACAAACGGCTGCTGAAATTATTTCATCAAGGGCAAAAGCAGAATTGCCAAACATGGGTTTGACAACTTGGAAAAACTCACCAAAGGGAAAAGTATTAAAATCAGATATCTCAACTGCCAAAAACTACCTGAATAAAAAGAAAATAGATGAACTCAACCGGATTGTAACCATGTACCTTGACTATGCAGAAAATCAGGCAGCCCGACAAGTACCAATGAGTATGAAAGATTGGGTTGAAAAGCTGGATGCATTTTTGCAATTTAACGACTATTCGGTATTGAAAAATGCAGGTTCAATATCGGCTGCAATAGCAAAGAAACTGGCAACAGAACAATATGAAAAATTTAGGGTGATACAGGATGAGGACTTTGAATCGGACTTTGACAAGGAAATAAAACGGATAAAAGGAAAATAATGAGAAGCCAACCAAACACCAGCCCTTCGCTCTCAGGCACATTTGGCATTCTCACCACATAAACCAAGCAGTTTACCACAATGCATAAACCCCAGCAAGCCAAACAAAATTAGACTTGCTTCCTTGTTGCATTAAAAAAGCAACTTACTAAATTCAAGAAAAATAAAAGCCACTAAAGAAAATGAGAGTAAGGGGATGGATCTAATTTAAGTTTAAGGACTCGAACTACAAGCTTACTTCAGCTAGGTTGACTCAATTCTATCTTTAGAAAAAAGCATTTTCAATTTTTATGCAGCCTTAAAACAGCTAAATTTAAATCCTAAATGAGTAGTCAGATTAGTTTTTAAACAGACTGCCGTTGTAGCCAAGTTGGAGAGAAACATTAGGCATATGTATATTATGCAAAAAGAGGTAATGAATTTAAATAAAAAAAACGGTTATCTCAACAACAACCGTTTTTTGCTTTTATATTATGTACGCTATTATTTTACAACTAATTTTTGGCAATAATATTCATCCCTCATCGTAATATTATCCCACACCTTTTCTCCATTAAACCAAACTTCTTTTTTTTGATATCCGTTTGCATGATTGTAGGTTGCTTCAAGGGTATCAGTTCTTAATTCATTCCATTGTACATAGGTAATTGATTTATTCAAATCAGGATCACAATTCATATAAACACGTAAAATAGTACCTACATTTTCTTGTTCTAATGCTATATAACCATTTGGTGCTGCTAAATTCGATTCATAGTATAATACAGGTTCACCATCTTTTATATAAAAAAGTTTTATTTCATTTACATCCCAATTATTCTCTGTGGTAACATCAAATAAATTTTCATCATTTGCATTCACCACTAAAAAATCAAAATAAACATCAACAACTGTAGCATTGGGGCTATCCATATTTTCATTATTTGAGCAGGAAAACGAAAACATCATCGACAAAATAATCATTAATACTTTATAATTTTTCATAATCTAAATATCTTAAGTTATAGAACAAGACTTATTTTCATATAAATTAAGGTGTTAGTTAAAAACTATGTGAAAAGGTACAAAATCATTTAAATATAAGTCAAGTTTTTTTTTATAAATAACCATATAAAAAGCTGAAATCTAATAGATAACTGAGTTTGCATAAAATTCAAATAACATTTTTTGCTTTGTTAGATTATCTGATAAGGTAAATAAAAGGTTCGTTTACTTCTAAAATTGTATGTTTAATCTATAAAAAGCATATACCAAAAAATTTGTTTTTGTACTTGACTTGGTCGAAAAAAAATAAAATATATAGCAAAAACATGGAGATGTTTAACCTGACATATAAACTTGACTATTGAATTAAAGAGACAATCAATATTAATTATATTTTGACCTTGAAAATAAAAAAAACCGGCTACAGTCAAGGCAGCCGCTAGGCGATTAGCCTAGCGGAGAATTTCTCACAACACCAGATACTGAGATAAACTCAGTATAAACCAAGCGGATCCTGTATACGACGCTTCGTTAAGTTGTGGGGAATAGAGAATCACTTTTAATTGGCGTAATTTCTTTTGTGGTCTTCAAAAAGTGAACAACTTGAGTATAATGAATTAGATCAGAATACAGAGGTGTCAACAGAATTATTTCTGCAATGGAACGATTTTTACACCCCAGGAGAAGAAATAATGAAAGATGCATTTAGTGCTGATTAACTAAATTTATTGACACAATTTAATAAAGCTGTAATCACAATAAGCAATAAACTGAATGAAATTACTCCGCCTATTATTGCATTCGTTGAAACAGAAGAATGGAAAACATTAAACATATTGTCTATAAAAATATTAGCCAATATAAAATAAGAGAAATACGGTTGCAGCAAAATCTAATACCCACGAATAAGCCTCTTGAAAGTTTAGTACACGAATACCTCGCAATCCAAACAAAATAAGACTTGCTTGCTTGCGCATTAAAAAAGCCCACCTACAAAAACTGCAGATGGGCTTTGCGCATCAAAATAGCGCTTTGGTAATCGTTAAAAACATAGGTAAAGAATTTATCCCTAACCACACTTAATTATTATTCACTAAGGGCCTCCTGATCGGCTTCCTTCTCATTTTCGTTGAGCGAGTGCGACAAACGTGCATTTGCCATGCTCTTCGAAATATGATTGTTTAGCTGATCGACTAATTCGCCTAAAGCAGGATTATTAATTGCTGTTTGTTGCAATTCAATCATACTAAGTAAGGCTCTGTTAGCCATGATTAAAGGCTTTTTGGTATTTTCCAGCGAGTTGGTGTTTCTATCGGTTTGTTCCACCTGCTCCTGTATTAAAGCTTTATATACCAACTGATCCTTATTCATTTCGTTCAACCAGTCTTCTGCCTTAATTTTGGCAATAAACGGATGGTAGGCCTCAGACATTAAATCTGCAATCAGATTATCCAACGCAGCCGATTCCTCGGCATTGGCCATACGATACAATTCGGATCCGTGGTGGGCGACCAGCTTTTCTATTTCCTCGGCTGCTTCGAGCCATGCCCTGCTCTTGCGATACTTGCAAGCAGCAACATAGCTTTTAAAACCAATGAAGCGATCGTCTCTTTCCTGATCGGCCTCATTTAATTTTGCAGTATAAGGATTTACTTTATCGCGTGTAACAGCTGATTCATAATTGGCGAATTTGGCTTTTACAATGTCTAAAAAAACTTGTAAACCAAGTTCTGCAACCGGTGCTTTCTCTACAATACTAATAATATCCTTTACCAAGGTTAGTAAAGCATTGTGAGAAAACAAATAATACGAAATCTTCTTCATATGAAATTGTTTTAATGATTAGGGAAGTAAACAGTAAGGACTAGCAGAATTAGGCGAATTGACAGTCATAGCTACTTTTAAATTTGAAAAAGGTCCTCTCTCACCAAGCGAAGCAGTTTTTCTGCTTGAAAAATTACTTTCTCCGGTGATCATGTAGAATTTTCATCTTAAAAAAGAATCTTTCTCTACGGTCGAGACAACTTCTTTGCTTAAAAACAGGCCATGCACACCTACAAGTCTATATTTCAAGCTGGAAAACAGACTTGTTGATGGATCAAAGTGATTTCTTAAGCTGAAAAATGACCTCATTCAACAGTCGAAGCTGATTTTTAGTCAGAAAATTCATTTTGCACGACGTGCAAAGCCAATTCGCAAAAATCCGAAATTATCTCCCTCCTGTTCTCTCCCTTTTTTTGTTGATTTGATTTGGTTAGGTTGGCTTCTTATGTATGTTTTACAATTTATCAAAGAACGATTACAAATATGAAATTAATATAAACTTTTTAAAAATAAGCCTGTCAAATGTGCCAAGTTGTCCAGAAAGCAAATTTATATTTATTCTACATAAGTTATCAAACAGGGATGCCGCAGCAATAAAAAGTCGGATACCTCCTATTTTCACCTCATACAGTATATCTATTCACTCGCACCAACAATACACTCACCTGTCAAAACTTTTTCAGGAATCACCTCGTAGAAGAACACATGTTACACCAAAAAAAGGGAGTAGATATGAGCGTAAGAAAAGCTTGGTGTTTTATAGTAGCAATCGCAGTCCTTCTGGTTGCTTGTGATTCCTCAAAGCAGGAATTAGATGTGCAAATAACAAATCCTGTAAATATCGAAGAAAATGCAATGATAAATTCCATTCTGGAAAATATCCTCAACGAAGTGGAATATAATATCCTTGTTGCCGATGATGGACGAAATACAAAAGGAGATTCGGTGCCCAGCGTAAAAATAAGTAGGGATGAATCGCAGGATTACCCAAGTTCCATTATCCTGGACTATGGAACAGCCAATCAAAAAGACTATCTGGGAAGAGAAAAAAGAGGAAGAATATATAACGATATAGAGGGTAGATTTTCCACCAGTGAATGTACACAGGAAATTCGTTTCGAAGATTTCTATATTAACGATTTGCAAATAAGTGGTGCAATAGTCGTTCAAAGCTCAGGTTATAACGAAAGCGATAATTTAAGTTTTGCCATTAGCTATCAGGATATTGTTTTTGAATCGACCAATGGCAAAACCTACACCATTAGCGGCTCTAAAACCAAAGAATGGGTGGTGGGTTACGATACTCCATCCAATCCGTGGGACGATCAGTTTCTGGTAAGTGGTAGTTGTTCGGGTATTGATTCGGAAGAAAGAGCCTATCATTTCGAGTTATCAACACCATTGTTAATAAGTCAGTCATGTGAGTTTATTCTGTCGGGAGAAGTAGCATTTACGGTAGAGAACGATAGCTGCACCTATAGTTTTGGAGATGGACTGTGCGACAATAAAGGTTCCTATGAGGTAAATGGCAATAGAAAGAACTTTGAATTTGGAAGATATACCTTTCGATACAACTACTAGTAAATAATTAAACCAAGAACTTATCAGGAATCGATATTTATTTTTTACGATTCAAATAAGTGCAAGCAAATGCAGAGCACAAAAAAACCAGGTTCTATGAATGAAGAATCTCCTGCTGATTTACCAAGCAAGTAAAGCCTTATTTTAGTTCCTGGGTATTTATTTTAAACTAGCAGGTTTTTGAGTTTTTACTACAGGAGCAAGCCGAAACTGTTTTAGTCATTTCTGAGATACATGAAATATTAAATTGCGTAAATTTATTTTAATCGCTCATCCACAACAGGAACAAGAAAAGCAGTAACGTAAAGATCTCCATCACTTCTAAGCGAATGCAATTTACCTGCAGGAGCAATAAAGGTTTCCCCTACCTTTAACTCTATTTCCTCATTTTCTAATACTCCAAAACCAGAGCCCTTGATACAATAAAATATTTCGTCTTGTTCGGCATGTTTATGGAGCGGAACTTTTTTATCTGAAGGGATATGATACACAAATTTCTCAACAGATTCTTTAATAGCATTTAAATCCATAGTAATATTAATTGTTGTTGATAAAGAATTACAAATATCGGATAAATAGTCAGCTTAGTCTTAAATATCCAATTTAAACAATCCAGCCCTCCTGTTGGAGAAACCAGATCTTAACTATTCGATAGTGAATTAAGAATATACTTCTTGTAAACATTCCTCTACTGAAGTGGGTTTTCTTCCAATTAATTGCTCGATTAATGAATTGGTTTTGTTGAGTTCTCCTTCACCTATCGCCAAAGAGAATCCTACAAACAGTTCTATATATTCTCCAGGCACACCTGCTTCAGTCAATGTCTTGGTGAATTCTTCCTTGGAAGGCGAATAATAACGAATTGCTTTTCCTGAAATATTAGAAATAATAGTAGCTATTTCATCATATGAATATGCCTTGTCTGCAGTAAGATCATATTCTTTATTTTCATGTCCTTCAGTAGTAAGAATTTGTGCAGCAACCTCAGCCAAATCTTCTCTTAGAGTAAAAGCAGCTTTCCCTTCGCCTGCAGGCAGATAAATAGTCTCTGTCTCTAAAACTTTTTCCCCAATAAAAATCGGAAGCATATCCATGTAAAGATTATGCTTTAGTATGGTGTATTTCATTCCTGAAGCTTTCAACCAATTTTCGGTAATTATATGATCCTCCGTTATAAATGAAATTGGCGAAGTTTTAGTTTCATTTTCACACAAAAAACTAGTATAAACGATATGCTTGACCCCAGCTACTTTAGCAGCATTTACTACATTTTCATGTTGTTTCAAACGGTTTACCATATCGTTCCCTGACACAAAATAAAGCTTATCGATCCCTTGAAATGCTTGAAGAAGCGAATCGTAATCATTGTAATCACCTATTCGCACATCAACACCAACTATTTTTAGATTCTCCAACTTCTCAGCATTTCTACCCAATACAGCAAGGTTTTCAGGTTTTATCGCTTTCAGCAAATTTTGGATAACAGATTTACCTAAATTTCCTGTAGCTCCTGTAATTAAAATTTTACTCATTTTTCTTCGTATTTAATTGTAATTCGAATATTAGTTTCCAAATTAAACTAACTTACTTTGGAGATTTCAAAGATAAACAGCTTGCAATCTTCAAACAAGAAGGTACTTTAGAGTAAGGTACTTACCTTGAAGAAACTATTATTAACAGTCAATTAAATAAGATGAAAAATAATTTGAACAAATATTCCGATGCTAAAAATTGTCCTATAAGAACTGTGTTGGACAGATTTGGAGACAAGTGGTCTGTTTTAGTTCTTCTAATTTTAGGCGAAGTAGAAAAAATGCGGTTCAATGAGCTACTAAGAACAACAGGAGATATATCGCAGAAAATGTTGACTGTAACACTACGTACACTTGAAGCAGATGATCTGGTTAAGCGTACTATTTACCCTGAAATTCCGCCAAGAGTTGAATATGAAACCACAGAAAGAGGTAAATCCTTACTTAAGCACATTCATGGTCTGGCAGGTTGGGCTGAAGAAAACAGATTGGCAATTCTGGAATCTAGAAATAAGTTTAAGGAATAATTACTTATTAACAATTCTCTGGAAGATCTCCCCGTCAGCATTTCCGCTTTATTCGCATGAAGCGATTTCAATTTTGTACCTGTATATAAAAAGCCCGTAATGGGCTTTTTATATAGAAAAGGGATTTTGCTAACCTAAAACCAATAAATTAGATTAACAGAATCAAATTTAATAAAATGAACTAAAAACAAGCACCATCTCATCATGAGATGATTAATTATTCGATAAATGCAGCTAATTACTGTTCTACGTGACTGCCTTTAATCGGACTTGATTTATCTGGTAATATCAGATTTAACACCACACCAACAATAGATGCCAGTCCAATACCTGCCAAAGAAAAGTTACCGTAAGAAATCTGAGCTCCTCCAATACCAACAGTTAATACAATCGAGATAATCACCTGATTTCTGGTTTTACCAAAATCGGTATTTGCATCGATTAAGGTTTTAATCCCGATACCAGCTATCATGCCAAATAATAACAACATGATTCCGCCTAATACTGCTTGAGGTATGGTTTTTAGGAATGCACTAATCTTTCCTATCAGCGAAAAGGTGATAGCTGTTACTGCCGAAATTCGTAATACTCTGGGATCGGTAACCTTGGTTAAGGCAATGGCTCCGGTAACCTCCGAATAAGTTGTATTTGGTGGTCCGCCCATAAATCCTGCAAAAGCAGTTGCAATACCATCTCCCAATAAAGTGCGGTGTAATCCCGGATTTTTCACGAATTTCTTATTGGCAACACCTCCAATGGCATACATATCGCCAACATGTTCAATAATTGGTGCAAAAGCTACAGGAACCATATATAATACTGCACTCCAATTTAACTCGGGGCGTGTAAAAGATGGTAAGCTAAACCATGCGGCTTCCTTTATTACTGTAAAGTCCACCTCTCCCAAAATAACCGAAATAATATAACCAACTACAATACCAGAAAATATTGGTATCAGTTTCATCATTCCCTTGCTATATACAACTATTAGTACTGCCGTTAATAAGGCAACAGTGGCAATAGCCCAATTGGTTTTTGCCATGCCTACCGCCACAGGAGCTAAAGAAAGTCCGATAATCATGATAACAGGTCCAACAACAATGGCAGGGAAAATTTTCTCGATCACTCGCAATCCCCACACCTTTATCACCATGGATACAATACCATAAACCAGACCTACCGCTATCAAACCGGATAAAGCTCCTGGTAATCCATACAGTTTGGTTGCTGCCACAATTGGAGCGATAAATGCAAAACTACTACCCAAAAAAACAGGAACCATACCTTTTGTGATTAAATGAAAAATCAAGGTTCCGATTCCTGCAGTGAATAAAGCAACAGCGGGGTCAATTCCGACTAATAAGGGGACGAGTACGGTTGCGCCAAAGGCGACAAATAAGAACTGTACTCCCAAAACGATTCGTTTTGTAGGACTCTGAATGCCCACAACTTCTTGAGATAGGATCATAAAATGGTTTTAAATTTCACAAATTGGCGCAAATATAGGAAGGATATTCCGAAGTCGAAAATTATAAACCAAATCGTGGCAATTGCATTGGGGAAGAGAAAATAGGCGTAGAAGAAAATTTATTAGAACACAAATGACACGAATAAACAAATAAACACAGATTTTTCCAGGAATAGTCACTACTAAAGAGACATTTTGGAATTCGGATTCTAAGCGCAAGCCCTGAAAAAAATATGCCTAGAGTTGATGGCTAGAATTTAATATCGCGTACCATTAGTTGTGTTTCGGTTTTTCCCATGTACTCATTTTCCTGAAGGGAATAGCAAACATCAAAAGGAACACCTTTAGATAATTTAGGATAGAGATTACCCATAGAGAAGGCAATACCATTTCTTACATCTCCCTCACGAATATCATCCACAACAGAGAGTTTTAAATGCTCCTTATTACGTCCAACCGGACGACTGTAACCGTAATCAACTACCTTTTCGCTTACAAATACCGGAGTCATATTTTTGGGACCAAAAGGTTCAAATTGTTGTAGTATCCTAAAGAATTTTGGTGTGATATCAGATAATTTAATGGCAGCATCCACATTAATTTGTGGAGTAAGCATGTCATGAGTGATATTATCACACACATATTGTTCGAATCGCTGCTGAAAGGCACCTACATTTTCGATTTTCATGGTTAAACCCGCAGCATACTTATGCCCACCGAAATTCTCCAGCAAATCACTGCATTCCGAAATAGCATTATACAGGTCAAAGCCTTCAACAGATCGTGCACTTCCGGTTGCGAATCCATTCGATTCTGTAAGAATAACTGTTGGTTTATAATAGGTTTCGATCATTCGCGAAGCAACAATTCCTATCACTCCCTTATGCCAATTGCGATCAAATAATACGGTACTTTTCTTTTCGAGTAATGCTTTATTGGAAGCCACTCGCAGCAATGCTTCATCAGTAATGCTATGATCTAATTCCTTTCTATCTTCATTCAACCCGTCAATGGTGTCTCCTATGAGCGTGGCTACATCCTTTTTTTCGGCCACCAATAATTGCACTGCACGATTTCCCGACTGAATTCTTCCTGCTGCATTAATGCGTGGTCCAACTTTAAAAACAATATCATTAACAGAAAGATCCTTTTCAACTCCTGCCAAATTAATAATCGTTTTCAGACCTACTCGTGGACTATTATTCAACTGCTTTAAACCAAAATAGGTTAGAATTCTATTCTCGCCGGTAATAGGTACAATATCAGATGCAATACTCACAGCAAGCAAATCCATCAGAGGAATTAAATCTTCGAAAGACCATTTCATTCTTGCCGCCAGACCTTGCATTAGCTTAAACCCGACTCCACATCCTGAAAGGGAATCACAAGGATAAGTACAATCTTCTCTTTTGGGATCTAGAACAGCTACTGCCTGAGGTAAGTCATCGCCAGGTGTATGATGATCGCAAATAATAAAGTCGATGCCTTTAGTATTGGCATAATCGATTCTCTCAATTGCTTTAATACCACAGTCGAGCGCAATTACCAAGCTCACATTATTGTCCGTAGCGTAATCTATTCCTTTGGTAGAAATTCCATAACCCTCGGAATAACGATCGGGAATATAGTAATCGATAAAATCGAAACGAGATCTTAGATAGGTATAAACGAGCGCTACCGATGTAGTTCCATCCACATCGTAATCTCCGTAAATCATTACCCGTTCTTGCTTTTCCATAGCCAAAACAATGCGATCCACTGCTTCGGTCATATCTTTCATTAAAAAGGGATCTAGCAAATCGTCAAGACTGGGACGAAAGAATGCTTTCGCCATATCGAAATCAGTAATTCCTCTTTGCACTAACAAATTGGCGATCACCCGATCTACTCCTAATGAATCCATCAGAGTACAAACCGTTTCTTCTTCTCCAGGCTCTTGAATTACCCATCTCTTTTCCATATTGTAGTATTTAGCTAGCCAAATTAATCAATTTCCAGCTTCATATCAAACAGAAGGGCTATATGATTTTTTAAATTATGTTTTACTTCTTCAATATCAAGCTCTTTGCCTAATTCTTTTTTCAATGATGTTACTCCTTTGTCCACAAAACCACATGGGTTGATGTATTCAAAATATTTAAGATCGGTGTTCACATTAAAGGCAAAACCATGCATGCTAACCCAACGGCTTATGCGCACTCCAATGGCGCAAATCTTACGAACTCGGGGAGTGTCGATATCCAACCATACACCGGTTGCTCCCTCCAAACGAGTTCCCTTAATTCCATAATCAGCAATACAATTGATTACAGCTTGTTCCAGGGTGTCGATATATTTTTTGATTCCCATATCAAATAACTCAAGATTCAGAATTGGATAGCCAACGATCTGACCTGGTCCATGATAAGTAATATCACCACCACGGTTAATTTTATGAAAACTCGCTTCCTTCGCCTGCAATTGCAACATATCAAGCAGCAAATTCTGCTCCTTACCACTCTTGCCTAAGGTATATACATGGGGATGTTCACAAAAAAGCAAATAGTTATTACTAAATTTTTTCTGATCGTCGGGGAGATCTGCATTTTCCTGACGAGATTGAAGTACTTCCTGAAATAAATTCTCCTGATAATCCCAGGCTTCTTTATAATCGATAGAGCCTAAGTCTCTAAATACTGTCTTCATCATCTTGTAAAAGTAGATTACAAAGTAAACCAAGCTTATCTGTTAAAATGATAGGCCTTGTTACTATTTAATAACTTGTTTTAAATTCAAGGCATTCACATGTCGTTCGGCATGATAAGAAGAACGAACCAATGGAGTACTCTCTACAAACGAAAATCCTTTTTGAAGTCCAACCTCTTCATATTTCTTGAAAGTCTCGGGAGTAATATATTCCTGCACTGTTAAGTGATTACGTGTAGGCTGAAGGTACTGCCCAATTGTCATCACTTTTACTCCAACAGCAAGCAAATCATCCATTACCTGATATATTTCCGCTTCGGTTTCGCCTAAGCCTAGCATTATTCCTGATTTTGCTACAATACCAGCATCAGCAATTTGCTTTAGTACCTGCAAACTTAAATCGTATTTTGCCCTACTCCTCACATCACGAGTTAAGCGACGTACAGTTTCCAGATTATGGGAGATCACCTCTGGATTCTGATCAATCACTCTTTGTATGTCTTCTTGCTTACCATTGAAATCAGGAATTAAAACCTCAAGGGTTGTCTCAGGTGTTATCTCCTTAATAGAACGAATAGTTTCTGCCCAAATTCCAGAACCTCCATCTTCCAAATCGTCGCGATCTACCGAAGTAATCACTGCATGCTTTAGCTTCATCAGCTTAATAGAACGTGCCAATCTGATTGGTTCATTTTGGTCGACAGTCAAAGGTTTACCTGTCGGAACATTACAAAATTTACAAGCCCGGGTGCAAATATTTCCCAATATCATAAAAGTAGCAGTTCCATTTCCCCAACATTCTCCAACATTCGGACATTTTCCGCTAGAGCAGATTGTGTGCAAACCATGCTCCTGTACAATGCCATTTACATATGCATAATCATCCCCTTTGGGCAATTGTATTTTTAACCAATCCGGCTTTCTTTTTATTTTCATTTTTTCGTCTTTTTATCACATCAAATACTGCTTATTTTAATCCATAATTCACCAAGAACTTTCTTCTTGTATTTACCTATGACTCAAAATCATGAAACTAGCAATAAGTGTTAAAATAAATTCCGTGTTTAAATTCACACCAAACGCATGCAAAGGTATTCGAAACCTTTTAATTAAGGATGAATTTCATCATGTTTTTAAACTGTAAAACATCCAACACTATTCTTAATCATTCTAAATACTATGAATTTTCATGCAATATTAAGAAATAAAATCTTCAATACAAGCTGGATCAAAAATCCTTAAAACGAGATTATCTAAAGTCATTTATTTAAGAAAGAAAAGCACAAGTTATTATCTACCATTTTAAAGTGCATTAAAATTAATGCCCATTCCCAGGATTTATCTATTGAATCTACCAACAAATGACACATTTGTATTACTTCAACCTTTGTGTACCAATTTTTGTACTCAATTGTATGCTTCCATACGCATATTGCACAGATTATTATATCTTTGCACCCGAATAAACTTTATTGAGAATAAAATGAATGCGTTAGAACTTAGTGAACAAGAAATCATTAGAAGAAACTCCCTTAAGGAAATGCAAACTTTGGGTATAAACCCATTCCCTGCTGCACAATATAAAGTGGACACCTACTCCTCGGAAATTCATAAGAATTACGATCCTGAAAAGAATAATTATCAAGAAGTTTGTGTTGCCGGTAGAATTATGAGCCGCAGAATCATGGGAAAGGCTTCTTTTATAGAACTTCAGGATTCGAAAGGAAGAATTCAGGTTTATATCACAAGAGATGATATTTGCCCAGACGAGGATAAAACTCTTTATAATACTGTATTCAAAAAGCTTTTGGATATCGGTGATTTCATTGGAATTAAGGGATACGTATTCAAGACTAAAGTAGGCGAAACATCTATTCATACTACCGAATTGACTGTTCTTTCAAAATCAGTACGTCCGCTTCCCATTGTGAAGGAAAAAGACGGTAAAATATATGATTCATTTAGTGATCCTGAATTGCGCTACCGTCAGCGCTATGTTGATTTGATTGTGAATCCTCATGTGAAGGATGTTTTCATCAGCAGATCAAAAGTAATTAACTCCATGCGCGAGTTGTTTAATAGCAATGGATATTTAGAGGTGGAAACACCAATATTGCAAGCAATTCCAGGTGGTGCATCGGCTCGTCCATTCATCACTCATCACAATGCTTTGGATATTCCTTTGTATATGAGAATTGCAAATGAACTTTATTTGAAGCGACTAATTGTTGGTGGTTTTGAAGGAGTGTATGAATTTGCAAAAGATTTTCGTAACGAAGGAATGGATCGTACGCACAATCCGGAATTTACCGTAATGGAAATCTATATTGCCTATAAGGATTACAACTGGATGATGGACTTTACCGAGCAGATGATCGAGAAAGTTGCAATGGATCTTCATGGTACAACCAAAGTGATGGTTGGGGATAAAGAAATTGACTTTAAACGCCCATTCAAAAGAATCTCCATGATCGATTCGATCGAGGAACATACCGGTATTGACATAAATGGAATGAATGAAGAGCAGCTTCAGGAGGTTTGTAAAAAACTGGATATTGAGGCCGACGAAACCATGGGGAAAGGGAAACTGATTGATGAAATTTTTGGCGAGAAATGCGAAGGCAATTACATTCAACCAACTTTCATTACCGACTATCCTGTTGAAATGTCGCCGCTTTGTAAAAAACACAGAGATAATCCGGAACTTACCGAGCGTTTTGAGTTAATGGTAAATGGAAAAGAGCTTTGTAATGCTTACTCCGAATTAAACGACCCAATTGACCAATTAGAACGCTTTCAGGATCAGATGAAACTAAGCGAAAAAGGAGACGATGAAGCCATGTTTATTGATATGGATTTTGTACGTGCATTAGAATATGGTATGCCTCCTACATCAGGTATGGGAATCGGAATCGACCGATTGGTAATGCTCATGACAAATTCTACATCGATTCAAGATGTTCTTTTCTTTCCACAAATGCGACCAGAGAAAAAGCCAGATCGCGATGGTGATGAAAAATTTACTGATTTGGGTATTGCAAAAGAATGGGTTCCAATTATTCGCAAAATTGGTTTTCAAACAGTAGATGCTTTGAAAGATGAGAATCCAGCTAAATTACACCAGAATCTTTGTGGGTGGAATAAAAAATTAAAAATGGGATTGAAAAACCCCAGTCAAGATGACATAAAAACCTGGCTATCATAGACAATATAATCTGAATTTATAAAATATCGGAGGCTTGGGATTTTTCCCATCCTCCGATATTTATTAAATTAGAGGTCTGTATGTTACCGAGATGAATCTCTTAATACCGAAACCTGAACTACACTTATATGAACGAAACGTCAAAAATTGCTATTATTGGAGGTGGAAGCTGGGCAACAGCTATTGCAAAAATCCTTCGCGAAAATAATCTGAACATCAATTGGTACATGCGAAATCCGGATACCATCGCGCAGTTCAAGCAATTATTCCATAATCCAAGGTATCTGACTGGAGCTGATTTTGATGTCGATCACATTCAATTCTATAATGATATCAACGAGATAGTACGCCAATCAGATGTACTTATCTTTGCAATTCCTTCGGCTTTCCTCAAAAATGCACTTAAGAACCTAAACACAAGCCTGAAAAATAAATTTATTGTCTCGGCAATAAAAGGTATCGTTCCAGATGAAAATATGATTATCGGAACATTTTTTCATGAAACCTATCAGGTTCCTATTGATAGCATTGGTATTATTTCCGGTCCTTGTCATGCAGAGGAAGTTGCAATGGAACGATTATCATATTTGACAATCTCGTGTCAGGATACTAAAAAAGCCAGGGTTTTAGCACTTCAATTGGAATGCCCATATATTAAAACTACCATTTCAGATGATATTTATGGTACAGAATATTCTGCAGTTCTGAAAAATGTGATTGCAATCGCGGCTGGTATTTGCCATGGTCTTCGTTATGGTGACAACTTTCAGGCAGTACTTATTTCTAATGCAATACAGGAAATAAAACGTTTTGTTGATACAGTGCATCCTATTACCAGAGATATTAAAAGCTCTGCTTATCTGGGCGATTTATTAGTTACCTGTTACTCTCAATTTAGTAGAAATCGCACTTTTGGAACAATGATCGGGAAAGGCTACACAGTTAAAACAGCGCAATTGGAGATGCATATGATTGCGGAAGGATATTATGCAGTTAATTGTATCAAAGAAATTAACGAAGAATACAATGTTAATATGCCAATAATGATGGCTGTTTACAACATTCTTTACGAAAAAATTTCTCCGGCAATTGAGATTAAATTACTGACAGAGGATTTACGCTAATTTGTTTCTTTCGATGTATTTTTACTTCGAAATTGATCTCCAATTCTCTCGATTTATGTCGAACACTCAGAAAGTTTGGAGGCCTAGCTTTATTATTAATACTTAATTAAATACAATTTTTTATTTTTGCTTTAGTCATTTAATTAGAGGGGATCGGTTCTGACGACGGCAAGAATAAAACTTAATTTGAACGAAATGGAACACATCAAGTTGGACATTGAAAAATCTCTTGGTTTTCTTAGAAAAGAAGAGATTTTCAAATTTGAGGAAGCAAGTAAAAAACATTTAATTTCCCTTCACGAAGGAACCGGCAAAGGAAATGATTATGTGGGTTGGGTAGAATTACCTTCGCAAATATCAGAGGAAGATTTAAAAGAGCTAAATGCGACAGCAAAATCTTTAAAAGAGAGAATTGAAGTTTTGGTTGTGATCGGAATTGGAGGATCATATCTTGGAGCTAAGGCTGTAAATGATGCTTTGGCAAATAATTTTGATCATCTAAGTGATAATGAAAATCCTATTGTTCTTTATGCAGGCCAAAATATCAGCGAAGACTATCTTTTTGAACTACTGCAAGTTCTGAAACAAGTGGAATTTGGTATCTGTGTTATCTCCAAATCGGGAACTACAACAGAACCTGCTATTGCATTTCGCTTGCTAAAAGAATTATTAGAAGAAAATGTTGGTAAAGAAGAAGCTCGTGAAAGAATTGTTGCGATAACAGATGAATCCAAAGGGGCTTTAAGATCTTTAGCAGAAAAGGAGAACTATAAAACATTTGTTATTCCTGATAATGTTGGTGGCAGATATTCTGTTCTTACTCCCGTAGGCTTACTTCCAATTGCCGTTGCGGGCCATGATATTTCAGAATTGGTAAGGGGTGCGCAATCCATGCAGGGTTACTCTGTAACGGCTGCATTTGACGAAAATCCAGCCTTACTTTACGCTGCAACCCGAAATGCATTATACGAAAAAGGTAAAGGAATTGAAATATTAGCCAACTATAATCCTAAGCTTCATAATATTGGTGAATGGTGGAAACAATTGTACGGAGAGAGCGAAGGAAAAGAGAATAAAGGTATTTTTCCTGCTAGTGTTGATTTAACAAGTGACCTGCACTCTATGGGGCAATATATTCAGGAAGGTCAGCGTAATATTTTTGAGACAGTTATTTCTATTGCTGAACCAAATCATACTGTTTTAATTCCTGAAGACAAAGATAACCTGGATAAATTAAATTATCTGGCTGGAAAGCATGTTGATAAGGTAAATAAAATGGCCGAACTTGGAACCCAATTGGCTCACGTTGATGGTGGGGTACCAAATCTCCGAATTGAATTACCTAAGTTGAATGAATTCTTCCTTGGGGAACTACTATATTTCTTCGAATTAGCATGTGGAGTAAGTGGTTACATTTTAGATGTAAATCCTTTTGACCAACCTGGAGTTGAAGCATACAAAAGCAATATGTTTGCCTTACTTGAGAAACCAGGATTCGAAGAAGAAAGCAAAAAAATTAAGAAACGCTTATAATAGCTTCTCAACTTTTAGATCAAGACCGGTTATTGTGCCGGTCTTTTTTGGATATTTACTTTTCTGATTTCCTCGCTTCTTGATAAATTCGAATCATTTTCCCAGCATACTGACCCGAAAAGAAAGCAATTACCATGATAGGATAAGTATATAACTGAAATCCTAATCCAAACAAGTATCGAAATAATACCACAAAAGGTATCGGCACATGAATAGCCAAGAACCACAAAAAAGAGAATTTTTTAAAACCGTGTCGAATAAAACCAAATGGCAAATTCACGAAAAAGGTAGCTAAAGCTGCTAGTAGTAAATTTATTTCCATCAAGACGAATATATAAATAATATGCCTAAGCAAGGGCATTGCATTAAAAATTGATTGATCGTAAATCTATATTCGACAAGTAGTCAAGACTGTAAAACTATCATAAACTTACAAAGCTCACTTAATTTGAATACATTTGCGAACAAAGAAATCGCATCACATCTATGATATTATCATCTAAACTAAAAGGAAGCTTATTGGCGCTTATCGCAACTATAAGTTTCTCTAATGTTTATATTTTCAGCAAATTAGCAATGCAGGACATTAATCTTCCTGCTTTTGGTTTGATGTGGTTTGGCTTAGCATTATTCTACAATTTGCTCTACTATCGGTTTCTCAGCAAAAAAAAATTCCCGAAAATTTCTAAAAAATCTAAACGTATACTCCTTCTCATAGGATGTTCAGAACTTATATCTATAACTGCATTTTTCCTCGCAATAAAATTAAGCGACAATCCAGCCGTTGTTTCTTTTCTTGCAAATACCAGTCCTGTTTTTGTTATGCTGATTAGTTTTGTTTTCCTACAAATTAGATATACCTGGACTGCAGTTTTAGGAGTTGTAATAACTTTATTTGGAGTGATAATACTAAATTGGAGTTCAGTTGGATTTGGATGGGAATTGATTTTTGCGCCATCTAATCTTGCAACATTAGTGTTCGCTCTTTTCTATAGTGTAAGTCTGGTTCTCGCAAGATCTCAGATTCATAAAATACCTGCCCTGATGATTACTATATGCAGAACATTTTTTCTATTTGGCGGTTTTATTTTATACAATATCTATTTTCTGGAGATTCCTAGCTATACTTACAATTCTGTTTTATATATCCTTGCTGGATCTATACTAGGTCCTTTTCTCGGCATAGCCTTAACTTTTGCATCACTCCGTTTTGTTGATGCATCTATCACCACCCTAATTGGAACATCCAGAAGTTTATTTATAATTATTGGGAGTTTTATTTTTCTGAATATTTTTCCACACCAAAATCAATTGATTGGAGGAGCTTTAACTGTTCTAGGGATTTTAATTATTTCTATTGGTAATATTTATTCTTTAAAAAATAAATCAGTTTAAGTGGTTGTATTAAGATAAGGTTTTCCTTATTTCCTCAAATAATTGTGCTTTACTAAATGGTTTGGTAAGATATCCATGGCAACCGGCCTGGCGACATTTATCTTCCTCTCCCTTCAATGCATATGCTGTTTGTGCAATAACTTTAGTACCCACTTCTCTTTTTTTCAACTCCTCTATACATTCCAATCCATCACTACCTGGAATATTCATATCAATAATTAATAGATCAGGGGTATTTGTATTTATTTGATTCATCATTTCCACGCCATTTTCAGCATGAGTTATCTCAACATTTTCCCCTTCAAACAGCTTTTTTACGTACAAATACGAATTATAATCATCCTCTGCAATAAGTATCCTTTTATGATTCAAATTCTCATGAGGTATATTTTTTCTGGAAAGGATTGAATGTTCATTGTCATCCAAAATTAATGGTATCGTAAAATAGAAAGTACTTCCTCTGCCTTGCTCAGAATCGAACCATATCCGCCCCCCTAATAATTCCACAAAAGCCTTCGAAATAGTTAACCCTAAACCTGTTCCATCTATAAAGTCATCCTCATTTCCTTGTCTAAATCGCTCGAATATAACTTCCTGTTTCTCCTTTGGAATACCAATTCCCTGATCCGATACAAATACTTCAATAAACGACTGCTCTTCGCTTTCTTTAAGCATAAAACCCACTTCAATTTTACCCGTAATTGAAAATTTAATGGCATTACTTATTAAATTATCCAATATCTGCTGCACTCTATTTCTATCAGTATTAATATTCAAAAATTTATCTTTTTCCGTGCATTTTAAATAAAGATCAACTTCTGGTTTAGACAATAAATTATCTTCGCTCTTAAATGCCTCTACTCTTTCGTACAACAACTTACATAAATTGAATTTAGATTTTTTGATGGCAACCTGATTCAACTCTAACTTAGAAATATCAACTATATCATCAATAATTTGTAACAATCTACTCCCTGAATTCTGAATGATATTGACATATTGAAGCCTTTCTACTTCCTCAAGTTCCGAATCTACTAACAGTTCCGAAAAGCCTAAAATTGCATTCATAGGAGTTCGGATCTCATGACTCATGTTAGCCAAAAATAAAGACTTTAATTTTTCACTCTCTTTTGCCTTCTCTAATGCAGCTTTTAATTTTTGTTCCGCTTTTTTGATTTCAGAAATATCTCTGGACACCCCAAGCACTCCAACAACCTCACCATCAGCATCATACATTGGCGCTTTAATGGTTTCGGTAAGAATATGCTTATCTTTTGTTGTTGATTCGGCCCAGCAAACAAATCTTATTTCTTCATTTTTTTCAATTACTTCTAAATCCTTTTGATAATAAAATTCCGCAAGTTCTTTAGTATATATTTCTAAATCTGATTTTCCAATCAGTTTCTGTTCTGTAATTGAATTAAACTCCGTGAACTTTTGATTACAGGAAAGATAAATTCCATTTCTATCTTTTAGCCAGATCATTTCAGGAACAGTCTCTAATATAGTCTTTAGTCGTGCTTTTTCATCTTCAATTTGTCTTATGACTTCTTTTCGTGTACTAATATCGCGCACTAGCGCCCATAATACCGAAGGATTCTCTGATACATCTTTTAAAAGATGAATACGTAGTTCTACAGGCACAATTTTGCCATTTTTCCCAATCAACTCCTTCTCATAAACCGATGAATTACCCTTCCTAAGCACTTGATCCCTGATAATTTTATCATCAAATTCATGCCATGCAACTGGTGTTAAGTCTTTCCAATTTAGATGTAAAATATCGTCCTCTGTATATCCTAATATGCTTTGAAAAGCATTATTAAATTCCACAATATTCATATCCAAATCCATTGCGATAAAAGCATCATTCATACTATTGTACAAACGACTGTACTTTTTTTCTGTTGTAGATAAAGCCTCTTTATTCTCCCAATTCCCCAACTGCCTATTCATAAATAATCCCAAAATCATTGTCGCAATTGGATATATCGTTAAAAGTGGAATTATAAGATAAAAAAGTGTATCAATAATTTTCTCCTGAGGTAATAAAAGAGTTGTGAAAAGCATCACCACATGAACCAATAATCCCATTAATAAAAAATCTAGCCAATGGGATTGATTTATAATTTTAGAATTCATTTTTCTCCAGAGTATACCAATTAGCCCCGAACTTATTATTACTGCAATTCCCATATACACACCATCTCCACCAAGAGAAAGACGATATAGTGTTGTTACTATTATTGCTATAAAAGTAGGAACTCCCCCAAAAAATAAACCGGAAATTGATAGAATTACAGATCTTGTATCAAAAGCCATTCCAGGGGCCGTCTTTATACCAGAAACCATCAATACAATTCCTATTCCACCGATGATAAGACCTGTTAGAATCTTTTGTATTAAAGTGTGCGAAGCTCGATTTTTTATCCAGAGGTATTCGTATAAAAAACTAAAGCAAATTAAAATTGCCGTATTTTGTATTAAGCTTATAAAAATAGATATATCCATAAATTAGCCGAGCAGTTTCGATTTTTTAAATCAATTTTTAAATCCTCATTTTAATTCAAACGAGTAGCAAAGTACCTTATACTTATAAGTAGCAATAAGGTTTTAGTTTTTGCATTTTTTTAAAGTATATTCGTAAAAAATAAAGACTAATACTTCAATTTTAAAACAAAGCACAAATATAAATAAAAGAAGCAGATTAAATCTGCTTCTTTTATTTACATCCAAGTCAATCATTTGTTATTCAACCATTTGTTTATCTAAATGATATTCTTTCACAAATTGATCTATAATTTGAGATAATTTAGGATCTCCAATTTCCTCCAAATCATAGTAAACACGTGTATTCGGTTTATTAATCTTAATAATTCGATTTAGATCTATAGGAGTTCCTATAACTACTGTGTCACAATCACTATTATTGATGGTAGTTTCCAAATCTTTCAATTGCTGATCTGAATATCCCATGGCTGGAAGAATATTTCCAATATTTGGATATATTTCAAATGTTTCCTTAAGCTTCCCAACCAAATAGGGTCGTGCATCTACTTCTTCAATAGCACCAAATTTACGTGCTGCAATAGTACCTGCACCAATTTTCATCTCACCATGAGTTAAAGTAGGTCCATCCTCAACGATTAAAACTCGTTTCCCTCGAATTAATTCCGGATTATCTACTCTTATTGGTGAAGCTCCATCCACAACAATAGCAGTAGGATTTACCTTCGCAATACTTTCGCGGACAGTTTGAATTCCTTCTGGTGCTGCTGAGTCCATCTTATTAATAACAACAACATCAGCTAATCGAAGATTTACCTCACCTGGATAATAACTCAATTCAGCTCCCGGACGATGAGGATCGGCAACAGTAATAGTTAAATCTGGTTTGTAAAAAGAAAAGTCATTATTTCCTCCATCCCATAGAATCACATCGCAGCCATCCGGATCTTCCTCTGCAGCGCGCACAATTGCTTCGTAATCTACCCCTGCATAAATAACATTACCACGGATAACGTGGGGTTCATATTCCTCCATTTCTTCAATGGTACATTCATGCTTTTTCAAATCCTCAACCTTTGCAAAACGTTGAACCTTTTGCGCTACTAAATTGCCATAAGGCATTGGATGACGAATTGCAATTACCTTTAACCCTTTGTCCATTAATGCTTCAATAACTTTTCGTGATGTTTGAGATTTACCACAACCAGTACGAGTTGCAACAACGGCAATTGTTGGCTTATTACTTTTTATCATGGTATCACCAGGACCTAATAATTTGAAATTAGAGCCAGCTGCATTAACGATAGCACTCACACCCATCACCTTATTGTAGGGAACATCTGAATAAGAAAAAACACAATCATCAATGCAATATTCCTTTATCAATTTTGGAAGATCTTTCTCCGCGAAGATTGGAATTCCTTGGGGATACAATGGACCAGATAATTCTGGAGGATATTTTCTCCCGTCGATATCAGGAATTTGTGCTGCAGTAAATGCAACTACATTATACTCTGAATTGTCTCTGAAATAGGTGTTGAAATTGTGAAAATCACGACCTGCGGCACCAATGATAATGACATTTTTTTTAGCCATAACTTCTCCTTCTTTTGTTTAAATTTAAGATTAAATGTAATAAGCTATAAATTACCATTTTTAACACATACATGCTAAAAAACAGGTACTTAAGTTTACAATAACATGAGTGTTCCTTAACATTACCATTAAATTTGATTTTCAATTAAAATCAATGTAACTTTTTAAGTTTGATCGGCTATTTCTATTTTATTATCTTGCCCATTAAGCAATCTTATTATGAATTTTTTAGCTCATTTATATCTCTCTGGTGATTCAGAAAAAGTGAAAATCGGAAATTTTATCGGTGATTATGTAAAGGGTAAAAAATACCAGTACTATCCTATCGAAATTCAAAATGGAATTCTTCTGCATAGAAGTATTGACTCCTTCACAGATAAGCATCCTATGGTTTTAAAAAGTTCTTTTCGTTTAAAAAAAGGATATCAACGATATAGCGGAGTTGTAATAGATATCCTTTACGATCATTTTTTAGCACGAAATTGGAATCATTTCCACTCCTTAAACATTAATCAATTCGTAAATAACACTCACGAAATTCTTATCCGTAATTATTTAAGACTTCCCCGAGAGGTGAAATATTTTTTGCCTTTTTTAATAAAAAGTAGAAGGTTAGAAAGCTACGCTGAAATAGAAGGAGTAAAATGCGCGTTGGATATCATGGCTAAAAGAACTAGCTTGCCAAATCAATCACAATTTGCAATACAAGTATTAACAGACTATTATTCAGATTTTGAGGAAGAGTTTCATGCTTTCATGCCAGATATCATCAATCATATTTCTCAAACGCACCATATTAGCGTAACAACTCCAATCGATTGGCATCCAAACGAAGGAAAATAAATAACAAAATAGTAAAGGACCACAAGGAGGAACCTCCGTAACTAAAAAATGGTAAAGGAATACCTATGACGGGAGCTAAACCAAGTGTCATCCCAACATTGACAGCCAAGTGGAAAAAGAGAATACATGCTACGCCATAACCATATACTCTACTAAATGATGATCGTTGCCGTTCAGAAAGAAACAAAAGTCGAAGTATTAAGGTCAAAAGCAATAGTAGTACAACTGTAGAACCTACAAATCCCCATTCTTCACCAACTGTACAAAAAATAAAGTCAGTGCTTTGTTCTGGAACAAATTTAAATTTAGTTTGAGTTCCATTCAGAAAACCTTTACCTGAAAAACCTCCAGACCCAATAGCAATTTTAGATTGTGCTACATTATAACCAGCTCCATACGGATCGGATTCGATACCTAGTAATTCATTTATTCTAGTACGCTGATGTTGTTCCAAAACATTACTAAAAATATATTCTACCGAAAAAGAATAGAATAAACTGCAAAAACTAATTAGAATAATCCATGCTACATTACGCAATTTCTGTTTGTAGGTGAAATATAAGAATGGGAGAATGCATAAAATCATGGATGTTATCACAATCATAAAACCTGAAAGTTTCATCTCCAGTAACTTGCCAACAAGCCAAATCGAAGAACTAATACCCACTAATAATGCTATAGCAATTCCAAGATTCTTCCATCTGAGTCCTGAAAGTTTAGTTGCTATTAAACTTATGATCAAAATTAAAAACAATATGGTGAGTTTTGACCATAACAGCGTAAAAATAAAAAGTAGTGCAGCCAAAAACCCCAGAAATAATACTATCCCAGATAATCCTTCTCTGTAAAGAACTAATAAGAAAACAGTATATACCAATGCTGAACCAGCATCACCCTGGAGAACGATTAATGCCATAGGGGTGAAGAGAATAAGGCCAGATATAAATAGTGATTTAATTTTATGAATTTTAAAATTGTATTGTGTTACGTAGCGAGAAATTGCCAGGCATGTTGCAAATTTTGCAAATTCTGCAGGCTGAAAACGAATAGCTCCAAATTCAAACCAAGACCTTGCTCCTTTAACATCTCTACCAAAGATGAGAACCGATATCAGTAGTAAAAGCATAAACAAATAAGTAGGATATGCAAAAGCTGAAAAAAACTTACTTTCAATGATAAGAATAACAATTGCTATAAATCCTGCAGCCCCGATCCATAACAATTGCTTGCCATATCTTTGTGAAATATCAAATATACTTTGATGGCCTTCATTATATACTGCTGCATATATATTTACCCATCCCAAGAATACAAGTAAGGCGTACAATACAATTGTCCACCAATCTAAATTTTTTAGTAAATTCGCTCTTCTTGACATTATCTTTTCTCCTGAAATCTTGACCAATTATCCCTATCTATTTCTCTTTCTTATGTATTAAATCAGCATCTATCATTCGCTTTTCCAACCATTTTTTAGATTGAGAGATTTCTTTTCGCAAATATTTCTCAATCATTAATCCTGCAATAGGAGCACCATAACGAGATCCCCAAACACCATTCTCGACATAGACAACAATGGCAATTTTAGGATTTTCACGAGGAGCAAAAGCTATGAATACAGAATGATCATCACCATGCGGATTTTGAACAGTTCCTGTTTTTCCACAAACCCTAATTCCGGGTATTGCAGCTAATGTACCAGTACTTCCTTCCCCTCCGGATATTACCTTTTCCATCCCATCTATTACTGGTTCAAAATAAATTGAATCAATACTAGTTTGTCTTCGTTTTAAAAATTTGGAATCAATTAATTCTCCATCCTCAAAATATTTTGCAATATGTGGAGTATAAAAGTATCCCCGATTAGCAATTGCAGCAACCATATTGGCCATTTGCAGTGGTGTAATTAACAATTCTCCTTGCCCAATTGCCAAAGAAATTACATTTAATGCCCTCCAATTATCTCTTCGGTATTTTTTCTTATAATAATCATTTGTAGGAATGAATCCAGCTAATTCATTTGGTAAATCTACTCCTAACTTTTTGCCAAAACCAAAGGACAAAACATGATTTCGCCATACATTAAATCCATTTTGAATAGAGCCAAATTTAGGATATTCCAAAATATGTCGGAATTCATTTGCATAATAGGCATTACAAGATATTTGTATGGAGTGAACAAGATCTAATGGCGATGGATGAGAATGGCATCTCATTGTAAAAGTTCCAACATGATAACCATTATGGCATTCATATTTTGTGGCAGGTGTGATAACTTTTTCTTGAAGACCTATCAAAGCATTTACCAATTTAAAGGTAGATCCCGGAGGATAAAGCGCCATCATTGATCTGTCAAATAATGGTTTAAGAGAATCATTTTGAACCAAATTCTTATAATTCTTATTCATAGCTCTACCTACAAACATCTCTGGATCGTAGGCAGGACTTGAGATCTTAGCTAAGATCTCACCATTCTTTGGATCAATAGCAACAATTCCACCTTTTTTATTATTCATTAACAATTCGCCATACTCCTGTAAATCTATATCTAAAGTAGAATGTAGGTTTTTTCCAGAGATTGGAGATCTGTCAAATTTACCTTTCTTATAGGATCCCTTTATTCTATTATAAACATCAACCCAAAAAATCTCTACCCCTTTTTCTCCCCGAAGTTCTTTCTCATAAGTCCTTTCAATTCCACTTTTACCAATATAATCACCTTGAGAGTAATAACTATCGTTTTTCATCTCCTTGTTGTTCACCTCTCTTAAATAACCCAATGCATGAGCCGCACTTTTGCGTGGATATTTTCTTAAAGTACGAGGCTGAACAAAAAAACCAGGAAACTTATAAAGCTTCTCCTGTAATACTGCATACCGCTCAGATGACAATTGCTTTAGAAATATGGAGGCTTTCCGATAGGAATATTTTTTTGCTTTTGATATTTGTTTTATTGCATCCTTCTTCTCAATACCAAGCAGTTTGCACAAATCAGAAGTATCAAATTGTTCCACTTGTCGCGGAATAATCATTAAATCATATGCTGCCTGATTGTAAACCAATAATTTACCATTCCGATCATAGATCAGACCACGTGCAGGAAATTGGGTAACTTGACGCTGGGAATTATTTTCTGCAGACAACTTGTAAGAATCATCTATGATTTGAAGATTCAACAAACGAATTATGAAAACAAGTACTACTAAAATAAAAATCCCTGCAATCACATATACTCGATTTGAAAAATTATTCATTACAAATTAGTTGGTTCTATTTTTAAATACTAAAAATTGCGAAATGATTATTAAAGTTAGAGAGAAAAATGAACTAAAAATAATCCGCAATAGAGTTTCACTAAAATTTGAAAATGAAAACACTTCAATAAAAAATAAAAAACTGTGGTGGGCAAGAATAATTATTGTAGCGTATTTAAAAAACCATGCAAAACCATAATCTGATATTCCTGGATTTGTTCCAACTTCATATCCATCTCTAACCGAGAAATAATTCAACACATAAGGTCGAAGAAAAGCTGCAAATACAGATGCAGAAGCATGCATTCCAATAGTATTTGTAAAAACATCTATACTAAGACCAAGAATAAAAGAAAGAATTAATAAAATCCATCCAGGAATCTCGAAAGGAAGCAGAAGAATAAAGAGCACATAGATGTAGGGATTCACAAAACCACTTATCTGAATATTATTCAAAATTGCAACTTGAACAAAAGTGAGAATAAAAAACCGAAGTAAATTCTTTACAATATTATTCATTCTACCACTCCTTTCTCCAAATCAAGCTTTTCCTTTTTTAATAAATCCCCAACAACCTTCACATAGGATAAACTCTTAAAATCATTTGATAACAAAACAATTACTTGATGAAAATTACTTCCAGAAGATGGCAATACCTCATCTACAGTACCCATTAAAATCCCCTCCGGAAAAATAGAGGAATATCCACTAGTTACAATACTATCACCAGGTTGAATTGGTACATGAAATGGGATTTCATAAAGCCTTGCTTTTCTATAATCTTCACCATCCCAACTTAAGGAACCAAAATAATTGTTTTTCTTAATCTTGGCAGAAACTCTCAAGCGATTATTGAGTAACGAAATCACTGTTGAAAAATTTCGCGATACACTTTTTACCACTCCAACAACACCTTGAGATGTAATTACAGCCATTTCTGGTTTTATGCCCTGTAATTCACCTTTATTTAAAATAATGTAATTAAGTTGTTTATTAACTGAATTATTAATTATTTTTGCATTTCGAAAAATATACTGCTGTTGGTATAATGTATCATTGTACAAGTAGGAAGAATCTACAGATAATTTAAAAGAATTTGCTAACAGGTTATTTAAACGAGTATTTTCGCGATTTAACTCCTCATTGTTTTTTGCTAAAGATAAATAATCGTTTAGTGCTGAAATTTTTTCATAAATTCCACCACTAATAACATTACTCGAATTCAAGAATTGTACTTTTTGATAGTTATTGTAGTTTACCAACAACAACAAACTAAAAATTTCAATTACAATAAATAAAATCGTAAAATGAAATCTTACGATGAAATGTAATAGATTCTTCATTCAAATAATCAAGTCCGGTTTATATCCTATCTTGTTTCATTCCTTATTATCTTCTCAGGAATGAAAACTTATCAACATTTTTAAGAGCAATGCCAGTTCCTCGGGCTACTGCTCTCAAGGGATCTTCTGCAATATGAAAAGGAATATTAATTTTATCTGTTAGTCTTTTATCAAGGCCACGAAGTAATGCTCCACCCCCAGCTAAATATATACCCTTATTTACAATATCAGCATATAATTCCGGAGGAGTCTGCTCCAAAGCGCTAAGAATAGCAATCTCAATTTTAGAAATTGACTTTTCCAAACAATGTGCGATTTCCTGATAAGAAACAGGAACCTCAATAGGAAGTGCTGTCATCTGATTTGGACCTTGCACGCGAAAATCAGTTGGAGGTTCTTCCAATTCTGATAATGCTGATCCTACATGAATTTTAATTTCTTCGGCTGTACGTTCTCCAATTTTAATGTTATGCTGATGTCGCATATATTCCTGTATATCTGAGGTTAAATCATCACCAGCTATCCTGATTGATTTGTTCGTCACAATTCCACCCAATGAGATTACAGCAATTTCCGTAGTTCCACCTCCGATATCAACTACCATATTTCCTTCCGGAGCTTCCACATCAATACCAATACCTATTGCAGCGGCCATTGGCTCATAAATCATGTAAACATCCCGACCGCCTGCATGTTCCGAAGAATCACGAACCGCACGCATCTCCACTTCAGTACTTCCTGATGGAATACAAATCACCATACGCAAAGAGGGAGGAAATAAACGAGGTTTTTTGTTAATCATCTTAATCATTCCTCGAATCATCTGTTCCGCCGCATTAAAATCCGCAATAACTCCATCCCTTAAGGGACGAATTGTTCTTAAATCGGCATGCGTTTTCCCTTGCATTTGACGAGCTTTTTCGCCAATAGCAACCATTTTTT
>Ga0209013_10000201_pt1 | contig 50722 bp, 37 predicted proteins | sample Cruoilmetagenom2_FD_187291 | JGI IMG/M metagenome (GOLD analysis project Ga0209013, IMG submission 187291) | Oil polluted marine microbial communities from Coal Oil Point, Santa Barbara, California, USA - Sample 2 (SPAdes) (version 2) | ecosystem: Environmental > Aquatic > Marine > Oil seeps ...
AGGACACGCTCAAGACATCCCTGTGCGCTAATCGGCTGTTCCCGACAGCCCGATTGTCCTGCAAACAGCCAGCCGATCTCTCCCTGGCACGGCTCCAATAGTTTCAGCGCAGATACTCCAGGTCGATATCGAACCAGGTGGCCCGGGAGACGGCGAGGAGCTCACCCTCAACGGTATAGACGGCAGTGCCGGTCAGGTGTTTGCGGCTATCCCGCTTGATTTCCCAGCCAATGACGATGTACTCGCCGGCGGTGTAGGCCGGGCCATCAATGCGCACCGAGAATTCCCCCAGCAGGGCCGGGGTTCCGGTTGAAGGCATGAATGACCAGGCGCCGGCACAATCCAGGGCCGACCAGATGAAGCGGGGAAATACCCGGCCGTCTTCGTCACCAAGAGATCGATCGGGTATCCAGGGCGCGGCAACCAGGTTTGAATCCGATGCAGAACCGGCAAAAATTCTCATGCCATTACCCTCTTGCCGGTCCGGGCCGCAACCAAAACATGTCGGGAAAGCGTGGCCGTGAAAACCACCAAAGTGCCTGCTCATGGCGCGGGCTTCCTCCAGTGAAGGGGCTGCAGGCGCATCCGCCTCGAAATCACTAGGCCAGGCCCTGGCGTACACTTCACCTTGATAAAGGAGGTTCACTCCTTCATCTCCTTTGACGACCTCCATGGGTATTTCCAGGGGCGGCGGCTTCAGGAGCCGGACCCGCGCGGGTCCGTCAATATTCTCAGCCAGATACCCCGCTACGTAACCACCATGGCCGGATTCGGGCGGTCCGCAAAAGCGGCTATCGATCAGGATGGTGTTCAAAGGCCTATTTACGCCTGTATTCAAATGCCTTCACACATTCGGGAAGATCGTAGAACAGGGGCGCCCGGTTACCGGACTGGTTGCCGTAGTCTGCATAAAATCGCTCGCAGGCAGCGCGATCGGGGCGTTGCTTTTTCTCAACGCACTCATCGATGAACCCGGCGCGCAGGGGCGCCAGTCTCTCTTCCCGGGCAGCCTCGCAGGCAGCATCCAGCCTGGCCTGTTCGTCCTTCGCATGGGTTGGCGGTGCCGTCATGATGGTGAGTGCCATGATGGCGGCGCATATTCCGTATTTGAAAATATCGGTTTTGCTCATATTCAATCCTTTCGAGGTGGGGCTGAAGTCCCTATTTTACACCAAGGAGTACTACAGTAATCCGGGTGGTTTTCCTATCGGAATATCAAATCCTCAGGGCTAAACTTAGGGCATGCAAAATGGATGCTTAAAAGTAAGAAAGATGGCAGGTAGAGCCAGGGGCCGGCAGGCACACTTCTTCATGGCCTGTTTGTTGGTGATGGGGGCATTTATCGATACGGCCAGTGCGGACAGTTTCCGCTGTGGGCGGAAAGTTATCCGCACGGGAGACTCCCCCGGTGACCTGCTGCAGCGTTGTGGTGAACCGCGGTACAAGGACAGGGGATATGAAAATACACGGGCACAGGGAAGTCAGAAAAAGGTTCGTGTGGAGCGCTGGTATTACAAAAAGAACTCCAGGACCCTGGAGCATATAGTGGTGATCCACAAGGGCCGCATTATCGCGATAAATACCGGTCAACGATAAGCTATCAGCGGGGTCGAGCGGAGCACTTTTTTCCACGGGAAAAGCGGTCCGGGATCACGCTTGCGATAAACCTGCAAACGGGGATCATCTGTTGCCGGGACTTGTTCCGAGTCAAGTTGTTCATGACCGGCAATCCATTTGAGCCCCTGGTTAGCAGCACACAAAAATTTCAGCAGCTGGATCAGGCTGGTTATTTGTTCTTTCACGTAAGGCTCGGTCATGGCCTGGGTGTTGGAGTTGAGCCAGTGGGGATAACGCCCCCGGTTGACCAGCTCGATCCCCAGACTTTGTTGATTGAATCCACGCACGTGATGGGCGATGCATTCAGGCGGCACCCATTGTTCAACCCGGCCGTCACGGTCTATGTAGTAGTGTCCCGAATGGCCGGTGCCGGACTCAGGGTAGTGAATTCGCATCCCGAACTCCCGGGCGGTGGCCAGGTCGGGGAGTTCCGTGCAATGAATAACCACCAGGTCAACACAGGCTGCCTCGCGCGGATCGAGTTGCCCTGCATAGGGCAGATGGGCCTGGTGAATGACGAGCCCGGTCACCCTTGCTGCAGCAGGTTCCGCAGGTCGATGATGGCCGCGTTGGCGCGGGCGATGTAATTGGCCAGCATCAGGGAATGGTTGGCAAAAAGGCCGAATTGACTGCCGTTGAGCACCATCGGGCTGTGCAGAGGCTCCTGGGTGGCTTCGAGTTCACGAATGATCTGACGGAAGCTGATCAGTGCGTTTTTCTTGCGCAGCACATCTTCAAAGTCCACTTCCATGGCCTGCAGGAAGTGCACCAGGGCCCAGGTGTGCCCGCGGGATTCGTAGAAAACATCGTCGATCTGCGTCCATGGCGTTTTGACCATCTGCAGTTCCGGTGAAGCAGTGGACTGGCGGGCGTCCGGATCACCGGATAAATCCGTGTTGAGCCGCACCTGTCCTACACTGGCCGAAAGCCGTTGCGACAGGGAGCCAAGCCGTTTTTCCACAACCGCCAGCCAGTCAGTCAGATTATCGGCGCGAGCGAAAAATTGTGCTTCCGGTGTCGCCGGGGAAGACAGGCGGGACAGGTAACGCTCTGTCGCCTCCACGGCCTTACGGTAGCGGCCTTCAGTGTCCGGTGGAAACCAGCGTTCGCTGTCATAATGAAACAAGGGTTCTGCCTCGGCCAGATCCACGTCCTCCGTGGATTGGGTCTGCGAGCGGCTGAAGTCATTCCGCATCGCCCGCGACAGGTCTCGCACCTGCGTTAAAACGCCGAATTCCCAGTTTGGAACATTGTCCAGGAAAACCCAGGGCGGCATGATGTCATTGGACATGTATCCGCCGCGTTTGTTAAGCAAAACATCCACGGTCTCAATCAGGGTAGCGGTAGTGGTGTACCCGACCACGACCTGGTGACCATGCTCCTGGGCATGCACGGTTACCCGTGCAATGGGATTAAACAGAGGGGGCTCGTAATTGAGCCAGAACATCATCGCGGCGCAGATCAAAAGCAGCACCGAAGGAATGCCAATCCACAATATTTTGGCCCGGGTAGTCATTTGACGGATCATAGCCTCAAAGATACCAGATTTTTGACTGGTGCAAAGAGAGGATTAGTCCGCTGAAAGGTTCAGATAATTTTATCAGGCGTTGCTGAATTCAGGAATAATGGAATCCTGGACAACGGAATAGAGGGCCGAAATGCTCTGTGATCCGGTTCCAATGATCGCGGCGGAACCTTTTTCCAGGCTGACCAGCAGGGCCTGCATGCCGTCGAATTCAAGGGTTTCGTGGTCAATGACCTCGGTAGCGGGCATGTAGATCACCGTCACCGGTCCGCCACTCGTGTTCAGGACCATGTGTACACCCTTGCCATCCGGCGTAGGGCAGTATTTGATGACGCTGACAATCTCAGCCAACTCGGGGGTGGCCTCAACATTGAACAAGGCAAAAACCGCCTGGATGTCTTCCGTGGTTGTTCCGCCGGCGCGCTCAACCAGGCCGGGTCCGTCGTGGCTGTAGTGGTCTGCCAGGTATTCATCGACACTGTCCCAGCCCCGGTTCATATTCCAGGTGATTCCGGCCGCACCAATAGCAATAAGGATTCCGGCGGCCAGCGCCATTGACCGCCACCAGGGTGTGGTTGCGGTCGCGGCGGTTCCGGCAGGGTTCCGGCTGATTTGCAGGATGCTTTCCATCATGTCATCAGGAAACTGCAGGTCCATTGCCCGGGTCAGCTTCTCTTCAAAGGCGTCAGCCTCTTCAGCTGCCTGCCGAAATTCCGGGGAAGACTGGCGCGCACGGAGGAACTCCGGATCCTGGCTACGGGGTTCCGCTCCCAATTGACGAATGAACTCAGAAAAGTTCATGGACATTACCTGTTACTCCATCTTTACGCAGTCTTGATTTCAACTGCTCACGCGCCCGGAAAAGTTGTGTCATCACGGCGCTCTTACTAATTCCCAGTTGTTCCGAGATTTCCTGACAACTGTGCCCCAGAACCACCTGCAACAACAGAGGTTCCCTGTATTTTGGCGCCAACTCCATGATGCTCTGGCGCAGCAATTTTATTTCCGTGCGGTCGTCCGGTTCCAGCTCACTGTCTTCCGATATGACCACGGTTTCCACGTCCGTAAATTTTGGAACCTTGCGCTCGAAGGTTCTGGCGTATTCCCGGCGTAGAATCGTAATCAGCCAACTCTTGGCCGCACCGATATCATTCAATTTATCCAGCGCTTTCCAGGCCCGTAAATAAGTTTCCTGGACCAGGTCCTTGGCCAGCGCGTCATTTCCACAAATCCACATCGCGTACCGGTACAGATCGGCACCATAGTTGTCCGCCAGTTCATTGAACCTTGCGTGACGGTTGGATTCATTACTCATGACCGGAATACCTGTTAAATGCTTGCAAAAAGTTTTTCCTGTATTTCATTGAAACGAAACTGGAAACATCAATATAAGACCTGAAATCAACGATTGAGTGCAGTGAGGCGGTCATAGTAGCCCCGAAAGATTGATTTGACCACTTTTTGAACCGCTGTGGCCATCCGATCCGGGTCGTGGGCGCCCCTGAGGTTTTCCCGCGATTTCTGGTAGTTTTGTGACTAATGGCACTTAATCCAGAACGCCGGAACGTGCACTCTTTCGCTTGATGCAATGCCCCGCAAGCCTTAACCTTAGGGGTTGGTATTGGATCAACGTTGGCCGGAGACCTGAAAAATGAGCATGAATTTTGAGCGCGCGCGCTTCAACATGGTGGAGCAGCAAATTCGACCCTGGGAAGTACTTGATGGCCGGGTGTTGTCATTGCTGGAATCCATTCGCCGGGAAGACTTCGTACCGGTGAAATATCGCAAACTCGCGTTCGCGGATATGTCAATTCCCCTGGGAGCCGGGCAGGTCATGATGCGGCCAAATGTTGAGGGCCGCGTTTTACAGGCACTCGACCTGGGTGAAGATGAGACGGTGTTGGAAATCGGTACCGGGAGCGGTTTTATCACGGCTTGCCTGGCCTCGCTGGCAAAGCGCGTTGTCAGTGTTGAGATTTTCGAAGAGCTGCACGAGACGGCGAAAGCAAGGCTGGAAGACAAAAACATCCGCAACGCCGAGTTGTTCGTGGGCGACGTGATGCGGGGTTGGCAGCCGGAGCAGGCCCACGATGTTGTTGTCGTCACCGGTTCCGTTCCGGCCGTGCCGGAACAATTCCTCGGCTGGGTCAATCCGGGCGGACGGATGTTTGTCATCACAGGAGATTCGCCAGCCATGGAAGCCCGCTTACTGACCCGCCTGAGCGTCACAGAATGGCGTGAGGAAAGTCTGTTTGAAACAGATTTGCCGAGGCTGATCAATGCGGAAGAACCTGCGGAATTTGTTTTTTAGTCAGGAAGTGTATGGGAGCCGTCCCCGCCGGCCGTGAGCCGGTATTGGATACAGGTGTGTAAAAATTCTGAGGGAGTTGGGTATGTTGAATAAGTTCAAGCTGCTGTGGATAGTCTGCTCGAGCCTGATGGTTTCACCAGCGGTAATGGCTGTAGATCTCATTGGTGTACATGACCTGGCTCTGAAAAGCGACCCCAGATTGAAGGCTGCCGAGTATCGCCGTGAAGCCACGGCTGAGAACAAGACCCAGGCCTGGTCGAACCTGCTTCCCCAACTGGGCGCCAGTGGTAATTGGATGAAGGGCAACACCAAGACCACCATTCCTGAAGCAGATTTTTCCGACAAGAAAACCAAGGATACCCGCAATTACGGACTGAGGCTGGAACAAAGCCTGTATGACCAGGCCAACTACGAACAGCTGGATGTAGCCCGCGGGCAGATCACCCAGGCGGATGCAATTTACCAGACCGCATTTCTGGATTTTCTGCTGCGTGTTTCCGACAGTTATTTTCTCGTACTCACCCTGATTGACGGCGTAACCTTCGCCGAAGCCGAAGAACTGGCATTGAAAAGACAGTATGAGCAGGCAGAACAGCGTTTCGAAGTTGGCCTGACCGCGGTTACGGATGTCCACGAAGCCAAGGCCAGTTACGATAACGCCCGGGCGCGCGCTATCGTGGCGAGGAATAACCTGGCGGACGCCAAGGAAGAGCTAAGGGTGTTGACCGGCCAGTATTTTGAGGAGTTCGATGCTTTGCAGGAGGTATTACCCCTGGTCGAACCAGATCCGTTCGATGCAGACCGGTGGGTAGAGATTGCCTTGTCGAACAACCCCGTCGTGCTGTCCAGTCGCGCTGCGGTTGAGATTGCGGACTCCAATATGCGGTTGGCCCGAACCGGGCATTTCCCCACGCTTGACCTGGTGGCGACGTATAATGACTTTGAAAACAGCAAGTTTATTATTCGTGATGACTTTCAACAGCCAATTGCACGGACTGACCTGGGTGTTGACGACACTACAGTTTCGCTCCAGCTCAATATTCCGATTTACCTGGGTGGTGCGGTCAGTTCCCGGACTCGCCAGGCCCGCTACCTGATGGATGCGACCGGGCAGGATCTGGACGATGTGCAACGCGCAACTGTGCGCGAAACACAGAATGCCTTTCGCGCCATTCTCGCGGGCATCCAGGAGGTCCAGGCGTTTGAACAGGCACGAATTTCAGCAGAGAGTGCGCTGGAAGCGACCCAGGCTGGTTTTGAAGTGGGTACACGGACCATAGTTGACGTGTTGATCGCCCAACAGCGGAAATTCCAGGCGCAACGTGACAACTCGGTAGCCCGTCATGCCTATATTCTTCGCCATCTGCGGCTGAAGAGCATCGCGGGGCTGTTGACTTCGGAAGACCTGAGGGTTGTTAACCAGCTCCTGGAGTGATTAACCCCTCTACGATTTCCAGGGTTCGTTCCAACGCGCCCTGGCCGCTTTTGACCAGTTCGACGCCGGCACGGCCCATTTGATTGCGTAAATCCGGCTGCCTGAACAAGCGGGTGCTTGCTTCTTCCAGATCTCTCGCATTGTTCACGCGGATCGCGGCTCCCGTACTCAGCAACTGATTGGTGATGTCTTCGAAGTTGAAGGTATGCGGGCCAAACAGAACAGGTTTTGCAAGGGCGGCAGGTTCCAGCGCGTTGTGTCCGCCAATGGCTTCCAGGCTTCCCCCCACGAAGGCCACGTCGCAGGCTGCGTAATAAGGAAGGAGCTCGCCCATGGCGTCGACGATGAAGCACTGCGCGGATGGTCGACAATCGACAAGGTCACTGTGCAGACAGACCGTCAGGCCACTCGCCAGCGCCAACTGGGCTGCCCGGCCAAATCGCTCCGGGTGACGGGGCACCAGGACGAGCAAAGCTTCCGGAAACTGCCTGAGCAACTGCGTAAACGCCTCCAGCACGGGTTTCTCATCGCCTTCATGTGTACTGCCAGCCAGCAAAACCAGACGTTTGCTGCCCCAGGACTGCCGGTTCGCCTCACCTCGTTCCAACATTCCTGGCGGAAGCTCCACGTCGAACTTGAGGTTACCGGTAACTTCCAGCCGCGTTTCATCCGCCCCGATTTCGATCAGTCGCCCGGCATCGAGTTCGCTTTGCGCAGCGATACATGAAACCTGGCTGAGAGCCGCGGTGGTCATCCGCTTAAAACGGCGATAACCCCGGATGGATCGTTCCGAGATGCGCGCATTGGCGATTATCACCGGAATACCGCGCCGCCTGGCCTCAAAGTAGAGGTTGGGCCAGATCTCAGTCTCCATGATAATGAGGAAGGCTGGCTGTACCCGATCGAAAAATCTCTTTACAGCCCCCGGGAGGTCCAGTGGGAGATAGACGTGAAACACCTCATCCCGGAACAGGCTCTGAACACGATCAGAGCCCGTGGGTGTGAAGGTCGTCAGGCACAGGGGCCGCCCTGGAAAGCGCTGAGACAGCGCTTTAACCAGCGTGCTGGCGACATTCACTTCGCCCACCGACACTGCGTGTACAACGATACCCCCGGTTTTTTCGGGTGGATCAAACCTTCCGAAGCGCTGCGGCCAGCGTTTCAGCCAGTCCCTGTTGCGCAGACCGCGCATTATCAGCAGCAATAACACCAGCGGGGTGATCAGGTAGATGAGAAAGGTGTACAGCCAGCGCATTTTTTATTGCAATTTACAGGTTAGCCCGGATGTTTCACAGGGTACACAGATTACCCGGACGTTTCATTATGACTTGTCGCTGCTGGTAGACTGTCTGTTATGAAAAACCTGATTCGCCTGTTTTTTATTGTCACCGTGGCTGTGATTACGGCCTCGTTCCTGCGCTCTATGATGTAGGGGGTTTGCGCAAGGCTGAGGCCCAGAGCCCCATCAGGAACCAGATCAGTGACGAAGTATAGGTGCCGTAAATGGCGAAATGTGAGTTAAAGGGGAACAGCACCAGGAAGACCGCCAGCGCAAACGGGAAAGCATCGCGTCGTTCGCTGGGTGTTGTCTTAGCCCGGTGTCTCCACAAGAACAGCATTGCCAGCAACAGCCCGGCCAACCCGATGGTGCCTGTATCGGACATTACTTCAAGCACGATGTTATGGGCGTGGGTCGCTCCGGATTTGCCACCTGATTTTCGGATATGCACATCGTCAGGTTCCGCGTATTCCAGGTAAGCAACCGGAAAAGCGCGAACACCAACGCCATTGACTGGGTTCTCCCGATACATTTTCAGCGCAGTTTTGAAAATCGGGATACGTTCCATCGAGGATTCATCCAGGGCAGCCTCACTGCCCAGCGCGAATGCCCGGGTAACATTCAGGCGTTCCTGGAACAGCGGTGATGAATAATAGCTCACGCCGACAATGATCATGATCAGCACAGGGATAGTGAAGATCGTTCGCCGCAATTCCCGGTTTTCCCGTTTCAGCATCAGCACCATGTAAGTTCCAAGTACGATAGCCATCGTGAGCCAGCCAGCCCGCATGCCGGCAATCATTACGGCGCCCAGGATCAGGGTAAAGGAAAGCGCCCAGGCCCAGGACGGCCACTGGCGCCGGGCATGTTCCAGCACCAGTGGCGAAAGCATGGCCAGCGTGGGTCCAAAAAACTGGTATTTCTTTACGAACAAAGCGTTCAGGCGGTCCGGGTGCATCGCTATTCCGAACAGGTCGCTGCCAAAAAACAGCTGCACAAATCCATCCAGCGCCCAGAACAATAGCAAGTATGCCGTCCAGCGCAGCACGCGTTCGCGGGCTGACGGGGCACATAAAAGCACCGACATGGCCAGTGCCGCAGCCAGGTAGCGCAAGGCAACAAAGCTATGCATCCAGCTCTTTTGCGGATCCACTGAATCCACGCTGGACAGCACAATCGGCACCCAGTAGCACGCGAACAGAGGCAGGATGAAAGCGGCTGAAGAGCGGATCATTTTTCGCTTGTCAGCAGAACGCGCCAGAAAGGCGAGGGCAATGGCGAAGATCGACAAGGGAATTTCAGACAGGCGGCTGAACGGCAGCAGTGCGATGAAGGCAACGGCCAGCCAACTGGCCCATTCGTTTTGAAATCGACGTATGAAAATGCTCATGTGTTTTTGTCCGCCATGGCCTGGTGATAAACATCAAGCGTTTTGTGCATGGTCTCCTGTAAACCGAACGCATTGCTGCGCCCCACCAGCGGCGGCTGGCGCAGGAACTCTCGGGCGCGCTCATGCAGCTGTTTGTGGCTGCCTGGCGTCACGGCCCCGCGCGGGAACACTTCCGCAAGTACTTCCTGCACGCCGCCGTGGTTCCAGCCGATCACCGGTACACCGAGATGCAATGATTCGGGGATGGTCCTGCCGAAAGCTTCGGGCGGATCGCTGCACAGGCTGAAGACAATTTCCGAGGTGGCCAGCCAGTCCCGTATATCCATCCTGGCCCCGGTAAAGGTAATGCGGTCAAGCACTCCGTAGCGCTTCGCCAGTCCCTCGAGTTCGTCACGATAGCGCGATCCGGGTTTTGCAGTACCGATAATGATGCCGTGCAGGTCAGGAAATTCGAGCAACAGCGCTGCAGTCAGCTCGATGAAATCCGGGTGCCCCTTGTAGCGGGAAAGGCGGCCCGGCAGGCACAGCAGGCGCCGGTGGGCCAGCTCAGGAAATTCACCGTAAGTCCGCTCGTACCAGCCTGATCCGGGCCGGTAATCGTAGGGGAAAACCTGGTGACTGACGCCGCCGAGTACGGTAATAACCCGGCTGGGATCGGTTGCCGGATAATTGTGCAGCGTGTATTGGCGAATGTGATCGGACACAGCAATGACGCGGTCGCCACTGGCCATTACCGCGCTGTAGCGGCTGACCGAATAATGACCGTGCATGCTGGTGATGAAAACCGGCCTGGCGGCGGGTGGCAGCCGCCGGATCGCCAGGGCGCAAATCCAGGCTGGTAAACGGGAATGCACGTGCAGGATTTCGGGGCGCTCGCGATCCAGCCACTCACTGAGGTGGGAAATATAGCGCAGGGTGCGCAACCGTTTTTTGCCAATGGGCCAGTCAAGATGTTCAGCGCCGCACGCGCGCACGCGGTCACCCAGCGGACCGTCGGCCGCGACCACTGACACGCGGTGGCCTTGTGCAACCAGGTACTCACTCAGCTCGGTGGCGACCAGCTCCGATCCGCCCAGGTTGAGCGATACCAGCACCTGAACGATGTGCACTACTTAACCCACATATTGCACGCAGGCAGGTTAATCTACCAGGCGATACATGGCGCCGCAGTATGGGCAACTGGCTGAACCGGTCTTGTCAATGGGCAGGTAGACCCTGGGATGAGAATCCCACAGCTTCTGTTCGGGTGTCGGGCAGGACAGGGGCAGGTCGGCTCGCCTGACTTCGTATTCTCTTTTGGTACTTGCGGTTTCCAGGCTGGAATCAGTGGCATCAGTGGGGTGTGTCAAAACGGCCTCCCGTTGTGCTCAAAATAGAGTGAATTGAAAAATGTCATGCAGGTATTCTACGGCACCCGGATTATTAAATCCGGCAGGTTCCCAGTTTCTGTTCAAAAACCCGGGCCGATTCCCGAGTATCATCCGGTGATATTCGCTCACCGGGCACCAGAGAAGCAATCATGCGCTGCTGCCGGAGCCCGCTCACGGTTTGTTCGAGCACACGGGCCTCATCCTCCGTCAGCCACCCAATCGCCTTGAGTTGAGCAATTTGAGGCAGTGTGCCCGTGGCCTTTAATACGTTTGGGAAAGTTTGTGCTGATGCCAGGACGCCAAATTGTGCGATGAACTCAATGTCAATCAAGCCACCCGGTCGATATTTGGGAGAATGGGCTGCGTCAAAACGGGCGTTTGAATCGTGCACTTTGTGCATTTTCTGCCGCATGTCCTGCAGGTCTGACCGCAGCTTTTCAGGGTCCCTTGGCCGGCACAGTACTTCCTGCCGGATACGGTCCAGGCGGGCAGACAAGGCCTGGCTGCCCGCGATGAAGCGTGAACGGGTCAGTGCCTGTAACTCCCAGGTCCAGGCTTCATTCATCTGGTACTCCCGGTAGGCGCCGATGCTGCTGACCAGCGCGCCGGCCCGCCCGTTCGGTCTGAGTCTTGTATCCACTTCATACAATCGCCCGGAAGGGGTCATGACGGTCAGAAAGCTCAATACCCGCTGGGCCAACCTGGCGTAGTACCGCTCGGCAGGCAAGGGGCGTGGGCCATCGGAAATTTCATCGTCGGCATCGAACAGGAACACGATATCCAGGTCCGAATCGTAGCCCAGCTCTTTGGCGCCCAGGGTTCCATAGGCGATAACGGCCATGTTTCCATGACCCTGTTCCTCGTTTCTGCCTTCTTTATACTCTCCTTCGACATCGCTGGAGGGGAAACGGCCGTGACGTGTTTCAAGTTCTTTCCCGGCGATTGCGAGCACACCTTTCAGGATGGCGGCGGCGAGACCGGATAAGGCAAGCTGGGCCTCCTCAGCAGGCAGTGCGCCCTGCAGTTGCGCGACTGCAATACGCAAGCCAGTGGCCAGCTTGAGATAGTTCAGCCCTTCCAATACGGCCTCGGCGCCCTGGCCGGCGGCCACCAGGCGCTCGACGCTTCGCACGAGATCAGCCTCGGAGGGAATCTGCTGGCCCAGGGACGGGTCGATCAGCTCGTCCAGCAAGGCCGGGAAACGAATAACCCTGGTGGCAATCCATTCGCTTCGGGCGAATAATTCCAGCATGCGGTCAAGGGCAGGCACATGTTGAACCAGCAGCACCAGGTAAGCGCTGCGCCTGCAGACGGCCAGCACCAGGTCGAAAACCCGGTCCAGGGTCTTCTCATTTAGTGACTGGCGGTCGATACGGTCCAGTAATAATGGCATGAAGCGGTTCAGCCGGCGGCGGGCGCGACGGCTCAGTACAAAACGGTCAAGCCGGCGCAGAAAAGCCGCCATCGGACCGCTCACTGCTTCGACCCTGCTCGGGTCGATACTTTGTTGGTCGGCCTGTAGATTGCGCCATTCTTTCACCCATTGGTTGTCTTCTTTCAGACTGGGCTGGGAAGGAAAAATTGCCTCAAACCGTTCAGAGACCCGCTGCCGGATACCGGACAAATGCCTGGCCAGGGCCTCAGTGCTCTCCTCACCCATGCCCCGTGTGATCCGTTCCAGGTCCTCACCAGTCGGTAATCGATGAGTCTGTTGGTCGCGAAGGGCCTGTATCCTGTTTTCCAGCCGGCGCAGGTAGACGTAGTCCTGGCGTACTTCGAACACCGCTTCGGAGCTCATTAATCCCAGCGCCGTGATCTGTTCCAACGCCTGGTCGAGTGACGGGGATTGCAGGCTGTGTTCCCTGCCACCCCGAAGGATTTGGAAACACTGGGCCAGGAATTCAATTTCGCGGATCCCACCAGGCCCCCGCTTGATGTCATCCATGCGGTCCTTGCGCCGAGCATCCTCGTGTACATTGGCGTGCATTTCCTGCAGGGCTTCGACTGAACCGAAGTCAATATAGCGGCGGTAGATGAACGGCTGCAGATTGTTCAACAGCAGGGCACCGGACTCGAGATCGCCGGCTACGGGCCGGGCTTTCACCAGGGCGTAGCGCTCCCAATCACGGCCTTCGCGCTGATAATACTGCTCCATAGCTGCGATGCTGGAAGTCAGCGGGCCTGAGTCACCAAACGGCCGCAGTCGCGTATCCACACGGAAACAGAACCCATCCCCGGTCACCTCTGCGAGGCTCGCAATCACTGCGCGGGCCAGGCGGGTGAAGTACTGGTCGTTGGCAAGGTTTCGGCGGCCATCGCATTCACCGGTTTTCGGGTAGCAGAACATCACGTCGATGTCCGAGGACAGGTTGAGCTCACCCCCACCAAATTTTCCCATACCGATGACGAACATTCGCTGCTCACTGCCGTCCTCGGCCCGAGGCGTGCCGTATTTTTCCTGCAGACGCCGGCCATGTTCATCGATTGCGGCTTGCAGGCAGACCTCCGCCAGATTGGTGAGGTCAGAAAACGTTTCAGCCAGTGTGGCCAGTCCGCACAGGTCACGCCAGATAATGCGCAGCATGTGGTGGTTGCGGAAACGTCTCAGGCCGGCATCCAGCCCGGCTTCCGTGACCAGTGCTTCCAGCGCTTGCGCACCCGGAGGCTGGTGCTGATCCAGTCCCTCCGCCCACTCCGAATAGCGCTCCAGCACGCTGTCGGCAAAATAGCTGCAGTAACGCACATGCGCTTTACGGTCCTGGGGTGCGATATTGATTAAAGGCGCATCGATCCAGCCGGATAATGCAACAGATGGGGAAGAAGGGTCGGGCATGACCGGATTATACGTTTGAACTGTGGCGATATTAACCCACGTCTTGCATCAGCATCCCGTATGCTGATACAAGATGGAGGTTCACCGACCCGGGACGGTTGGTGGGTAATAGTTAATTCAGGAGTCAGGTATGAAACAGGTGGTTGTGCAAAAAGTCGGTTGGCACGGTGTCAGCTTTGGTTCCGCCCTGGCCATGGCGATATCGTTCAATGTGAACCATTCCCTTGGCTGGGCGATCCTTCATGGGCTGTTTTCGTGGTTTTATGTGATCTATTTCGGCGTTTTTAAGTAAAGCGATGGTCACTCAACCAAAAAAGGCGATTATGTAGCAGTTCAGGCAACATCGCGGCGCTTTTGGTGCGCTGGCGGGGCGGCAGAACCGAAAGGGTATTGCGGACAGCGGGATCAGGTTTTGAGCTGTAGCCGCTGAGAACTATGATCGCCAGGACGGGCCATTCGACCTGGCGTTTGCCATTAATGTGCTTTCCTTTTGTCCGGACCCTGCGGGGGTCGTTGGAAAGGCCGTTTCCTGCCGGGTTTGTTTTTCTTGCTGAACGAGAGATTGTGAACAGTCTGTAGGTAAATTTGGCTTTTACCATTCGATGTAGGGACTGGGATCAATCAAACCGAGATCACAAGCCAAATCTGTGTATTCAAATTCGCCTTCGGAAGAGGGTAAAAACCCAGCACTTGGATCGTAAGTAGCGAGTGACCCGTCGGGCCCTACTACCCAGCTTGGAAGCCCTCGCTTGTCGGCATTGCCAGTGTCCTTATATTCACCCTTTGAATGCTCATTGGTCGTTGGATGAGTGTGAAAAGTACCGAGAGGTGTTCCTAGCCAACAGGGTGCAGGACCGAGAGCCACAGAATCTGAGTCGCCACGCTTTAGGGGGGTAGCGTAGTATCCATCTTCTCCTTCATAGATCCATCCACCGTATTCCCTCTCAGCGAGGTTGTGAGCTGTCAAACCATCAGGCAGCGGATCCCTGCTTCCGACCTCAATTGGGTCAAGGCGGGCGGCGCACAAGGCATATTTAAGCGCATCTACTAACGCTTGATCTGGGGTTCTAAAGGCATCCCCCGGTGCATAACCCGTTCGATCGATGAAATTGATCGGATCGCCAAAAGCGTAAGCATAAAAGTTGCTGTCCTTGCCGCCAAATCGCAATGGATCTTTGCTTGTCCAGCGCCCGCTGCCGGGGTCGTAATCCCGTGTTCCGAAACGGACCAGCCCAGTATCGTTGTCCTGTATTCCACCGGCGAAACCAAACGGCTGGAATCCCGGATTGGTATCTTCTAACACGATGCCAAATTCATCATAAGTAAGTTGCTGAATCACTTCGCCGGTTTGTGTGTTCACAACCAGTCTCGGGCTACCCAAATGATCGCTGATAATGCGGTAGGTATTTCCGCCGTTGATCATGTAGTCAGGCACATTCTTACGAGTGCCATAGATAAAAACACTGAAAAGGTTGCCCGCTCCATCTAATTCAGCAATGGGGTTCAATTGACCGTGATAGAGAAAACCTTTTACTAAAACGTCATTGATTTTCTTGCCAGTCCGGCGGTTGCGTCCGTCAATGACGTAGCTGATCGACCTGCTATCAGGAAAGCTGACGTCTCTAAGATTCCCCAAAACATCGTAATTATATGTGGTTGTTTCTGTGAGTACTGTATCCGATTTTTCCTGTAATTCGCCGTTGGCTGTATAGCTGAAAGTGAAGTCACCATATGACCGCAGCCGGTCCTGGCTATCGTACTCGCCGACAAACGTGCCCTCCGTCGAGGTTCTGGATGTGCGGTTTCCATTATCATCATAGCTGTAGGAAGCAATAGTAGCGGTGTCTTGTTCAAGCTCGGACAAACGGCCCAGGGCATCGTAGGCAAATGTGAATGTGGAAGTGATGCCATCGATGGTTTGTTCGGCTTCAATGATCCGCCCCACTGCATCATGGATGTAATTAATGGCGAGTAGCGGCGTCCCAGAATAATCTGCAGTGTAGCTTTCCAGTTCTCCGAAAGAATTATATGTTCGAACATCCGATACATTACCTTGGCTGGTAGAAGAGATGCCACCGTGTGCCGGGTCTCGGGCGATTACGAGTGCACCGACTTGGGTGATTAACCCATCCAGATCGTAGCTGATAGCAATTGGTTCAGACCCATTGATCTCAAAAGAAGCCACCGAATGATCTGAATTGAATGTGCGAGTCAGCGATCCGGTAACTTCGCCACTCCAATTCTCTCCTACTGTCAGATTACCGTCATAGCTGTAAGCCAGGGATGCTCCGTTCGGAGAGCTCAGAGACGAAAGACGGCTGGTCTGCGCATCATATTCGGGAGTGAAGTCGCCGTAGGGCAGCGAAATGGATCCGAGGCGGCCAGAAGGATCAAACCCCAGGGTTGTGCTGACACCACCAGGGTTGTCGACCTGTTGAACTCGTCCGTTAAGATCGTAAGAATAAGTCGTTACGAATGACTCCGCACCAATCGCCGGAGCCTCGTACTGCTCGCGTTGTCCTGCCGTGTTGTAACTGAATGTATGACTGGTTCGGCCAGGTGGTGTGATTGACACGATGTTGGAATTCGCGTCGTATTCCAGATCGAAGGTCAGACCATTGGCCAGGGTTTTCTGCGTAGACCGTCCGATGTCATCGTATGCAAACTGGCTGATGCGACCCACCGCGTCGGTGGCACTGGCGAGAAATCCCTGCGTGTCAAAGGTGAAGCTTGCTACGCGTTCATCCGGGCCGCTGCTCTTGCTTGAATTAATAAGCCTTCCCCTAACGTCATATTCGTTGCTGAGCGAAGCCAGTGCAGCGACCTGACTTGAAACTGGTCGGCCCCGCTCATCCAAGGTGGCAACTGCCTGTCGGAGCATCGGGGTCGTCATGGTAATCGTGTTTCCAGCTGCGTTGAATACGAAGGTCGTTGTGCGGCCATCGCGAGTGAGCCGTTCTGTCAGGGAGATGATACTCAATGGGTTACTGGGATCGGATAACTCGGCTGTCATTTCAGTACCCACCGCCAGGCTCACGCCGTCAGGGGTGGTGGTCGTACGTGAAGTGAGCAACGGTGATTGCATTCCGAAGCGGGGATCAGGACCCTGGGCTTCCTCGATGACGGTTCCATTAGGTTGGGTAATGCGGCTGGTCCCGTCATTACGAATCAGGACCTGGCTAGTGGTGTCGTTGGGAAATTCATTGGTCAAGAGCCTGCCACCTGTTAGTGTGCTTTCGACCTTGTAAGATGAAGTGTGCCCCAGTGTGGTTGAGCGGCTGACCTGGAAGCCATTTGTCAATTCGCTGCGCACAAAGGTTTGGAAGCCACCCGCAGCATCATCCACCCGGGTAAGGCGGCCGAGGGCGTCATAGCTATATCGGGTTGTGTTTCCAGTGCCGTTGGTGAAGCGGGTCAGCAGCCCACCCGGAGTTGACTGCAGCAGGGTCGTTTCCCCGGCCGGGCTGGTAATGGATTTCAGGTGGCCGTTTTGATCATAGGTCAATGCCGTGCTCTGGCCGAAGGGGCCAACGATGGCTGTGGCTTCGCCAATTGCATTGCGCTGAATGGTGGTGACATTTCCGTTGCCGTCGGTGATAGTGGTCAGCAAGCCGCCTGCGTTATACGCAAACTCATATAGGACCGAACCGGTCAGGCTGTTATAGGTACGTAAGTGCTTACCATCGGCATTGAACTGGTAAAATCCACTGCCGTCCAGAGAGGCGATTCCAATATCACCTGTGCTGAAGCCGGGCATCAAAGGTGCAACACTGCGTATTTGAGAGTCGTGCGTCTCAACGATGTACAGTCTTCCGAGTGGGTCTATGGATACGCCACCCATGACATCAAAACGGGCCGCCAGTGCGGGTCCGCCATCACCATTATCCAGTTGATCGTCGGCGTAGGGGATTCCGACCACCGTGGTGATGATCCCCTCGGCGTCGATTTTGCGCACAGCGTTGCTATCCTCATCCGCTATGTACAGGGCGTCTTTGCCGACGGTGAGACCTACTGCATGATCTAATTGGGCTTGCCAGGCAGGTCCACCATCGCCGCTGTGACCCTCTGTACCGTTACCGGCAATGGTAAGCATCATACCGTCCGGGGTTATGGCACGTACGCGTGTTACCAAAGCGATTAAAACGTTGCCGTCCGGACCAAGCGCGATATCCTCGGGATTCCACTCAAATGTTGCTGCTTTTGCTGGCCCGCCGTCGCCGCTGTACACAGTTGTGCTGTTTCCAGCAATAGTATCAATGAGTCCGTTTGTTTCGATTCTCCGAATCCGGGAACCGGTATTCTCGCCAAACCCCTTCCCTTCGCCAAAATACACAGTACCATCAGGCGCTATAGCAAGCCCTTTCGGTAAGGAAATACTAGCCAGAGTAGCCAACCCACCATCACCACTATGCCCTGAAGGTCCGGTTCCGGCTATTGTGTTGATGATTCCATCGGGCGTAATTTTTCGAATGCGGTCGCTTCCGTTGCCCCACTCGGTGAAGTAAACGCTGCCGTCTGGCCCCATGGCCACGCTCCAGGGGCCGGCAAGCCCAGCGGCTATTGCCGGGCCGCCATCACCGCTGTATTGGTCGCTTCCGTTGCCGGCAATCGTTGATATGATGCCCTCGGGATTGATGCGCCGGATGCGGTTATTTTCGGTATCAGCGATTAAAATACCGCCTTCAGGCAGGGCAAAGACATCCCGAGGTCCATTTAACAAAGCGTTAATGGCAGGTCCGCCATCTCCCGAGAATCCTTCCGAAGAGCCCTCCCCGCCAGCAATTCTTGAGATTACTCCCTGTTGACTGCGCGCTCCGCCTCGCGTACTTCCACTGCCAGAGACCAGTACCCTACCGACCGGGTCGTAAACTTTGTGTACATCCAGCATCCAGCCACCAAGGCCCTGACTACGTGCATCAACGGTGCCCAACTCAGCGCGGAAGGGCTGGTACAGAGTAATATCCTGTCGTGTTTTCACGAATAAAGAGGGCGATCTTCTGTATTGATTGAACGCCCTCTCCGCTGCTGCCGCTGAGTAGTATTCTGCTTCATATACATACCCAATCGTACCGGTAACCGCATGTTTTCCAACGATTTTACGCTGAAAAGCATCCTTCCCATTCCACGTAAATGTCGTGGATTGGTTGCTTAGTGGCGAAAAACCTTGCTGGAGATTCTGGCCAGCGACAGACAATGAAAGATCAATTCTCTTGAGACTGGCTGGCACCGAATCGCCACTCAACTGGATTTTCAGGTTTTGTCCGGTTTTTCTGTCCGGCACGTTGGCGCTGCGGTAGTTGAGCGAAAATGGTGTACCTGTAATGGGAATGTTTTCACGCACAACCTGATTCTGACATTCGATGACCGATCCAGGCGCCTCGCAAATCCCCTCTTCAATTTCCGTGGTTTCCCTGGCAGGTGGTGGCTGACGTGGTGGTGAAGCATCAAGGGGTGGTCCATAAGGCCAGTTGTGGTCCCAGGGGCTAAAATGATTTATTGGCACGCGCCACAGGCTTTGGCCTGGAGTATATGCAGTAGCCAGACGTTGCCTTTCAGCATCGGTAAACCCGATGTCAGACAAGGCGGTACCTGTATCGGCGACATCATCGCCATCAATATCCACATCGACCATGTCGTCGGTAATGCTGATGATTTTGATGACAAGGCCATTCTCTGCAGCCACCCACCTCGAATTTTCTCTGTCGTAATAGCCCGTTGGGACGGTTGATCCGACAGGAAATCCCAGGAAATTCTCTACATAATTGAAAACCGGCTGGTTAAAGCTGACACCGGTTACGCCTCCTGCCAATGCTTCGTCCGCGCTGAGTTCGACCGCATAGGTGTACGCACTTGCTGCGGGCAGAATTCCCGGCATGGTGGCGGGGCCATTTTCTCCGACCGTATACTCGGTGGCGCGGATGTTCAGGCTGGTGACTGGCTGGGTGCTGCCATCTACGAGCACCATTTCGGCCGTGGTGCCAGCGGGGAACACAACTGCTGCATGGCGCTGTCCATCAGCATCATCGCTGGTACTGCCCTGCGCCATCAGCGTGGTCCCCAAATTCAAATCAATGGTCGTGACTTGTGTATCCAGTGGCACCATCACCACATCAGGGATTCCCAGGTAATCCTGCCAGGGTACGTCCACCTGCCTTTGAACAGGCAGAAAGCCACTCTTCTCGTAGTTGACGGTGATGAAACCGCCGCCATTGACGACCATGTCGAATCGACCGTCCACACGGCTCTCGGTTTGACCGTATTCGGAATGATCGTGGATTGTGATGGTGACACCAGGCAAGGGTGCACCGTCGCGTACGGTAACCAAACCTCTGAGCACAGCGACTCGCAAAGGATCGATCGTCCCTTCGACTACTCCGGTCTGAATGGGGGGTGCATGTCCATAAATGAAGGCGCTTGCATCAAACAAAGTAGTCGAGACCGTTGGATCAATAGAGGTAGCTATAACTTCCGGGTCCGGTGGGCCCTCAGGAAAATCGGCCGGATTCAGCGGGTCGGTTCCATAGTCCAGTTCAAGGCCATCGCCGAAAAAATCACCGTCGCTGTCTGTTTCTATGGGATCGGTGTGGTGAGTATTCACTTCCTCACCGTCTGTGAGGCCGTCGTCATCGGTGTCGGGATCCAGGGGGTCGGAAAGGTAGGTATTTACCTCTGCGCCATCGTTTAATCCATCATCATCCGAATCGGGATCATTTGGATCTGTTCCCAGTGCCTCTTCCTGGATATCCGGTAGTCCATCCCCGTCGGAATCCTGTCCTGCTGAGACCAGAACCGACCAGGATTGCGTATCGTTGCCGCCTTCACCGTCGGAAACATCTACAGTGACCGGATAATCTCCTCCGCTATCCGGTGTCCAGGAAATCACCCCTGATACCGCATTGATGCTCATACCCCCCGGGGCGGCGATCAGCAGGTAGAGCAGCGTGTCGCCATCGATGTCAGTGGCATCGACATCGTAGCTATATGCTACGCCAGCTTCACCTGTGGTAGGAGGGGAGGAAATTATTACCGGATCGTGGTTTTCGAAGCCATCCTTGAATAGGACCTCCTGAGCGATGGCCGGAAGACTCAGCAAGAGCACAATAAACAGAAGCCTGTATTTCCCGTTTGCTTTAAACAAGTTAAAAAACTCCTCTGGCTGCCAGTCGACTGGTGGCAATGCCCGGTTTCTGCCTGGACGATTCCCTCAATTGATGGTAGGCGTACCCATTTTGTTCTGATAGCAGCCTGCCATCTATTGAGACTAGTACATTTTCGGAAACTTTTCAGTCAACGCGGGCAGTGGGGCCAGGATGAGATATGCGGGCTGGCTCAGCGAGCAGTGTATGACGCTGATACACTTGCACCCTTGCCAAATTCGAGGAACGTGGTTCGTGCGCCAGTTTTTTCTGTTTACCATCATCCTGTTTTCACTTTCCGCCTGCCAGGATGGAGAGGAAAAGGCGGACTATGACCCTGCCCATGATTATTTTTCCTTCGCCAACAGCGATCAGTTCGTGGCCCACCACCTGGAACTGGACCTGAAGGTTGATTTCGACCGGCAGACTCTGGCCGGTCACGCTGTTCTCCATATGGAACGACTGGATCCTGGTGCAATGACGGTGGTGCTGGACAGCCGGGGGCTTCAGATCAGTGGTGTCCAGGTTTCTGCAGGTGAAATGGAGCTTAAACCGGCCACTTTTGATGTGGGCGAAACAGATCCGGTTAGAGGGGAGGCCATCCAGATTTACCTGCCTGCCGGTTTCCAGGATAAATCAGAATTCCTGGTCAAAATTGAATACCAGACCGGCCCGGATGCTTCGGCCCTGATGTGGTTGCCTCCAGAATTGACGGCTGGCCAGGAGCATCCCTTCATGTTTACCCAGTCGCAGTCGATCCATGCCCGTAGCTGGGTACCGCTGCAGGATACTCCGGGTGTTCGATTCACCTATGAGGCAAGAATCCATACACCAACTGAATTGCTGGCCCTGATGAGCGCGGACAATGATCCGCAGGCCATGAGGAGCGGTGAATATCAATTTTCCATGCCGCAGCCTGTTCCCTCCTACCTGCTGGCACTGGCGGTTGGCAATATGTTTTTTGAACCGATAGGCGAGGATACCGGCGTGTACACGGAACCGGAGGTGTTGCGCGATGCAGCCTGGGAATTTGGCGACACCCAGGCCATGCTGGATGCTGCAGAAGCCCTTTACGGACCGTACCAGTGGGGCCGTTATGATCTGTTGATCCTGCCGCCCAGTTTTCCCTTTGGCGGGATGGAAAATCCACGCCTGTCCTTTATCACACCCAGCGTTATTGCTGGTGACCGCAGCCTGGTTTCCATGATCGCCCATGAACTGGCGCACTCCTGGTCAGGTAACCTGGTGAGCAACGCCACCTGGCGGGATATCTGGCTGAATGAGGGAACGACTTCCTACCTGGATGCCCGCTTGATGGAGGAGTTGTATGGCAAGGAGCGGGCCGATGAAGAGCGGCTGCTGACTTACCAAAGCCTGCTTGAAGGATTGGAGACCGTTCCGGCAGAAATGCAGCACCTGGCGCCGGTTTTCCAATTCGAAGACCCGGACGTTGGCCAGGACGGGCTGGAATACTCGAAAGGCCAGTTGATGCTGGAAACGCTGGAGGCGGTATTCGGCCGGGACACATTCGATGAGTACCTGGCCGGGTATTTCGAGAATTTCAGATTCCAGGCCATCAACAGTGAGCAATTCCTCGATTACATTGATACCCAACTGTTGCAGAAATTTCCAGGGCGCTATTCACGGGCGCAGGTTGAGCAGTGGTTATACCAACCGGGCATTCCCGATGGCGCAGCGGTTCCCTCATCGAGGAGCCTGGAAGAAGCCGCCACCCTGGCCTTTACCTGGTCCAGTGGCGAGCGGCCGGTGGATCATTTGCCGGTAGCAGATTGGAGTCCCCAGGCGATGGTCGCTTTCATCAAAGCACTTCCCGCTGACCTGTCAGAAGACCAACTGCGGGAACTCGATCAGACACTGGGCTTGAGTACGGCCAGGAATTCAGAAATTGCCCGGGCGTGGTTTATCCAGGCTGCCGCCAGAAACTACCGTCCGGCCTATGATGAAATGCATTCCTATCTGAATCGGTACGGACGTACCAGGCTGGTGAAACCCGTATACCAGGCCCTGGTCGATAACGGTGAAGACCGCGCGTTGGCTCAGTCACTTTTTGAAGAGGCCCGCGTCGGCTATCATCCGTTAACCATTGCAGCGATCTTGCCGCTGTTGCAAGGTGCGCCAGATTAACCTTTAGAGATCATACCGTCATGAAAGTCGAACTTTCGATTACAGATGCACAAACCATAAGCGAATACGAAGAAAATGGTGTTTGCGTGGTGCGAAATGTCCTCGACCCGGAGTGGATTGCCCGCATGGGTGAAGCCACCGACCGCATCCTGGCAAACCCCAGTCCCGGCAGTATGGAGTACACCCCGGATGGGAAAACCGGGCGCTATTATGGGGATTTTTTCATCTGGCGTCGGGACCCGGATTTCAATGAATTCATGCGCTCTTCCCCGCTGCCCCGGCTGGCAGCGGAATTCATGCAGGCGGAAGAACTCCGTTTTTTCTATGACCAGCTGCTGGTGAAAGAACCCCGGACTGCAGAACACACCCCTCTTCACCAGGACTTGCCCTATTGGCCCATTCGCGGCAGCCAGATTATTTCCATCTGGGCTGGTTTCGATCCGGTCACCGAGGAAGCCGGAGCAGTGCAATACATCAAGGGTTCACACAAGTGGGGTAAATTCTATGCGCCGGCGACTTTTGGCTCCAGCTCGCATTTTGCCGATATTTATCGCGAAGCTGGACTCGAGGAGATGCCGGATCCTGACCGGCTGATCAGTGAAAATGAAATGTTGTTTTGGGATCTGGCGCCAGGTGACGTGGTCGTGCATCATCCGCTGACCCTGCATTTTGCGCCTGGGAACCTTACCGCCACGGGACGTCGGCGGGGCCTGGCCTTGCGCTACATTGGAGAGGATGTCACCTGGGACGACCGCCCGGGAACCTTCATCACGAACCCGAACCTCGCAAAAACCCTGCCGCCAATGAATCTTACTGACGGCGAGTCTTTGCACGGAGAACTCTTCCCCCTTATCTGGAAACGTGCTGGCTAAAGCAGGGTCTGAGTCCTTTCCTGATAATTCATCAATTATAATGAACTGTAAAGGGTGTGAGTCCCGAATCTCGTGGAGATCGATCACATGAGTCCAGTTACCAGTACTCAATTACTTCAGGAATTGCAGAAATCCGTACCCCGAAGAATCCTGTTGGATTCGGAAGAGGCCATGCGCCCATTTGAGTGCGATGGTCTGTCGGTATACCGGAAGCTGCCATTGCTGGTTGCGCTGCCGGAAGAAACGAGCCAGGTCCGGCAGATTCTCGTAACCTGCTACCGTCTCGGGGTTCCGGTGGTCACACGCGGCGCCGGCACAGGATTATCCGGTGGCGCATTGCCCATTGAGCAGGGCCTGCTGCTGGTACTGACAAAACTGAACCGGATTCTCGACATCGACCTGCTGAACCGGACGGCCCGGCTACAACCGGGCGTGCGCAATCTTGCGATCAGCGAGGCGGTTGCCACTCATGGACTTTACTACGCTCCCGACCCCTCTTCCCAGATTGCCTGCAGCATTGGCGGCAACGTGGCTGAAAATTCCGGCGGTGTTCACTGCCTCAAATATGGCCTGACCGTACACAACGTGATGGAAGTCCGCATGCTGACGGTAGAAGGCGAGGAACTGGTGCTCGGAGGCGAGGCGCTCGATGCGCCCGGATATGATTTGCTTGCGCTGGTCAACGGTTCGGAAGGAATGCTCGGTGTGATCACCGAAGTCCTGGTACGTCTTCTGCCACGTCCTGAAACCGCCCAGGTGGTGCTTGCGGGTTTTGACAGTATCGAGCAAGCCGCAGCCACAGTCGGCGCCATAATAGGCGCCGGGATTATCCCGGCCGGACTGGAAATGATGGACCGCTTGTCCGTCGAGGCTGTCGAGGCCTTCAACTCACCAGGATATCCGCGCGACGCCGAGGCCGTCCTGCTGTGTGAACTGGACGGAGGCGAAGCCGAAGTTGCTGAACAGATGGTCATCGTACGGAATATCCTGGAGACTCAACAGGCGACATCGGTGGCCGTGTCAGTCAACGAGGCCGAACGGTTACGACTGTGGCAGGGACGCAAGAACGCTTTTCCCGCAGTAGGCCGGATCCGGCCGGACTACTACTGCATGGACGGCACCATCCCGCGCCGCGAATTGCCCCGTGTCCTGGCAAAAATCAGTGAAGCCTCTGATCGATGTGGCCTTCCCGTCGCCAACGTTTTTCATGCCGGGGACGGCAATTTGCACCCCCTGATCCTGTATGACGCCAACCGTGAAGGCGAACTGGAACAGGCCGAGAACCTTGGCGCTGAAATTCTGAGTATGTGCATTGCAGCAGGAGGTACCGTGACCGGTGAGCACGGTGTCGGCATGGAGAAAATCGACTCGATGTGTGAGCAGTTCACGCCAGCCGAACTGGAACAGTTCCACGCAATAAAGAGCGCCTTCGATCCGGTTGGCTTACTCAATCCCGGCAAGGCTGTACCCACGCTGCACCGCTGCGCCGAACTGGGCGCCATGCACGTGCACAAGGGCAAGCTCCCTTTTCCCGATATACCGAGGTTCTAAGCCGTGGACCAGCAGGATTCGATTGTTAGCAAAGTCAAAGCCGCCCTCGAGGACCGCAGGCCACTGGCCATCCACGGCAGCAACAGCAAGGCATTTTATGGATACCCCGCGCAGGGTGATTCATTGGATGTCTCGGGACACAGCGGCATTGTCGAATACGACCCCGGTGAACTGGTCATCACATGCCGTGCGGGAAGCCTGCTGGCCGATATTCGTTCCACCCTGAGGGAAAACGGACAGCATTTGCCGTTCGAGCCTCCGGCTTTTAGTGAGCGGGCTACCATCGGCGGCACTGTTGCCTGCGGTTTTTCGGGTCCGCGGCGTCCATGGTCCGGCAGTCTGCGTGACTACCTGCTCGGGGTGAAGCTGGTGAATGGTTCCGGCGTGGTTGTTCAATATGGCGGCCAGGTGATGAAAAACGTCGCGGGTTATGACGTGTCACGCCTCGTTGCCGGCTCAATGGGTACGCTCGGCGTGGTGCTGGAAGTTTCGTTCAAAGTACTCCCGATACCCGCGCGGGAACTGACCCTGAGCTTTGAATGTGATCAGGGCGAAGCGATACGCCGTGTTAATGAATGGTCAGGCCAGCCCCTGCCCCTTTCCGGCGCCTTCTGGTCGCACGGGCATCTACAGGTCCGTCTGTCCGGTGCGGAAACTGAAAACAGGCGCGCGGCGAAGCGATTGCAGGCTGATCAGGTCAGCGAAGACCTGCAGGCCTGGCGGGAACTGCGGGAACAACAAGCTGACTTTTTCACCGGGCCCGGCAATTTATGGCGCCTGTCGCTGCCTCCAGCCACGGAGCCACTCGACCTCGGAGACGATTGTCTGGTGGACTGGGGCGGCGCCCAGCGATGGGTTCGGTCACCCCTGCCAGCGGAGGAAATTCGTGAACAGACCGCGAGAAACGGTGGGCATGCAACGCTGTTCAAGGGAGATGAGAACGGGGCACGTTTCCACCCGTTTCCACCCGTACTGGAACAATTACACAAGCGAATCAAGCAGGCCTTTGACCCACACGGATTGTTCAACCCGTATCGCATGAGCCGGAACTGGTAATGCGAACGTTTCTGAGCGATGAACTGAAGGAAACTCCCGAAGGACGCGAAGCCGATGAAATTTTGAGGGCCTGTGTGCATTGCGGTTTCTGCAATGCCACCTGCCCCACCTACCAGTTGCTTAGTGACGAACGTGATGGTCCGCGTGGCCGTATTTACCTGATCAAAGAGATGCTGGAATCCAACACCGCAACCCGCGAAACCCAGTCGCACCTGGATCGTTGCCTGACCTGCAGGGCTTGCGAAACCACCTGTCCCTCCGGTGTTCAGTACAGCCGCCTGCTGGAAATCGGGCGGGCCGCGGTAGAGTCAAGAGTGGAGCGGCCATTGACTGAGCGCATTCAGCGCAAAGCCCTCCTGCGCACCATACCCGAACCCAATCGTTTTCGCCTGCTGCTGGGCCTGGCGAACCTGGCCCGGCCGTTGCTTACTGCTGCACAGAAAAAAACCATCCCCGTCAGCACGTCTACGGGCAGGCCCTGGCCATCCACCGCGCACAAGCGCAAAGTGCTGCTGCTGGAAGGCTGCGCACAGTCGGTGATTGCGCCCCGGATCAACCTTGCCGCAGCACAGGTGCTGGACCGGCTTGGCATCCAGGCGCTGCCGGCAGCGGGATGCTGCGGTGCACTTAGTCATCACCTGTCGCAGGAAGAGCGGACCGAGGCCACGATCCAAAAAAACATCGATCACTGGTGGCCTGCAATTGAAGACGGTGTAGAGGCGCTGGTTTTGACCGCCAGCGGTTGCGCGCCGACTGTGATGGACTATGGCCGGCTGCTTCAGCACGACCCCCGCTACGCCAAAAAAGCGGACAGACTGGCTTCGATCGCACAGGACATCTCGGCCTTTCTGGAGCATCAGAACCTGGATGTGCTGGGCGGCACAAAAGGTGATGAGTCGTTGATTGCTTTCCACTCACCTTGCACGCTGCAGCATGGCCTGAAACGTGGCGGCAGAGTTGAGGCCCTGCTGTCCCGGCTGGGGTTCAGGCTGGCGGCTGTGCAGGATGCCCACCTGTGCTGCGGTTCGGCCGGCAGTTATTCCATACTGCAAAAGGACCTGTCACAGCAGTTGTTGCATCGAAAACTTGAATGCCTTGAACTGGATCGACCCAGTGTCATCGCGACCGCAAACATCGGCTGCATGATGCACTTGCAAAGTGGCACGGACCTGCCCGTGAAGCACTGGATTGAGCTATTGCTCAGCTGCCGCTGCTAAATCTTGCCGACGGCGAGCCTTTGCACGGAGAACTCTTCCCCCTTATCTGGAAACGCGCGGGTTAAAAACTGGCTTTACTTAAACAGGCCCTCAGCAAGCATTCCAATTACCGCGGAAGTGAGTGTTTGCGCCTCGGTCGGCATTGAAATTATCTCGCCGAGGTCGCCACTGATGAGCAACATGGACAGTCCATGCATGCACGACCAGGCGGTTAATGCCAGCAGTTCCACATCGCCTTGTTTGAATGCACCGCTGGACTGGCCCTGTTCAATCATCATTTTCAGACCGTCGAAAGCTTTGCCGCTGGCATCATCCAATTCGGGATAGGTTTCGTCGCAAGGCAGGATGCCGCTAAACATCAACTGGGTGCACTGCGGATTATCAAGCGCCAGTTGCACATAACGAAGGCCCGCTTCTTTCAACTGTTCTGCAGGGTCGTCGGGATGTAACTGCACAGCTTGTGCCACCTGCTCGGTCAGGTTCTCAAGGCTGACAGTCGTAATCCCCGCGAGCAGGCTTTCTTTATCCGGAAAGTGACGGTAAGGCGCGGTATGGCTTACTCCGATTCTCCTCGCAACTTGTCTGAGACTCAAGGCGGCAATATTGCTTTCTTCGAGTAATTCACGAGCGGCGTTGAGTAACTCGCGGCGCAAATCACCATGGTGATATGGCTTTGCTGCAGGCTTTTTTGAATGGGCCGTTTGAAGGGTCATGTTTAGATCATACAGCATGTATGTTGACAGTGACAACATTAATGTTTACAATGTCAACATTCAATGCAGATTTACATGAGAATAAAATGAAAAACTTTACGCAAAATGTCACCTGCAACGCTGGACTGTGTTCAATACTGACCATAATTGTATTAGCTGCAGACCCGGCGATAGCGGATGCCCCGGATGCAGTAGCCGTTACCGTGGCTCCGGTAATGCATGAACAGCGCAGCCAACCAATCAGAAACAGTGGACGGATAAGCCAGAAAAACGAAATGCGCCTGTCGTTCAAAACCGGTGGGCTTATCGAACGAATCAACGTGGAGGAAGGCGACAAGGTTATATACGGGCAAATCCTGGCCACGCTGGATCTTGAAGAGATCAACGCCCGGCAGCAGCGTGCAGCGTCCAATTTTAAAAAAACTGAGGCCGACCTGGCGCGATTCAGTAAGTTATACAAAGAGTCGCTGGTTTCACTGCAAACCAAACAGGACGCCCAGTCAGCCAGGGACAGCGCTGCAGCGGAACTCCAGATTGTAAATTTCAACAAAAAATTGTCGGTCATTCGCGCACCCGCCGATGGGCGCATCTTAAAAAGGTACGTTGAGTCCCAAGAGTTGATCAACTCCGGCCAGCCGGTATTTTTGCTCGCTTCCAGCCAGCAGGGGTCTGTGGTCAGGGTGGGCCTGATCGACCAGGACATTGTCAAGATTGGCATAGGTGATCCTGCCAGCATTGCGCTGGATGCGTATCCCGGACGGAAATTTACCGGCTCAGTATCCGAAATCGCATCGAGCACGGATTCAGGCGCTGGAACGTTTGAAGTCGAAATCCTGATAGACGCACAGGGCTATTCACTGCGCTCGGGACTGATCGCCCGGGTGGAAATTACTCCCGTATCAGGTGATTTGCAGTATTTCATTCCCATCGAATCCGTAATCAGGGCAGCTGGCGGACTGGCGACAGTATTTGTTCTGGATGAAGAAAAACAGGTGGCAAATGCTGTTCAAGTTGAAGTTCTTGAATTCTTACAGGATGAAGTTGCGGTCCGGGGAAGCCTCAAGGCATCTGACAAGGTGATAAAACTGGGTGGTCCTTATCTGAGTGACGGCGCGCTGGTATCCGTTATCGCCGGAATCCAATAGGCGCCACGGCAAGACAATGAAACTACCCGCAATCGCCATTGATAATCATCAGTTCACACTGATTGTTGTCGCGCTTTTGACCCTGTTGGGGGTGTTGTCTTTCCAGACCATGCCGCGCTCTGAAGACCCGCAATTCGACTTGCCGATGATCATCGTCAGCGTGGTTTATCCGGGCACCAGTCCACTGGATATGGAAAAACTGGTCACCGACCCAATCGAGGAAGAGATCAACGAACTGGAAGATATCAAGGACATCAAGACCACCATCATGGATGGAGCCACCAGTATAGAAATTGAATTTGACTATGGTGTCGATCCCGATGAGAAATACGATGACGTTATCCAGGCGATGGCCAAAATCCGGGCAGACCTGCCGCAACTGATTCACGGTATTGATATAAAGCAAGTCTCCCCGACAGATGTCAATATTCTGCAAGTGGCCTTGCTGTCAGACACAGCCAGCTATCGTGAATTGCGATACCAGGCTGAACGGATGGAAAAAGCCTTCACGCGGGTACCGGGGGTCAAACGGGCCACCGCTATGGCTTATCCCGATCAGCAGGTACAAGTCACGGCAGACATGGCGGCCATGCGAGAACTGGGTCTTGGTTTGACCGTGCTGAAAAACAGTATAAGGGGTGCTGCAGCCAATGTGCCGGGTGGTTTCATCGATGCGGGAACAAAAAGATTTTCAGTCAAAACCAGTGGTGATTACCAATCACTGGAAGAAATCAGGCGTACCGTTCTCAAGTTGCCGGGCGGAGAAGTCATTCACGTCGAAGACATTGCAGACATAGCGCTTGTAGATTCGGAGCCAGCTTACCTGGGTTTGTATAACGGTAAACGCAGTGTATTCATTGCAGTACAGCAAAGAGAGTCATCCAACATCTTCGACGTGCTGGATGGACTGAAGCTTGTTCTGGCTCAGCACGAGCAGGGATTGCCGGATAATATGACCACTGAGATCATATTTGACCAGTCGACCAGTGTTGAAAAGCAGGTCAACGGCTTTTTTCAAAACCTCTTGCAGGGCCTCGTACTGGTCGGGTTTATCATCCTCTTTTCGCTGGGTGTCCGCTCTGCCAGCATCGTTCTTCTTGCAATACCGGTTTCCATGCTAATTGGTATAGCCGGCCTGGATTTTGGCGGCTTTGGCTTGCAGCAGATGTCCATTGTAGGCCTGGTTATCGCATTGGGCCTGCTGGTCGATAATGCCATTGTGGTGACTGAGTCCATCGGCCAGAAAATCAAGCTTGGCTTGCCTCCGCTCGAAGCGGCAGCCAGCGGCACCAGCCAGATTGCGTGGGCGATAGCCAGTGGCACAGCCACCACGGTACTGGCATTTGTTCCCATGCTATTGATGCAGAGCAACACCGGCAGCTTTATGCGCTCAATGCCCGTAACGGTTGTATTGGTATTGACGGCGTCTTTTTTTATTGCGGTTACGCTGGCTCCGTTGATGGCTAGCCGTTTGTTCCGGCAGCGCGAAGCCGGCCAGCCCGGAAGCGGCCGCAATTTCGTCCAACGCCAACTGGAACGGCTTTCCTGCCGGCACTACAAAACGGTACTAGAAATGGCGCTGAAACACCCGGTATGGATCATTGCCGTTTCAGTAATGTTGTTCCTGGGCACGCTGGCGCTGTTTCCGAAAGTTGGCGTCAGCCTGTTTCCAGCGGCAGAGAAACCGCAACTGCTGTTAAACATTGAATTGCCTGAAAGCAGCAGTTTTTATGCGACCCAGAAACTGACGATCCGCATTGATGAACAGGTCCGTTCTTATTCACAGGTTAAAGCCGTGGCCGGAAATATCGGCAGGGAAAACCCAAGTGTTTATTATAACGAGTTCCCCGGGGGTGAAGCAGCCAACAAGGCTCAGCTATTCATCATCCTGAATGAACTGGACAGGCGCCAGCTACAAGCCCTGATCGCCGATTTACGACAGGATTTTACTGCAACACCCGGTGGCAAGGTCACCGTCAAAGAGTTTCAGCAGGGTCCTCCGGTTGATGCGCCCATTGCCATCAGGGTGCTGGGCGATGATCTGGATTCATTGCAGCAGGCTGCTGCTGAAATTGAGAAGCTTTTACTGGAAACACCGGGAACGGTTAACGTCGATAGCCCCATGGGCCGGCCAAAACTGGATCTGAACATCAATATTCACCGGGATAAGGCAGCTTTGCTGAATGTATCTCTCAGCAGTATTGACGATATCATCCGGACCAGCCTGATGGGTAGCAGCGTGGGTAGTTTTCGCGATCAGAATGGTGATGACTACGATATCGTGATTCGTCTTGACAGTGCCGCCACGCCGGACATCAACAACATTAATGACTTGCTGGTAATGGCCAGCGATGGTGTTTTTGTACCCCTGAAACAACTGATCAGCGTAGAACTGCAAACAGTCCCCTCGCAACTGCAACATTTTTACATGGAACGAAGCGCAACCATTACTGCCGATACCCGTTCCGGTTTTCCGACTGCCGATGTCACAGCACAAGTGGTGGAAAAACTGGCGAAAATTCAATTTCCGGCAGGAATCAGTTACAGGATAAGTGGTGAGCAGGAAACGAGAAACGATTCTTTCTCAGGTTTATTCAAGGCTTTGCTTATTTCGCTGCTGGGGATCTTTGCCGTGTTGGTTTTGCAATTCCGGTCGTTTGTACAGCCCGCGATCGTGTTTGCTTCCATACCCTTCGCTTTTTCCGGGGCTATTCTTGCCTTGCTGGCATTCGGTTATTCATTCTCTGTCATGGCCTTTGTCGGCCTGACCAGCCTGATGGGTATCGTGGTCAATAATTCCATTATCCTGGTCGACAGCGCCAACCAGTTGGTACGGGAAGGTTCGGGCATACGTGATGCCATAATCAGCGCTGCGAGAATGCGGCTGACCCCCATCGTTCTGACCACGCTGACCACGATTGGCGGGCTGTTACCGTTAACGATGAAAAACAGCAGCATGTGGACCCCGCTGGGCCTGGTAATCATCGGCGGAATGCTGATTTCTACCGTGGTTACATTGTTTATCGTACCGGCCCTATATTTGCTGATTACCCGCCGGTCAGGACCGCACTGAGCTAGCCAGGAAGATACTGCACCTCCTTGGCGGGCTTGGCACCACAAATTTCTTTGTCCTCCAATACGCAAACCTGCGAAACATTTCCAATACGGCGCAAGTGACTTGGATTATGTGGGACAGCAGTGCATTCAAACCTTATTGATTTCCAGTATTTGCTACACTTGGACAGAGATTCTGTTAATTTCAAGATCAGTACTGTGCAACAGACCAAAAGATGCACTTTTTTCGGAACCCGAAGGAGTGAGTAGCTCATCAAAAGCTTTTGGGACCAGTTGAAGAAACGAAAAGTTATCCGCGTGGGGATAGCTTACGTCATTGTTGGCTGGATCGTCATGCAGGTGGGTGAGGTAACTTTTGAGGCACTGATCCTGCCATCCTGGGCGCTTACCCTTTTGGTCGTTGGCGTTTTGCTTGGTTTTCCGATTGCACTGGTGCTCGCCTGGGCTTATGAAGTCACACCTGAAGGCGTTCGCAAAGATTCAGCCGGTGAAGTGAAGCTGGCTGAACTCGAATTGGATGACCGGCAAGATGCAACGCCATCCATCGCCGTGCTTCCGTTTGATGACATGAGCGAGCAGGGCGACCAGGGCTATTTTTGTGAAGGCATCGCGGAAGAAATACTGAACGCACTATGCAAGGTGCCCAATCTGCAGGTCGCATCCCGTGTATCGGCATTTCACTTTGGCGGTAAAGATGTTGATGTCACAGAGATCGGGAAAAAGCTCAAGGTGCAGTCAGTTCTGGAAGGCAGCGTACGCAAATCCGGCAATCAGTTGCGCATCACCGCGCAGTTGGTCAAGACCTCTGATGGATTTCACTTGTGGTCGCGCCAGTTTGACCGCTCATTGGAAGAAATTTTTGAAATCCAGGAGGAGATTGCCGATTCCATTGCCCACTCTCTGAGTGTGACCATTACACGCAAAAGTGTCAGCACGTTTAAACAGGTTGATTGCAAGGCCTATGATTTCTTTCTGCGCGGGCAGAGCTATTTCGCAAAACATGATATCCAGGACACGGTTTATGCTCGTCAGATGTTCAGCCGGGCACTGGAAGTGGACCCCGAATACGGCCGTGCCTGGGCCGGCCTGGCTTATACCTACGGTTTTGAGCACATGTATTTCAACGCCACTGACGTGAATCGCGATGAGGCCCTGCGCACCAGTAAGAAGGCACTGGAGTTGGCGCCGGACCTTGCCGAGTCCCATGTATCCGCCGGCATTGCATATTGCATGGTTCAGGATTATGAAAATTCAGAAGTCGAGTTTGAAAAAGCCGTTGAACTGGACCCGAAAAATTATGATGCCTGGTATTTTTTCGGCCGCGCCAAGATCCACGAAGGTGACATTAAGAGGGCCCTGAAACTTTTTGAACGCGCGGCCAAAGTCCGGCCGGAAGATTACCAAAGTATGCTGCTCCAGCCCCAGTTGCATATCAGCCTGGGCGACAACAAAAAGGCTTTGGAGGTGACCCGCAAAGGTATAGAGCGGGTGAAATCAGTCCTGGTTTTAAACCCGGATGACAACCGTGCCCTGAATTTGGGAGCGTTTGCCCTGTTGCGATTGGGAGAGCGGGAGGAAGCAAATACATGGATGCAAGCCTCAATGGCCAAAGCCCCAATGGATTCCATTACCCAGTACAACGCAGCCTGCTTTTACGCGCTGGACGGGAATGTTGAGAAAGCCTTTGACTGCCTCGAGCATTGCTTCGTCAAAGTAGGCAACATCAGCCGCGAATGGCTGTTACATGACTCTGATCTGGACAGCCTTCGTGATCATCCGAGGTATGCGGAAATTCTTGCCGCCATTACCTGATCAGGAAAGACGTGTTTAAACAATCCGCCTCCCCAACCATAGGCACACTAATTTCATGCGGCTTTGTGGTAAGGTTGCCGGCTATTTTGTATCTCCACGGAAATCCAAATGAAAAAGCTGATTTTTCTTTCTCTGCTGCTGGTCCTGGCAGCCTGCAAAGTTGACCAGGAAGAGGCCGTGTCTCATACCGAATCGCCCGACGAGAAGCCAGTCTTACCGGAGGGCTTCACGCTGGTGGATGAATTCAAGGGCGATGACAGCGGTATTTCTATTCCCTTCACCAAGTACAAGCTGGACAATGGCCTGACCGTGATCCTGCATGAGGATCACTCCGATCCGCTGGTGCATGTGGACGTGACCTACCATGTTGGCGCCAACCGCGAAGAGGTGGGCCGTTCCGGTTTTGCACATTTCTTCGAGCACATGATGTTCCAGGGATCGGAAAACGTGGGCGATGATGAACATTTCAAGATCATATCCAATGCCGGCGGCACGATGAATGGCAGCACCAACTCGGACCGTACCAACTATTTCGAAACACTGCCGGTCAATCAGCTTGAAACCGCCCTGTGGCTGGAGGCTGATCGCATGGGTCTGCTGCTGGACGCAGTGACCCAGGAGAAATTCGAGATTCAGCGCGAGACAGTCAAGAATGAACGTGGCCAGAGCTACGACAATCAACCCTATGGGCGCGTCTTCGAAACTCTGAACAAGGCCATGTATCCGGAAGGCCACCCGTATTCCTGGCCGGTGATCGGGTGGATGGAAGACCTGAACCGGGCCGATGTCACTGACCTTAAACGATTTTTTCTGCGCTGGTATGGCCCGAACAACGCGGCCCTGACCATCGGGGGCGACATCGACCCAATGGAAACACTGCGCCTGGTCAAGAAATATTTTGGCCCGATTCCAGCTGGTCCCCAGGTAGAGAACCTGCCCAAGCAGCCAGCGGAGCTGGATGTGGACCGCTACATCACCATGGAAGACAACATTCATCTGCCGGCTATTGCGCTACTGATCCCGACTTCTTACCTGGCACACGAGGACGAAGCGGCACTGGATGCTGCAGCGCAAATCATGGGACAGGGAAAGGCCTCACTGCTTTACCAGCGCCTGGTGCAAACTGGTCGCGCGGTACAGGCGTTCGTACGGCACAGTTGCCGCGAACTGGCCTGTGAAATGTACTTCATCGTCATCCAGAACCCCGGTTCCGGCGAAACGCTGGCTGAAATGGATACCGCTATCCGCGAAACCATTACGGAATTTGCCGCGCGTGAAGTCAGCGAAGACGATTTGCAGAAGTTCAAAGCACAATTCGAATCACGGCGTGTATTTGGCCTCCAGAGCGTCGGCGGCAAGGTTTCAACTCTGGCCGCTTTCCAGACCTACCAGGGCAGCCCGGCGGGTATTGGCGCCGAAATCGAGCGCTACCTGAGTGTACAGGCCGAAGACGTCAAGCGTGTGTTCAATAAATACATCCTGGACAAGCCCGCGGTGATTCTGAGCATCGTGCCCAATGGCTCTATCCAGCTGGCTGCTGCCGAGCAGAATTTTGAGGCACCCGAGCGCACCATCCCTGAGAACTTCCCGGATGAAGGCGCCGAACTGCCCTTGCGTCCGGTGGTGGATAGCTTTGACCGCAGCCAGAAACCCACGCCGGGCACCAACCCCAGCGTTGAACTCCCTGCCATCTGGGACACCTCGCTGGTCAACAAAGTGCGGGTGCTTGCGGTGCCCAACGAGGAAACGCCCACAGTCACGGTACGCGCATCATTCGAGATGGGACAGCGTGATGAGCCGGCCGGCAAGGCCGGGCTGACCTCGTTAACCACATTACTGATGAGTGAGGCGACTAAAGAGCACACCGCGGCAGAATTCACTGAGGAACTCGAACGTATCGGAGCGAGTGTTTCTGTTCATTCAGGCGTATATACGACGACGGTCACGGTCAACACCCTGAGCAAGCACCTGGACAAGGCCATGGAGCTGATGCTGGAACGTGTGCTGAAACCGGCCTTCACCCAGCAAGATTTCGATCGCATCAAGTCAAAGACCATCGAAGGGCTGATGCAGAGCCGCAAGACGCCCCAGGGCCTGGCGGGCCGGGCCATAAATTCAGCTCTTTACGGGCCCGATCATCCGCTTTCCTACCCAATGGCTGGTTTGCCTGGCACCGTGGAGGGCATCACGCTGGACGACGTCAAAGCTTATTACGCAGCCCATATACCAACGCACCTCACCGGGATCATGGTCAGCGCCAGCTTGCCGCAAGCCGACATTATTGCGGCGCTTCATGGCTTTGCCGAATTGGAAATCTCGGAAGTCTACCGCGAGGCCATTGACGAAATGCCCGAGATCTCCGGCCGCAGAATGTACCTGGTCAACAAGGAAGGCGCCGCACAGTCCAGCTTGCGTACCGCGCAGCCCTCGATCAAGTACGACGCATTGGGTGATTTCTACAGGGCCGGCCTGATGAACTTCGCGCTGGGCGGTACATTCAACAGCCGCATCAACCTGAACCTGCGCGAAGACAAGGGTTACACCTATGGTGCGCGCAGCGGTTTCCAGGGAGGCAAAGAACTGGGCAGCTTCCGTTTCTCCAGCGAGGTAAACAAGGAGGCCACGGCAGCTTCGGTCACCGAGGTGATCAACGAGTTGGAAACTTACTCAGCTGAAGGAATGACCGGGGAAGAGTACGATTTCATGCGTAGCGCAATCGGCCAGCGCGACGCCCTGCGCTATGAAACTCCCGGCAGCAAGCTGGGCCTGCTGGGTAACATCCAGCGCTATGATTTGCCGTTGAATTATCGTACGCAGCAAAACAATATCCTGCGGGAAACAGACCAGGAAACACTTGACGAACTGGCCGCCCGGCTGATTCAGCCCAGCAACATGGCCATCGTGGTAGTAGGCGATGAGGCGGCCATCCGTCCGGAACTCGAAGCGCTGGGAATACCGATCACGGTATTGGACGAGGATGGCCTCGAAGTGAGCGTTGAGCCCTGAGGCTGAACCAGGCAGGGAGAACGCTCGATCAATTGGTTATTTTGCTTGCAAATCAACCTTCGCAGAGCTTGTCCTGTGTCATGTACTCCCCCGTTCTTCATAAGATAAAGTAGCGTTAGCCGCTTTTTAAAGTATCCATCTACGTGGTCACGGATACTGGTGAAAACGGTGTCGGTATCTTCTGTACTTATGGAGGAACGGAAATGGATAAAATTCTGACACTGATACTTGCAAGCCTGCTGGCGCTTGTTGGCATGAATGCAGTAGCTTGTGAATACATCCAGGGAGAAACGAAATACGCTGATTGGGCGAGGTGTAAATATGGTCCGGATGGCGTACTGGTTGTTGACCTTCCCGAAGGCATTGGGTGGGAACAATGCGTATATCAAGATCAAGGCTTTGGCATGTATAAACTCCTGGCTGTCACCAGGACCGAAGAGGGCAAGGAAACACTCAGCACATTCAATCGCGCCCAACTGGGAAATCCCTGTTACTTGACAAAACAGTCATGTGAGAAGGCCCGAGAGGCTCAACAGTAAAACCCCATCACTTTTCTTTACAGGCCCAAAGTCTTTGCGATGTACTCGACCTGCTCTTTGGTGACGCTGTCCATGGTGGCGATTCTACCCCAGTCACGATCGGTTTCTGACGCTATCTTGTTGGTGGCGTCAATGCCCATCTTGCCGCCCAGCCCGGGTTTGGGGCTGGCAAAATCCAGGTAGTCAATGGGGGTGTTTTCGACCAGGATGGTATCGCGTACGGGATCGGCACGGGTGGATACGGCCCAGATCACTTCTTTCCAGTTGCGTGCATCGATGTCGTCATCAATGACGATGATGGTCTTGATATAGGTGAACTGCCGCAGCCAGGACCAGATGCCGAACATGATCCGGCGTGCATGGCCGGGATACTGTTTGCGGATGCTGACGATGGCTACGCGGTAAGAACAGGCCTCTGGCGGCAGGTAGAAATCCACGACTTCCGGAAACTGTTCCTGCAACAGCGGTATGAACATCTCATTCAGGGCCGAAGCCATGATCGAGGGTTCGTCCTCTCCCGGCTTGCCCATGTAGGTTGTCAGGTAGAGGGGATAATCACGGTGACTGATGCGTTCTACGGTGAATACCGGGAAGTCAGCGGCAGAATTGTAGTAGCCGGTATGGTCGGCAAAGGGACCTTCGGTGGCCATTTCACCCGCATGGATGTGTCCTTCGAGTACGATTTCAGCGCCGTGTGGGATGGGCAGGCCGGTCAGGGCGGATTCGACAATCCTGCTCCTGCGCCCACGCAGCAAACCGGCAAACTGGTATTCAGAAAGCGTGTCCGGAATGGGCGTTACCGCGGCCAGCAAGGTTGCCGGGTCGGCGCCAATAACAACCGAAATTGGAAACGGTTTTCCCGGATGCTTCAGCTGGAATTCACGAAAATCCTGGGCGCCACCCCGGTGTGGAAGCCAGCGCATAATCAGCTTGTTCTTGCCGATCAGCTGTTGACGGTAAATGGCCAGGTTGACCCGCGGTTTGTTGGGTCCGCGTGTAATCACCATACCGAAGGCAATCAGGGGAGCGGCATCTTCAGGCCAGCAAGTCGAAATGGGTAGCGATCCAAGATCAATATCCGGGCCCTCTATCACATGCTCCTGCCAGGGGGCGCTGTCCTTCTTGACGGGTGTAATGTGCGCCAGCCTTGCAAAACCCGGTACAACGTCCAGTGCCGAAGGCAGGCTATCGGGCAGGCTGGGGTTTCTCAGGAAGGCAAATTCACGCCCCAGCTCAAGCAGATCCTGCCGGCTTTCCAGCTCCAGGGCAGCCAGGACCCTTTGCTCATTTCCAAAAAGGTTTCCCAGTACCGGCATGTCATGGTCCTGAGGGTTTTCGAACAGCAAAGCCGGGCCATTGTTGAGCAGGCTGCGATGGCATAGCTCGGTGATCTGGAGAGTGGGTGATACCGGCTGGGGAACAGAGACCAGTTGCCCTGCTGTTGCCAGGGCGGCGGAAAACTGGCGAAGATCGCGCCAGGCTTTTCGGTTCACCTGGCGGTGGTGGTGATCAAGCAACTTGTGAAGTGTCATATTCCATTCCTGCCTGGTCAACCAGGTAGCCATTACATGCGCCCAGAGGCAGCAAGCTGAGTAATTCCTTCCCCAGGGGCAATAAATCAGCACCCTTGCGCGCCGCATCAAAAATTTCAATAATCCGCGGTGTATGCCGAAACTGCGGGCTGATTCTAAGCACATCGACTCCCAGTATTTCCAGTTCCGGGACCTGTTCCAGTACCTGGTGGGTCAGCGCCGACTGGGTCTGAATGCCATTGAGCACCAGGAATTCCTGGTCTTCCTGCGTCTTCAACATACGCCCGTCCGGATAGTCCAGGCACTTGAACTGGCAGTCATCCTTGGGCAGGTTGTGGGAACGCGCCGTATAACAACGGGCCGAGTAGGCCAGTGGTAAGCGGCCCAGTGCAAACACCTCCGTTTCCACACCCTCTGGTCGCTGCGCCTGCAGATCCTTCAATGTGTCCAGGCCCAGTTCCACAGGAAGGACCCAGCGCTTCAGACCTTTGAGGGCGAGCAATTGCAGGCTGCGGTTGTTGTAAATATTGACAGTGGGGCCGGTCACAAAATCCCTGCCGGCAGTGGACAGCAACTGGATTGCCGCCACGTCATTGGCTTCCACCATGAAAGAGCTGTTACGGCAGAGTTTCTTCAACGCGCTCAGCTCTGAAGCGGCCTCGAGCAAAGTCAGGGAAGAAAGAATCACTTCCTTGCCGCTTTGTTGGAGCTCCCTCCCGATGGCCATCCAGTCGTCGAGCGTTACCAGTCGCCGTTTTGAACAGATCACTTCACCCAGGTAAACGATTTCCGCAGCGCTGCTGGCGGCTTGTTCATAAAAGTCCAGGACCTGCTGGCGTTCCCAGAAATACTGAATTGGTCCAATGGATAATTTCATCATTTTCACCAATTATTGCCAGGGACGGTGATAAGCGCCCAGGGTAGTCTGTGATCCTTCGGACACGCTGGCGAGTTGTTGCATCCATTGGTCTTTCGGCCGATAGCCTTGAGGGTCCAGCAAACAATGATCAATTGCTGCGCGCATCACGGCGGTCACTCGCGCCACGTATGCCGGGCTGCGCTGGCGCCCTTCCACCTTGATTGCACTGACGCCGATCTCCCTGAGTTTGGGCAGAATGGATAAGGTATTGAGGCTGGTGGGTTCTTCAAGGGCATAAAAAGTGTGTTCACCCACCTGGAAGCGGCCTTTGCACAAGGTAGGGTACCCCGCTTTTTCACTTTCACCGTAGTGATCGATCAACACACCATTGAGCCGGGTATTGGTGCCGTCTTCCATCTCTTCCCAACGAACATGTGATGCAGGCGAACAGGCGCCATAGGTATTGGGTGACCTGCCGGTGGCGTAACTGGACAGCAGGCAGCGGCCCTCCACCATCACGCACAGGCTGCCAAAACCAAAAACCTCCACGGGAACAGGGGAATCCGTAATCACCTGTGCCACCTGGTTAACCGACAATACGCGGGGCAGGACCACGCGCCGGATACCAAAGTTCTGGTGATAGAAAGCGATGCCCTCGCTGCTGGTCACCGATGCCTGGACCGATAAATGCAGGCGCAGATCCGGCCAGCGCTCACTGGCATAGTCCAGCACGCCCATGTCGGCCAAAATCAGTGCATCGACACCGTAAGCCGCTGCCTGGTCCACGGCTGACTGCCAGCGATCGAATCCCCTGGGCTGAGGGAAAGTATTGATCGCCACGAAAATCTTCCGGCCCCTGTCCTGGGCATAGCAGACGGCCTTTTCGAAAGTGCGCTCGGTAAAGTTCAGCCCGGCAAAATGGCGCGCATTGGTTTCGTCTTTAAAGCCGACATAGACGGCGTCAGCACCGTTATCGACAGCGGCTTTCAGTGAAGGCAGGTTCCCCGCAGGGCACACAAGTTCCATGCTTTCTCCATTTAAACCTGCATTTGCAGGTCAGTGGGCTCACATTCTAGATACAGAATTCGCAGCCGTATTGACCGGAATCAACACATTGCCGGAATCGGGAAATATACTTGTCAGGGTCTGTAAATAGATCCCGGTACCCTGAATTGAGCAAAACCATACTGCCAATCCCTGAATTTATTCGTCCGATCGCCAAAAAAGCAATAGGACTTCCGGGGCGTTTGGTCCCTTATTCGGCCCAGAAGCCGGTACTTTCCATGGTCCTGAACGAGGCTTTCCGGGAACCTATCCGGCACAGTGAACTGGATTTTCTGGAGGGCGCCAAAGTCAGGATCAAGATAACGGATCTGTGCATAGACTGGTTGATCAGCGTGGGCGCTGATCGATTTATCCCGGCAGACCGTAAACTGGAAGATGATGTATGTATCAGCGGCGAGAGTCTCGACTTTGTCCTGCTGGCTACACGCCAGGCCGACCCTGACACCCTGTTTTTTCAACGCCGGATCCGCATCGAAGGCGATACAGAGCTTGGACTGGGTGTAAAAAACACCATGGACAGTATGGATTGGGACGACCTGCCGATGCCGCTACGCAAACTCCTGCAGGGCGTGGGCGTGATTATTGAAAAATTGGAAAAGAGGAGTCAGGAAAAGGAGCCCTGATCCCGTTTCTACCACAGCCTCCCATCCCTTCACCAAAATTGATGCAGGTCATTGTTGCTTTCACCCTCCCCGAATAGAGTGCATCAGATCATAATTAATCGCCGTCATGATCGATTCGACCTGGCGGCGTTTTCTGGAAGCAGGCAAAAGATGAGTCGCCTTGACTGAGGGTAAAACCATGGATGATATTGCACGGCCAATTGAACAAGCCCAGTCCCTTCATGTAGAAGTCACAGCAGGGAATACAAACGTAAATTCCCCGGTGTCGCTGGCGCCCGATGTCACTGTACCGGAAATTCCGGACTATCTGCATGATATCTATTATTGGGCTTACCTTAATCCCCGCAATGTAAAACTTCTCGATCGTGAAGTGGTGGTCAGAACCATTCTCTGGCAGCAGCACAAACGGCTTCAGAGACTCGCCTTTGCCGAAATCGAACCAGGCCAAAGTGTTTTGCAGTCAACCTGTGTCTACGGCAGTTTTTCGGCAAACCTGGTGGAGTACATTGGCCGGGACGGCACACTGGACATTGTCGATGTTGCAAAGGTACAGGTGGATAATGCCCGGCTCAAACTCCAGGCATACCCGCAAATAACGGTACATCATGCCAACGTACTGCATTTGGACAACAAACCTTTTGATGTAGTGCTCTGCTATTTCCTGCTGCATGAACTGCCTGATATTGACAAGCACAAAGCAACAAATGTGCTGCTGGACAAGGTGATTCCGGGCGGAAAAGTGGTGTTTGTCGACTATCACAAACCCCGTTGGTGGCACCCGATCAAGCCGATCACCAGCCTGGTTTTCGATACGCTTGAACCCTTTGCCAAGGGCTTGTGGCGCAAGGAGATCCGGGATTTCGCAGACAAACCTGAACGATTCACCTGGCGTAAAGAACCCTGCTTCGGTGATCTGTTCCAGAAAGTCGTCGCTACGCGCATCAGTTAGCGCGCGCTAAACCTATTCCGGTTTGCGGAACTTCAGCGTGAACCGGTCCGTGTTGCCGGTTACGGTCTTGCGCCCGACCTCGTAACGCAACTCATCATCCGGACGGAAATGCAGCGTAGCGTAGTCCACCAATTCAAAACCGGCGGCCTGGATTTCCTTGATGGCAAGGACCGGGTCCATGCGCCGGCGGTTTTCGTTGTCATCGGCTTCCATGTGACGGCGAGTGTGGTCGACCACGGCATAAATTCCACCGGGTTTGAGCGCTTCAAACGCCGCCTTGTTCATGGCTGCGCGGCCTTCCGCCGCAAAATTATGGTAGTTGCGGAAAGTCAGCACCATGTCGGCGTTCTGCACGCCCAGCCCGTCAAATTCCAGCATATAAAAGCGTGATCCTTCCGGCCGGTAAATTTTTGCATCCTGGGCAACGATTTTGATGTTTTCAAAGCCCGGATTGCCGGCCAGGGATTCTTCTATGCGGCCGGTTCCGAGTGCTGCAAAATACTCACCTTTTTCCGCCATGACTGGCGCCAGCAGCCGGGTGTACCAGCCCCCGCCCGGTAACAGTTCAACGATGCGCATGTCATCGCGCAAACCAAAAAACCGCAGGGTCGCCACCGGCATGCGGTTGCGATCACGTTCAAGCTCGCGTTCGGAACGCACATCTGAGGCCATGGCGGACTTGAGCTTCGTCTCTACTGCATCAAAATTATCGGCGGCAGCCACATTGCACAGCAAGGTAGCGGCTAAAATTATCAAGCTTTTTCTCATGGTATTTTCCTATTGATCGAAACGACTGAATACGATGCAGGCATTAGTGCCACCGAATCCAAAATTATTGCTCATCACCGTGTTCACACCGGCGTTTTCTTTACTTTCCAGCAAAATGGGCATGCCGTCGGCCTTCGGATCCAGTTCTGAAATATTGGCCGAGCCTGCCATGAAGTTATTTTCAAGCATGAGAAGACAATGAACTGCCTCTTGTACACCCGCCGCGCCGAGTGAATGACCACACAGGGATTTGCTTGAACTGAACGGGGGCATACTTCCATTAAATACTTCGCGCATGGCGTCGAGTTCGGCAGTATCCCCCACGGGGGTACTGGTGCCATGGGTGTTGATGTAGTCTATCGGCGCATCGACAGTGCTAGTGGCCTGTTGCATGCAGCGCACTGCACCTTCGCCGGAAGGCGCAACCATATTTTCACCGTCTGATGTCGCGCCGTAGCCGATGATTTCGGCATAAATTTTTGCACCACGGGCTCTTGCGTGGTCCAGTTCTTCCAGTACCAGCATGCCGCCGCCCGCTGCGATCACGAAACCATCGCGCCCAGTGTCATAGGGGCGTGATGCAATGGATGGTGTGCCGTTGTAATGGGTTGACAAGGCGCCCATGCCGTCAAACATCATCGCCAGTGACCAGTGTTCTTCTTCACCGCCTCCGGCAAAGATCAAGTCTTGTTTATCCCACTGAATTTGCTCCATTGCAGCGCCGATGCAATGGGTGCTGGTCGCACAGGCGGATGTAATGGAATAGTTGAGGCCGCGAATGGCGAAATGTGTGGCCAGGCAGGCGGAAACGGTACTGCTCATGGCCTTTGGAACCACGTAGGGGCCTACACGGCGCACGCCCCTTTCCCGGAGTTTGTCAGCGCCCAGAACCGTGTTGGCGCTGGATGCCCCGCCTGAACCGGCAATCAACCCGCTGCGGGTGTTCGAAACCTGGTTTTCATTCAGACCAGCATCTTCTATGGCTTTTTGCATCGCAACGTATGCGTATGCGGCCGCATCGCCCATAAAACGGCGAACCTTGCGATCAATGTGCGCGGTGAGGTCAATATCCACCGATCCGCAGACATGGCTGCGCAATCCGATTTCCTTGAAATCCTCATTGAAAGTGATGCCTGATTTACCAAGGCGCAGTGACTCAAGCACGGATTCCCTGGTATTTCCCAGGCAGGACACGATACCCATACCCGTTACAACTACCCGCCGCATGTGATTTTCCTCAAAAGTTATCGGTGGAAAGGAACAGCCCGACCTTTAAATCATCGGCCGTATAAATGATTCGCCCGTCTACTGACATGGTGCCGTCGGCAATGATCATGCTTAATTTACGCATGATCAATCTTTTCACATCCAGTTTATAGGTCACCTTTTGAGCGGTCGGCAAAACCTGGCCGGTGAATTTCACCTTGCCGGAACCCAGCGCGCGCCCTTTGCCCTTGCAGCCGGACCAGGAGAGGAAAAAGCCGCATAATTGCCACAGCGCATCCAGGCCCAGGCAACCCGGCATGACCGGGTCCTCAACAAAGTGGCAGCCAAAAAACCACAGGTCTGGATTGATATCCAGCTCGGCGGTGATACACCCCTTGTCGTGGAGCCCGCCCTCGTTTTTGATTTCGATGATGCGGTCAAACATCAGCATGTTTCCCGTCGGCAGTTTTGCGCTGTCTGAACCGAATAAATGGCCCGTGCCGCATAGTTCCAATTCGTCCCGGTTGTAGGCGTTTTTTCTGTCGTCCGGTATGTCCATATGAATGTCTTTCCCGTCAGGAATCAGTACTGATGATGGAGGGATTATACAGTCAATAGAGGTGGTATTGCCCTGATTGGGACAGATACTCACTTCCCATCATGGATAACAGGATTTTTACTCCAGATGATTGGGTAATTGACGAACACCGGACCAGGGATTAATCATACGGATCCAGCTGCTCGTCGATTTGCGTTATTCACACATGAAAAAACCGCGACTGGCCCAGGCCAGCCGCGGTCTTCCGTGATGGGATCAGAATCTCTGACCGAATCGAATACCAAACGACCGTGGCCGGTTGGTGACTTGGGTCCATTTATGTCCCGGTGGCCGTTGGAGGCCCGGCGGCACGACATAGCCCGGGTCTTCGATATCGATTTGCGCTCGCTCATCGAACAGGTTATTGACATAAAAGGTGAGCGTCCAGTTGTCCTTGTCGATGCCCGTGGAGAGATTCACCAGCGTGTAATCATCCATCTTTTGTATGGCGGGTACGTTGAGTGTGTCCAGGTCGTTCCAGCGAGCGTCAGTGTAGGAGGCGGCGGCCTGGAAGAAACTGGGCATGGAGCCGAGGTCAAAATTACTTCGCCAGATGCCGGTCAATTGCCACTTTGGAACATAGGGCATGGGTGTGCCTTTCGGTGCGTTTGCCGGTTCGCCTGCCTCTTCGAGATCCTTCGTACGCCAGAAATCGGTCTGGAGCTTGGCGTCGTTATAGGAGCCTGCAAAGGTCAATGTGTTGTTGTCATTCATTCCCCAGGTCAGGTCCCATTCCACGCCTTTGGTTCTGGAATTACCGACATTCTGAACGATCGTCAAATTGGAAACGGCGAAGTCAAGGAAGCCAAACTGGAAATTATCCCAGTCGAGCAAATAAATCGCACCGTTGAATCGAACTGCGCCATCAGCCAGGGTCATCTTCCAGCCGAGTTCCCAATTGGTGACAAAATCAGGGTCGTATCTGGGGATGCCTTCAACCCGTGCACGGTTTACTCCGCCGGCCCGGAAGCCTTCGGACCAGGTGAAATAAACCATCTTGGCATCATCAATGCGGTATTCGAAATTAACCTTGCCCGCCCAGTCATCGCCTTTGGCCACGTCATCGAGAATCCGGGTGTCGAAGCAGGGGTACTGAATTTCGCCACCTTCATCTGCAGGAATCTCGACAAAATCACCATCAATGTATTGACCAGTGCAATGCCGCAGAAAACCATTGAAACCATACAGTTCATTGTCGAACTCGAAGTACCTTGCGCCAAGGGTGCCGGAAAACTTTTCGGTGAAGTCAAAGGTCAGCTCTCCGAAAATTGCCTCGTCTATGTCAGTACGGACCTGTTTCGTTTGCCACACCACGCGGCCACCCTCGACTACCGAACTAGCGACGGCCGAAGTAGGAACGGTGTACTGCAGGTCGAAATCGTGCTTCTGTTTTTGATAGAACAGGCCGCCTATCCAGCGCAGGCGTTGGTCCCCAGAGGACTGGAAGCGCAATTCATGGCTTTGTCGCGTAAATGCATTCTGGGCGTCTACGTATTGAGTTCCTACGGCGCATTCACCGGCGTCATCGTAGTAAACACACCAGGGATCATCTGGAGAATAATATAGCTGGTAATAGGCCCAATTTTCCGTGTAATCACTGTAGTCGTATTCGTAGTTTTGATCCCGATCCAGATAAGCGCCCGCATAGACAACGTTGACATCTCCGATGTTGCCATCCAGGGTCAGAGTGGCCTGATACCAATCATCTATACCAGAGGCAGGCCAGAGTCTGCCGTTTTGCAAATCGCCATAAAAATCCGGATTGTGCTCAAAATAGCCTTCGTGATCCGCGTTCTGGGCCATGATACCCGGTGTGATTGACCAGTTGTCGTTCAGGTCAATTTTCAGCAACGCTCGCAGGCCAGTGGTCGTGACCTCGTTGGCATTTTCCTCCACAAAAGCCGAGTTATCTATCGTATGGGGCTGTGGCCCCGGAAAGTGCATGGTGGTCGGCACCTCGTCTATATAGCCTCCTGTCTCCTGGTGCCAGGCTACCAGCCTGATGGCAGCGCGCTCACCCAGTGGAAAGTTCCAGAAACCATTCAGGTCATAACCCGGATCACCGCTCTTGGTCGTGTTGACTTCCACGTCATAGCCGCCGGTGGATACGCCCATCTCCGGCTTGTTGGTGATGATGCGGATGGTGCCCGACTGGCTGCCCTGGCCATAGAGCGTGCCCTGCGGGCCGGCCAGTGTTTCAACTCGGGCAATGTCGTACATGTGGATGGGCAGGACCTGGTTGATCGTGGTCACCGGTTGTTCGTCCAGGTAATAGCCGACACTGGGCATGGAAGTGGAATGGTTGCCGTCGCCGCCACTGGCAATGCCGCGCATGTAAATCTGGCCAAAGCCAGGGCCGCCAGCGCCGCCCTGGGCGGTATAAGAAACGGTCGGCAGGAAATTAACGAAGTCATCGAATGACCGGACACCCAGGTTTTCCAGTTGCTCGTTATCCAGTACCTGGATTGAAACGGCCACATCCTGCAAATTCTGTTCGCGTTTTTGTGCGGTGACGATGACTTCTTCCAGCAAAGCTGAACTTTCGTCCTGGGCCTGCGCCGGCACCACAACCGTAGCAGCAACGACAGAACCCACCAGGGCCAAGGAAATTGACTGGGTCAATTGATTTCGGTGGAATTTCTTCATCTGAATCTCCTCAATACAATTTCTGACTGATTTACGCGCAGATTGAAGTCTTTATAGGCTTTCTCATTATTTTAACGCGAAATATCGCGACATATTAACAGTTTATTAACGAGGATTCCCTTGACTTAAGTCGTAAAAAACCAACAAGTGACGCAGAAACCAGAAAAAGCGTTGTGCACCCCGCAATCCGGGATTACACCTATTCGGGCTGTAATCGTGGATAATATTGTCCATGTCAATAGCCAATAGAACCGACAATGGTGACCTACAAACCGCCCTCAAGAATGCGGCTGATCTGCTCGCCCACGATTCACGGCTGGCGGAAGAGCAGGCTCATGAAATTCTGAAGGTGCACCCCGATTCACCCAAGGCAAAGCGGATACTGGCCTCTGCCTATCGCCTGCAAAAAATGCCGCTAAAGGGGTTGGACGTATTGGAGCCAATGCGTGCCGGATTCGGCAATTCTCCGGATTTTTTGCATGAGATTGCACAATGCCTGGGTGGTGTCGGGCGGGGTGATGATGCCATTAGGGCCCTGCGCAGAGCGGTCACGCTTGACCCAAAGCATGCGGCGGCTTGGCAGAGTCTTGGCCACCAGTTGGTGGTCGCAGGTGACGAAAAAGGTAGCCGCGAGGCGTTTCAACGACATTTTGAACTCTCCGCCCGTCATCCGGAACTGGTCGAGGCCGTCAATCTTGTGCACGAAGGCAAGCTGGGAAAGGCAGAGCGTATCGCGCGTGATTTGCTGAAAGAATACCCCGCCGATGTAACCGCCATCCGGGTGCTAGCTGATATCGGATTCAAGATGGGGCAATTGAAAGACGCCGGCCATCTGCTGGAACGCTGCCTGGAACTGGCGCCGGATTTCCATGTGGCCAGACACGGCTACGCAACGGTTCTGATGCGCCTGCAGAAGCCGGAGGCAGCCATACATGAGGCTGAGAAACTATTGGCACAGGAACCGGACAATCCCAATTTTCTGACACTCAAAGCCTCCATCCTGGTTCGAATCGGAGAGCACAGGGAGGCGATTGGGCTTTATGAAAAGGTGCTGAAGAACTACCCCAATCAGGCCAGGGCTCAGATGAGCTACGGGCACACGCTGAAAACGGTGGGCAGGCTGGATGAATCCATCGGGGCCTACAAAAAATGCATCAGCCTGAGTCCCGAGGTGGGTGAAGCCTATTGGAGCCTGGCCAACCTGAAAACCTTCCGCTTCAGCGACGAAGACATCGAGAACATGCGCAGGCAGGTGACGGCCGAGGGTGGTGATGCCAATGATCAGTCACATCTGGCCTTTGCGCTCGGGAAAGCACTTGAGGATCGTGGGGGCTACGACGAATCGTTCAAGTTCTATAAACGCGGCAACGGCATCCGGCGAATCGAGCATCGCCACAATCCTAAAGTCAATGTCCTGGAATCGGTTCGCCAGGTTCGGGCCCTGCCGAAGGCGTTTTTTGAGCAACGCAAGGGTTGGGGTTGCCAGGCCCCCGATCCGATTTTCATCGTGGGTCTGCCACGCGCCGGTTCAACCTTGCTGGAGCAGATCCTGGCCAGCCATTCACAGGTTGAGGGAACCACGGAACTGCAGGATATCATCGCGATTTCCCGGAAACTTGGCGCTAAATCCCGCGAAAACCCAGCGGGAAAATACCCGGAGAACCTTGCCGGAATGACGGCGGACCAATTCCGGGAATTGGGTGAGAGCTACCTGGATACCACCCGTATTCAACGCAGTGACACGCCGTTTTTTATCGACAAGATGCCGAATAATTTCCGGCACATCGGATTGATTCACCTGATACTGCCCAACAGCAAGATCATTGACGCGAGACGACACCCGATGGGTGGCTGTTTTTCGGGGTTCAAGCAATTGTTCGCCAATGGCCAGACGTTTACCTACGGTCTCGAGGATATCGGCAAGTACTATCGGGACTACGTCCGGTTGATGGACCACTGGGACGCGGCGTTGCCCGGCCGGGTGCACCGCGTGCAGTACGAAGAAATGGTGGGTGACACCGAGTCGCAAATTCGCGCGCTGCTGGATTACTGCGAACTGGATTTTGAAGAGCAGTGCCTGCGGTTTTACGAAACCGACCGTGCCGTGCGCACACCCAGCTCAGAACAGGTCCGCAAGCCGATCTACAAAGAGGGCCTGGAGCAGTGGCGAAATTTCGAGGCGCATCTCGATCCGCTCAAGGAGGCATTGGGGCCGGAGGTCCGGCAGCGGTATTCCATAGACCCTTAGCCCCGGGTTAAAAGCGCCGAACAAAGAAAAGCCCCGCACAGAGCGGGGCTTTTCCAGGTATTGCGGGGAAGAAAGGTGGCTTACATCATGCCGCCCATTCCACCCATGCCGCCCGTTCCACCCATGTCTCCACCCGGCATTGGGGCTTCATCCTTGGGGAGTTCAGCAACCATGGCTTCGGTGGTGCTCATCAGTCCGGCG
>Ga0209013_10000202_pt1 | contig 50519 bp, 48 predicted proteins | sample Cruoilmetagenom2_FD_187291 | JGI IMG/M metagenome (GOLD analysis project Ga0209013, IMG submission 187291) | Oil polluted marine microbial communities from Coal Oil Point, Santa Barbara, California, USA - Sample 2 (SPAdes) (version 2) | ecosystem: Environmental > Aquatic > Marine > Oil seeps ...
ACTCGGGGTCTGTCGCGGAAACGCAAGAAGTTGATGCGCAACAAGAGGCGCCGCAAGAGATCGAGAATGTGCCGCTTGATCGGGTGCTCGCTGGGATTGTTCGAGAGCCCTCTCCTGTTGTCGACGAGACGCAGATTCCATCACTCACGAACGAGGGTGACGACGTCGTATTCCGAGCCCAATCCGGCGGTTTGCAGGTCGTCTATTTTGGCTATACGAATTGTCCTGACGTTTGCCCAACAACGATGTTCGACCACACCGTGTCCCTCCGTCTCCTGCCGGACGACATGGCCGACCAGGTCGACACCTTGATGGTCACTGTCGATCCTGACCGCGATCTCGCTCTCCTTGCTGACTATGTGCAGAGTTTTGTCCCCGGCGGAGAGGCTGCCGGAACATCTGATCCGGCACTGTTGCAGGCAGCCGCTGAACCGTTCGGCGTCAGTTATGACGTGGTGGAGACATCTGACGGCAGCATCGAGGTATCCCACAGTGGCTTCCTCTACGTCGTCGGTGACAAAGGTGAGTTGCTCCTGGCATGGCCTTTCGGCACGTCTTCGGAGGAAATGGCTGCCGACATGTTCCAACTAATGACAGCCGACGGCAGGCCATGAGGGTTCGACTGGTCGACGTCCGCCGTCTGGTCGCTGCCGGCTTGGTCGCCGTCGGCCTGGTGGTCGCCGGATGCAGCAGCGGTGACGACAACAGTGGTCCGGGGATCGTGCCGGCGAACGACTCCGAATTGGCGACCTACGAGTATGTGATTCCGCTGGGAGCCGGGGATGCCCTCGACGCCGGCACACCGTTGGAAATACTCCCGGCCGAGCTCGAGGTGAGCGTCGGCGAGTCCATTCGCATCATCAACAACGACGAGCGCGGACACAACGTGGGTCCGTTCTTTGTCGGGGCACACGAAACGCTGTCGCAACGGTTCTCTTCTGCCGGAGAGTTCGCCGGGGTGTGCACTGTGCATCCGAGTGGCGAGTTCGTACTCGTCGTCAACGCGTGATGGATTTTCGGGCTCCGCGACGCAGGCTCGGACGCGCAGTTGTCGCTGGGGTTTTTGTGGCCCTCGCGGTTGGTTCGCCTGTGTTGGCCGACCCCGCCGGGCCGACTGACTATCTCTCCGAGGTCGTGTCGATCGAGCCCTCGACACCGACCATTGATGTTTCGATCCTCGGTGGTGACTCGTTCGTGCAACTGGAAGTGCAGCCTGGTTCAGACGTGATCGTAATCGGATACCGAGGCGAAGAGTACCTGTGGTTCCAAGCTGACGGAATGGTGCTCGAGAACCAGAACTCGCCTACCAAGTACACGAACAACGATCGATATGGTGGCGGAGAGATTCCCTCATCTGCAACCGTTGACGCAGCACCCGACTGGCAACCGATTGCCTCGAATGCGAGGTGGTCCTGGCACGACCATCGCGCTCACTGGATGCAGGAGACCCGGCCCTTCGGACAATCCGCGGGTGACCAGATCCTGGAAGCAGTGATCCCCCTCGAGGTGGATGGCAGCGAGGTCGACGTGACCGTGATCAGCACCTGGCAACCGGAACCCTCACCTGTACCGGTCTGGATCGGAATCCTCGCCGGTCTGGCACTTGCCATCGGGGCCTGGTTCGCTCGATCGAGGTCGCACCCGGCGGTGGTGCTTACACTGCCGGCGTCGGGAGCAGCGTTGCTGGCCGGTAGTTGGCAGTATCTCTCGCTCCCCTCGGAGACTGGCCCGCGACCACTCTGGTGGGTGCTACCGGCAATCGCGTTGGTCTGCTCGATCGTCGGAGTCGTCGCCGGTATCGGTCAGCGGCGATTCATCGCCGATGCCGCTCTGCTCCTGGTCGGCGTGGAGTTGACGTTGTGGGGGTTTTTCAAGCGAGACGGATTGAGCGCAGCCATCATTCCGACGAACGCGCCTGGCTGGTTCGACCGCTTTGCCACAGCAATGGCTCTTGTCGGCGGCCTGGGTTTCGTCGTCGTTGCTCTGTGGTGGTTGTTCCGGATACCTGTTGGAACCCGCCCCGAAGAGGTTGGCGTAGTCAGCGGTTCCACGGAGCAGACGGGCTCACTGCGCCCGGCCCGGCCGTGAGCACGTCACAACCAACGTCGGTGACCAAGATGGTGTGCTCGAACTGGGCTGTGCGTCTGCCGTCGGAGGTGACGGCTGTCCAGTTGTCGTCCCAAACCTTGTAGTTCACGGTCCCGAGGGTGATCATCGGTTCGATGGTGAAGGTCATGCCTGGCCGCATGGTGGTCGTGGCCCGGGAGTCGTAGTAGTGCAGCACCTGGATATCCGTATGGAACTGCTGGCCGATGCCATGGCCGACAAAGGCTCGCACGACTCCATACCGGTACTTCTTGGCGTGGTTCTCGATTGCTCGGCCGATGTCACTGAGCGGACGGCCTGGCTTGACGGCCTCGATTCCATGCCAGGTGCACTCTTCGGTCACACGGACGAGCTGGCGGCTCTCGGGGTCGACCTCGCCAACGAGGAAGGTTGCGTTCGAATCTCCATGGACGCCACCGATGTATCCCGTGACGTCGATGTTGCAGATGTCACCGTCTTGTAGAACTGTCGAGTCGGGGATGCCGTGACAGATCACCTCGTTGATCGAAGTGCAGCATGCTTTTGGGTAGCCGTGGTAGTTGATCGTTGACGGGTAGGCGCCATGCTCGACGAACAAGTCGTGAACGTAGTGGTCGATCTCGTCGGTGGTGACTCCGGGGGCAACCTTGTCGCCTGAAAGGCGGAGAACTTCGGACGCCACGTTGCAGGCATGTCGCATGCGCTCGATAATCTCCGGCGACTTTATTCGGGGTTCATCCCACGGCTCGGACTCACCCGTGTCGGCATAGGGCGGTCGTGGAATGTTGGCGGGCACGGCGCGCATGGGTGTGACGACCCCTGGAACGACTCGTCCTTCAAGCTTCTTGTGGCATCGCTTGTACTTGCGGCCGCTGCCGCACCAGCAGGCTTCATTGGCTTTTGGCAAGGTGGCAGGTGCGGTCACCGTGTCGGACATGGGCCCAGGATAGGGCCAATCTGAAGTGTCCCCGCGCGAGCGGTCGAGCGCTCTTTCGTGCGTCACTCCTCAACAACGCCTAGCCTGTCTGTCGTGTCCCAGGAAGAGGTGCTGGCTCCGAACGCGACGTCGCCCTTGTTGGCACTTGCGTCGATGATGAGCGATCGGGCGCGCATCGAGTCGGCGATGCGCGATGCAGTCGTCACTCCGGATTCGTATTTGAACGAGATTGCGTCACACTTGATCGTCGCCGGGGGCAAGCGACTCAGGCCTGTTCTTGCAGTGGCTGGCGCGCAGATACTTGGTTCCGAGGCCTCCCACGATGTTGTTCGTGGAGGCGTTTCGTGTGAGTTGGTCCATCTCGGATCGCTGTATCACGACGACGTAATGGACGAAGCCGACATTCGTCGTGGCGTCGAGACCGTCAACGCAAAGTGGGGCAATCTTCAGGCAATTCTTGCCGGCGACTTCCTACTCTCCAGAGCTTCGGAGATTGCGGCATCACTTGGCACTGAAGTCGCCGGGCTTCTGGCGCGGACCATCGGGTGGCTGTGTGAAGGGCAGATCGAAGAACTCCGACACACCTACGATGCGGGCCGAACCGAGTCGAGCTACTTCGCGTCGATCCGTGGCAAGACTGCATCGCTCTACGGCACGGCTGCGCGTATCGGTGGCATCGTCGCGGGCCACGATCGACCGATGATCGAATCCCTCACCGAGTACGGCGACGGGTACGGCATGGTGTTCCAGATTGTCGACGACATCTTGGACATCACTGCCACTGACGAACAGCTCGGCAAGCCGGCCGGACATGACATAGTCGAAGGCGTATACACCTTGCCGGTGTTGCTCACACTGGCGCTCGGCAACAGCGCAGCCGACGAATTGGACGATCTGCTCGGATCGCCGCTCGATGCATCCCAACAGGAGAAGGCTTTGGCAATCGTTCGATCGAATGTCGGCCTCGCGGCGGCCGTTGAAACGGCACAGGACTATGTCGCCCGCGCGGAATCCGCTTGTGATGACTTCCCCGATTCCGAAGCAACTGTTGCGCTACGCGCTGCGCCACGAGCGTTGCTCGACTCGGTTTCCGTGCACGCTTGATCTCGGGGTCTTCGTCGCGGGCACCTCGATAGGGCAGGCTGGTGGGATGCACGTAATAATCGTCGGCGCCGGAGAAGTCGGGTGGTACCTCGCACAGCGTCTTGGGGCGGAAGGCAACGACGTTGTCATCGTCGAACAGAACGAAGTTGTTGCGGCGGCGATAGGGGCTGAACTCGATGTCCAGGTGGTCGTTGGAAACGCAATTTCGCCGTCCAGTCTGCGTCGCGCAGGAGTCGAACGTGCCGATCTGCTCGCGGGTGTCACTCAGAACGACGAGGTGAATCTACTCGCTTCTCTGCTTGCCAAAGAGTTCGGGGTCGATCAGACCGTCGTGCGTATTCAGACCGAGGAATTGCGTGGTCCCCTCGGGGAGCGCCTGCTCAAGACGATGCAGGCCGACGTGGTCATTGACCCTGATGCGGATACTGCTGACGAGATTATGGAGCTCGCTCACTTGTCAGGTGCCGATGAGGTCTATCCGATGTCTGGTGGCGAACTCATCGTTCTCGGCGCGATGGTAAGTGAGTCATCAGAATTGGTTGGCCGTGATCTCGGCGAGATCGGAAAGTTCTTCGAGCCCGACTGGAGGTTTCTCTTTGGGGCGTTGACCCGCGACGGTGAGACTGTTATCCCGCGAGGTGACCAGGTGATCGAGGCCGGCGATCACGTACGTGTTCTCACGACGAGGGCTGCGCGCGGTGAGATCATGGCTCTGTTGGGCGTGGAGAGGCGCGAAGCGCACAGGGTCATGGTTCTCGGCGGCGGTGCAGTTGGCACGCGCGTGGCCGAACGCCTGCAGAGCGAGGGAGCCATCGTTGTGCTGGTAGAGAATGATCCAGCCAGGGCGAAGGCGATCAGTGAACGGCTGTCACGGGTCACCGTTGTGCAAGGCGACATCACCGACACTGAATTGCTGCTGGAGGAATCAGTGTCAACCATGGACCTGGTGATTGCGGCGACAGGCGATGACGCGTCCAATGTGCTCGCGTGCGCGTACGCGGCCGCTGAGGGCGATGCGTTCACGGTCGCGGTCTTGCATCGACTCGCATTGCTTCCGCTGGTGCGTCAATTCGGTATCGACGCGGCGCTCAGCCCTCGTACGGCCTCCGCCAACGCCGTCCTGCGGAGCATCCGCGGTGGGACTGCGTCGGTGGCGACGTTCTTGGAGAGCGATGTGGAGGTGAATGAATTCGACGTCGAATCCGGTAGTGCTGCCGATGGGGTGCGCGTCGCCGATCTGCACCTTCGGCACTCGGTGCTCCTCGGAGCGGTGAGTCGGTCGGATGGCTCGACGGAAATTGTGCGTGGTCGAACGGTGCTAAACGCCGGTGACAGCGTGGTGGTGTTCTCGAGGCCGGAATCGTTGTCGGCCACGCGGAGGGCATTCTCGGCGTGACGTTGCAGACACATGCGAGTGGGCGAGTCGGCTGGTTCAGCCAGCGCGGCGAGCGGCTGCTGGCGCCCGGCCGCTATTCGTCGCTTGTTGCCAACGTGGCCGGTCTCACGTTGGCAATGGTGGGCGTCGGCATTGCCGTGTCCGGCGTTGTGGATGCCATCGACGGGGGCCCGGACGTTGCCGTGCTGCTGGCGACTGGACTGCTGGTCTGGGTTGTCGGATCGCTGATGTGGCGAATCACGATCGTCCCGAAACAGATCCGCACCCTTGATGTATTCATCACCGTCACGGTCGCGTGGCTGGCGATGGCTGCGTCCGGCGCGATCCCCTATCTACTCACTGGCCATTTCGAACGCTTCGACGACGCGTTGTTCGAATCGATCGCGGGGTTCACGACAACCGGCGCCACCGTGACCCCGGACATCGAGGCAACGTCGAAGGGCCTGCTGTTCTGGCGCTCCACGTCACAATGGATGGGCGGAATGGGTGTGATTGTCCTCGTCGTCGCTGTGCTCCCGACCGTTGGTTCAGGCGGGATGAGCCTGCTTGCAGCGGAGGCCCCCGGGCCAACGGGCGAACGCCTGACGCCACGTGTTCGCGAGACCGCACGGCGACTCTGGGCTGTCTATATCGGTTTCACGATTGTGCTGGCAGGTGCCTACTTCGTTGCTGGAATGAGCGTGTACGACGCGGTCTCCCACAGCTTTACGACAGTGTCGACCGGCGGGTTCTCTCCATATCAATCATCGATCGGTCACTTCGATTCGGCAGCGATCGAGTGGATCTGCATCGTGGCCATGTTGCTTGCCGGCGGCAGCTTCACGCTTTACTACAGAGCCCTCAAGCGTGATCCGAAACCGCTTCTCAAGTCGACTGAGTTCCGGATCTATCTCCTGGTCGTCGCGGCGATCACGCTCTGGGCGTTCATCGCATCCGGGAACGACGGCGGGCAAGCTGCCGGATTTCGTGATTCATTGTTCACCACGGCATCGACCATCACCACGACTGGCTACGTCACAACTGAGTACGGGCTCTGGAGTCAGACCACGCAGCTCGTGTTGCTCATGGCCATGCCGATTGGAGCCATGGCCGGCTCGACGGCCGGTGGCATCAAGGTCATCCGCTTGATGGCGGTGGCGAGTTTCGCCCATCGTGAGGCGCTACGTCATTTGCATCCCAAGCTCGTACGCCCGGTGCGTGTTGGCAATGGGATCCTGCCTGATGATGTCGCCCGTCGCGTTGTCGGGTTCATGATGCTCGCTCTGGCGATTTTCGGTGGCGGCGCCGTGCTCATCTCGATGAGCGGACCCGACATGATCACATCATTTTCATCATCGGCAACAGCCTTCGGAAACGTGGGTCCGGGCCTCGGCGCCCTCGATCACGCCAACGATTTCTTGTCCATACCGTCAGCAGGTCGTTGGGTGGCGATGGGCCAGATGCTCCTGGGGCGTCTCGAGATCTATCCTGTGATCCTCGCACTGTCTGTGATCACGCTTCGGATTCCCCGAGTGATCCATCCTCGCAGGCGGCGACCCTGGTAGCGATCGCGTGATCTCCTTGCGCACTATGTGCGCAACATGTTCACGCAGTCCGGCAATCGGACTACCAGTTCGCGGCGAAACGGGCGACTTTCGTGGCGAGGGCGTACGCGCTCTCCGCCCCACCTGGCTCATCAGTACGCAACTCGTTCGTGGCGATCCGCAGACTCGCACCCATCACTGCATCACTTCGCATTCCAAGTTTCAGCAGCGGGCGAAGAATTGCCGGGCGGCCGAGGAACCGAGCTGTCAGCCGTCCGACTTTCTGATACTGGCCGACCTCTTCTGACAGCATCGTGGGGTAGCGCTGCAAGGTTGTCGAGTTGCCAGTCGTAAGTGCCTCGTGAAGTACGTCGGCCGCGAGGCGACCACTCATCAGTGCGCCATCGACTCCGTCACCGTTGAACGGGTTCGCGGCGCCCGATGCGTCGCCGACCACGAGGAAGGTAGGGCCCATTTTGGGGTCGACCGAGCCTCCCAGGGGAACCCGGAATCTGGTGGGGGTCTTGAGCGAGTCGGCTGGGTCGATGTCCCACCGATTGGCGATCTGCTGGGCGAAAGAGTCGAGCAGCTTGAGAGCGTTGATGCCGCGTATGTCCCGGTAGGTCGACAGGACGGCAACGCCGACATTGACGGTGCCATCGCCGACGGGAATCACCCAGCCGTAGCCGGCGATCGGGTTCCCGTTCGCGTCCGGAGGGCCGAGAGTGGATTCAATCCAGACCTCGGAGCTTCGGGGGCTGGACCAGTAGCTGCGTGTCGCAATGCCATACGGCCAGTTGTGGTCGCGGGTTGTTCCGAGCCCCCGTCCGAATGAACTGTTTGCTCCATCCGCGACCACGACGAATCGAGCCTTCACCTGACGCGGTTTGCCGTCAACCGCGAGATTTGCGCCGCGGACAAACCCCCTTTCGACGATCGGTGTGATTGCTTCGTGTCCGGTCAGGACTGTCGCCCCGGACTGGGCAGCGCGCTGACGGAGGTGCTCGTCGAGTAGATCTCGCCGAAGGACAACACCATGATCTGGCAGGTCAGGGTGACCGGGCCATGGCAGTTCGATCTCCCGCTGGCCTTGGAGCATGCGAACTCCTGCCACGAGGTGTCCGCCGAGCTCAACCGGGTCGATCTCGAGCCTCGTCAGTTCGCGCACGGCACGCGGGGTCAAGGCATCACCGCAGGCCTTGTGGCGGGGGACTTTTCGTTTCTCAGCGACCGTGACCGCATGGCCCGCTTGGGCCAACCACGTCGCCGCGGCGGCGCCTGCTGGGCCGCCGCCTATTACCAGGACGTCAGTGTATAGAGGAGCTAGACCTTGCTCCGTCTCATCAGTCACAGTCTGAAGTCTGCCCCTTTATCGAGGCAATGCTGAGATCAGCCGGTGCCGCCAGGGACCGCGACAGCCCCGATGGGCGTGAACGGCACCTCGCCGAGTTGTTCTTCTTCGCCGGCGGTGAGGGAAATCTCACCGGCCTCGATCGATTCGAAAATCGGTGACTCGGCCGAACACCAGGCTTCGTACTCATCGGCGAACTCCACGCTCGTAGGGTCGGCTCCACCGATGGTGTACCGCTCGTGACACACGACGGCAATGATCTCGGACTCTTCGAGTTGGCCGCCGAATTCCGGCATGACGCCGCGTTCTCCGGTGAGGTGGGGGCCACCCTCGCGATCGGGGTTGCCGTAGATTTCGACACTCTCTGCGTTGTAACCCTCGGTGCCGTAGTACACGAATCGGATCTGGTCTTCGATTTGTGGGAACGTCTCGAGGACCTCTCCTCCCGAGAAGGGGTAGCCGACGCCACCGTCGCCGGCAGCACCGTGGCAGCTCGCGCAACTGCTGTACACCTCAGCGCCAACTCCGAGCGGCCCCTCGTGTGCCTCCGGGCTTGCGGTCAGAGCGCGAACGTACATGAAGCCCCAGATGGGCATCAGGCTCAAGGTTGCCATGGCCCAGAAGGGGATCTTCTTCCGATTCTTTGCGGCAGTCACGTAGACCGGGTCAGGCTTCGGAGGTGCAACAGCGGCAGGGGCCGGTGCCGCACCGCGTGGCGCGGGCCCCGTCGACGTCGGCGCGGCCGCCGGAGTCTCGGTGGTCGTTGCCGGCGTGGCAGCGGGAGTCTCGCTCGTCGTCGCCGCGTCGTCGCCCTTACCGATCGCGGAGCGGCGCTCGCGCGAGCGCTTCAGGAGATGTTCAGGAATCTCGGTCACTGTGGAGATGATAGATGGCAAACGTCCGGATTGAGGAATCTGGCGACCAGTGCACTTTCGCACAACCTGGAGCAGTCGACAGACTTGCGTGCCAGACTTCGTAGAATCTCCGCTGACGACTACAGTTCGTGAGCGCAATCACGATCCGGATCGTTTTCGGACATCGGATCGTGCAATCGGATATCAAGGACGAACAGGAACAACCCAAACGTAATGATCGGAATTGACGTACTCGAGTGGCCTGGCATGAACCAGGCGTTCATCGTGTCGTTCGTGGCTGCCCTTGTCTTGGCGCTCGCGGTGATCCCATATGGCAAGCACCGCCCCGTCGATGCACCGTTCTCCTGGGGCGAGGCGCTGCTCGGCTCCACCTACATGTTCGGCGTGCTGTTTCTCACATTTGGCATCGTTCCACACCAGTGGATTGACCATGCCGACAAAGACCTCGGATGGTCGAAGGACAAGTTGCTCGTCGGGTGGGGTGGATTCCTGGAGCCAGTGTCGATGGGCGGATGGAACCCGATCACGCTGCAGTACGAGGCACTTCGTGACATCGTCGTCGTCCTGATTCACCTCTTCTTCTTCATCGAGTTCGTGGCTCTTGCGATCTGGTGGCAGAAGCGCGGCGATGTCAAGCCCAAGGAGATCCCGACGTCCACTTACGGCCGACCATTAGTCAAGAAGGCCTAGAGGTAATCGGACCCGCCATGGCGAGAACTGACGCCAATCCCCCGATGATGCCTTTCACCGACGAGTACACGTTGGTGGAGGTCGACGCGGACTACCTGTCGAAGGCCGTCAAGCCAAAACAGTTCATCCACATCGACCAATCCGAATGCATCGCCTGCGAAGGATGCGTCGATATCTGTCCGTGGAAGTGCATTCACATGGTTACGACCTCTGTCGTAGTTGACGCAGAGGGCACCGAGCGACCGGGTGTCGATCCATCTGATGCCTTCATGTTCACGATCGACGACGACATCTGCACGCGGTGTGCCCTGTGCGTCGACCGTTGCCCGACCGGCGTTATCATTCTCGGCAAGGCAGGCACTGCCACCGCGGCCGGCAACTCCCACGTACGTACGAACAACCATGGCTACGGCTATGGCATGAGGCTTTGAGGAAGACCCTTCACTATGGCCAAGATCATTGACGACAAACCCCGCCCGACCATGAAAGATCGCATGACTTCTACGGTCGATGCGGTGCAGGGCAGCCAGGCATGGAGTTCGATCTTCCGTCCTGGTTCGATCTTCCGCAAGGGCTATACCGACAGCCCCCGCAACCGCAGCTACGTCATCATGAACTCGGTGCTGTACCACCTTCACCCGGTGAAGGTGAAGCGTCACGCGGTGAAGGTCAGCTACACGCTCTGCCTCGGCGGGCTCAGCTTCTTTCTCTTCATCTTGCTCACTGTCACGGGAATCTTCCTGATGTTCTTCTATCGGCCCGAGACCACGGCCGCGTGGAACGACATTCAGAACCTGTCGACCTCCGTGACGTTTGGTCTCATGGTGAGAAACATGCATCGGTGGGGCGCACACTTGATGGTGCTTGCCGTGTTCCTCCACATGGCCCGAGTCTTCTATCACGGCGCTTACAAGCCTCCCCGCGAGTTCAACTGGGTGATCGGCGTGATCCTCTTGACGCTCACCCTGTTGTTGTCGTTCACCGGTTACCTCTTGCCGTGGGACCAACTCGCGCTCTGGGCCGTCACCGTTGGCACGAACATGATGGGTTTCACTCCTGTATTTGGTCAGGAGGTCAGATTCGTCTTGTTGGGCGGTGCTGAAATAGGTTCCGAAACGTTGTTGCGGTGGTACGTATTGCATGTGTTGTTCCTGCCCTTTGTCATCGTCATCTTCATGGCGATTCACTTCTGGCGAGTCCGCAAAGACGGCGGAATTTCGGGCCCGTTGTGATTCGTAGTGTTCACTGGAGCGTGAGGTGACAAATGACTGAGATCCCAGAGCATCTCCTCAAGCGAGCGCAAGCAGCTCGCGACAAGTCGGCCGCGGACGAACCGGCTGCCGAATCATCCGAACCCGCGGCGCGCGAGTCAGAGGCCACCTCAGATTCACGGATTCCCGAGCATTTGCTGCAGCGGAGCAAGGCCGCGAAATCGGCCAAGTCCGGTGGCGATGCCGGAGACGCAAAGGCGGCACCGGGTGGTGCCGTTGCTGTCGCCGACGAGGTCGGCGCGGTGGTCGCAGCCACTCCGGGCGGCGGCGGTGTGCCAATTGGTGCCGGACCCGGTGGTCACACGCAGCGCCTGCTGACCGTCGTCAAGTCGGGCTCCATCCAGAACGTCAAAGCGACCCCTGTCGACAAGGTGCATACCTGGCCGCACCTGCTTGCCATCGAGTTCGTCGCCGCGCTCGGATGCACGGCTTTCGTTTTCCTCTTCTCGGCCTTCGTGCATGCCCCGCTCCTTCAGCTGGCAAACACCAACCAGACTCCGAACCCGTCGAAGGCCCCGTGGTACTTCCTCGGCCTGCAGGAACTGCTGACAGTCTTCCACCCCATGGTTGCCGGTGTCACGCTTCCGGGCGTTGGGCTGATCTTCTTCGTGCTCCTGCCTTATGTCGACCATAATCCCTCGAACAAGCCTGAGGATCGGAAGTTTGCGATTGGGCTGATGACCATCTTCATGATGTTCTGGTCTGTTCTCGTAATGATCGGCTCGTTCTTCCGTGGACCCGGCTTCAACTTCGTCCTGCCCTGGGTCGAAGGTTTGTTCTTCGAACTCTAGAGACTGCAAAGGAGACCCCCATCATGAGTACCGAAGCAGTCATTGCCATCGCCGTTGGCGTTGTCGTTGTTCTTGGTGCAATCGCACTCTTCACTCTGTCGCGTCGGAGCGACGTCCGCGGCACCGGAGCGCTCTCAGGAGAGACCATCAACAGTGATCGACCAGCAGGTCGCTCCGCTGAGCCTGACGCTGGTGCTGAGCAATCGGCCGGCGCCGTCGAAGCTGCTGCCAGGAGCACTGAAGTCGTCAAGGCCGAAGAGCCGGAGATCGTCCCCTGGACTCCGCCCGACCCTGAAGCAATTGGTGTGTCACGTCGGCACTTCTTCAATGTCGCCAGTGTCACACTGATGGGTGCCGGACTCGCAGCGTTTGCCGCTGCCGCGTTCGTCGGATTCCTCTGGCCGAGCGGGACGGGCGGATTCGGTGGCTCGGTCACGGTGGGCAAGCTCGGGAACATCAAAGACGGAATCAAGCAGGGCGGAGGATTCTTCTACGTGCCCGAGGCTCGTTCGTGGATCACTGCTTACCCGGAAGAGTCGCTTCCAGCAGCTGAGTTGGTATACCCCGAGAACCTGTTGGTAACTATGCGGGAGGGCATCGTCGTGCTCAGCCAGAAGTGTCCACATCTCGGGTGCCGTGTTCCCGAGTGCGCGACGAGCCAATGGTTCGAGTGCCAGTGTCACGGTTCGCAATACAACAGGGCGGGCGAGAAGAAGGCAGGTCCGGCGCCTCGCGGGATGGACCGTTTCCCTGCGACGCTCGCGGCGAACGACGATCTGACTATCGATACGGGCAACGTCGTGGCGGGTCCGGCAATCGGCACCAACACGACCGGCCAAGAAGCTGAGGGCCCGCACTGCACGGGTGGTGGCGAACACTGATGAGTATTGCTTTGGTAGGTCTCTCCACAACCACGATCGGAATCATCGGATTACTGGTCATCGTACTCGGCTGGGTGCTGTACGGATTCGCCAACATTGTCGGTGGCCGCGACGAGATCGGCTCCGAGCTGGAGTTGGCCGCCAACCGCAAGGAGTACTACGACGACGACACGCTCGAGGGGCCACGTCTGGAGCGCGTGCAGCTCATTGGCGTGCTCCTGTTGGCGCTGATCGCCGTGATGTTGCCGCTCTACTGGATTTTCGAGCCTGAGCGTCAGGCCGGGGCACAGGAAGGCTGGGACAACCGTTTCGCGAGTTGGGGCTCACAACTCTTTGCTCCGACCGCCGAAGGTGGGTTCAACTGTGCAGGGTGTCACGGCGGAATGGCTGCCGTTGGCGGCGAAGCGCCATTCACCGTCACGAACCCGGTCACGCAAGAGGTCCAAGCTGTAAATTGGAAGGCGCCCGCCCTGAACACGGCGTTTTACCGGTTCGACGAGAGTGAGATCCGCTTCATTCTGAACTACGGCCGACCGTTCTCGCCGATGTCTCCTTGGGGGCTGGTCGGTGGTGGCCCGATGAATACCCAGCAGATCGATAATCTGATCGCCTACATCAAGTCGATCCAGATCCCGCGTGAAGATTGTTCCGAGGGCGAAGATCCGCTCACCTGTGATCTTGGTCATCTGCCTGGCGATCTGCAGGCCGACATCGAGTCCGCTGCCATGAAGGCCGTTGACGACGGTGAGGCCGAGAGCTACGGCGAAGCGCTCTTCAACCTCGAACTCGGTGGCGGCGCCTATAGCTGCGCTCGATGTCACACGTTGGGCTGGAGCTACGACCAGCCTGGCGTTGCAGGCCAGGGCGCGTACGGTTGGAACCTCACCGGCGGTTCGACCAACGCCCACTTCGCGAGCGAGGCCGACATGGTCGCTTTCATCAAGTCCGGCTCGGAGAACGGAAAGCTGTACGGCCGCAATGGCCAAGGCAGTGGACGGATGCCGGGCTTCGGATCATTGCTCACCGACGCGCAAATTGAGGCCGTCGTCGAATACGTACGGAGCTTGTGAGAGACATGTCATTGTTGGCAATTGGATGGGATCCCGAAATCCGTGGACTGCTCACGGTCGTCATGGGCGTCGTGATTCTGATGGGCAGTATCTATATGGTCATGGCGACCAATATGGGGTCGCGTCTCGCGTTCCTGGTCGTGCTGACGGCTCTTTTCGGCTGGCTGATGCTGATGGGTATCACGTGGTTGATCTACGGGATCGGTCTTCGTGGCCACGATCCGACCTGGGAGGCGGTGCCCGGAGCCACGGTCCTGCAGGACAATCAAGCGCTCGTCAAGGCGGGAATTCTGCCGACCTTGCCCGACTTCCCGGCCGATTCGACTCCCAGTGAGGACTCTGCCATCGTGAGTGACAGTCTTCTCGACGAGGGATATGTGGTCCTCGACAAGTCGTCGCCTGCGTTCGGTCAGGCTCAGGCGTCGGCCAGCGTCTTTCTCGAGGAGGAGGGTGCCTTTGCTGCCGGACAGTTCGAGATCGTAGAAGTGTTCGACATCGGCGGGGAGCGGTATCCGAAGATCAACGACACGTGGGACTTCGCCGCCTTCTGGCACACCCCGCACTATGTGGTAGCAGAGGCGGCAGCCTACGAATCGGTCCGCGCGGAGCCCGGACGTGCACCAGCCACGGCGCAGATCGACGAAACCCGACAGCGCCAGTATGTGTACATGATTCGAGATCTCGGAACTCGCCGACAGCCACCGGTCGTACTCACCATCGGCGCTGGCCTGGTCTTCTTCGCGCTGTGTTTCCTCCTGATTCGACGTGAGCGTTTCCTCCGCGAAAACCTGGCCAAGCCACTTCCGGCAGTGACCGTCGATACGGTTACCGCGGCTAGTTCTGGTGCCGAGAGTGGCGAAAAGGTGGGGGCCTCGGTCTGACCATGGCGCAGTACCTCCCCGTCGTCATGTTGCTTTTCCTTGCCGTGCTTTTCGGCGTCGGGAGTTTCGCTGCGTCGCGCCTTCTGGCACCGAGGCGGCCGTCGACAGCCAAGGAAGCACCTTACGAATGTGGCATCGTTCCCGGACGCGAGCCGCCTGTTCGGTTCCCGGTGAGCTTCTACATCGTCGCCATGTTGTTCATCATGTTCGACATCGAGATCATCTTCATCTACCCCTATGCAGTGAATCGGACGCCACTCGGCGCCTACGGTTTCTGGGCGGTGCTGGCGTTCTCGCTGGTCTTCTTCCTGACCTTTGTGTATGAGGTCGCCCGCGGGGGACTCGATTGGGGCCCGATCCGACGCTCGCGCAGCATGGTCGCCGAGGCGGCCATGGTGTCACCCGAGCGAACTCTTGCGTCAACCTTGCGGCGCGTCGGCACCGAGGGTCGTCTGCCATTTGATGGCGACGAAGAAGCAGCGTAGGAAGCGGCCATCATGGGCATCGTCAACGATGTGCGCGACGACGGACTCGGCGGGCTGTCGCACAACGTCATCACGGCCAATTTGGAAGACCTCGTCAACTGGGCACGTGCTCGGTCATCATGGCCCGCATCGTTTGGTCTCGCTTGTTGCGCAATCGAAATGATGGCGACAGGCGCGGCGCACTACGACATCTCCCGCTTCGGAATGGAAGTCTTCAGGGCGTCGCCGCGTCAGGCAGACATCATGATCGTCGCGGGCCGCGTCAGCCAGAAGATGGCCCCCGTCCTCCGCCAGGTCTACGACCAGATGGTTGAGCCCAAGTGGGTCATCTCCATGGGTGTCTGTGCCTCCTCGGGTGGCATGTTCAATAACTACGCGATTGTGCAGGGCGTTGACCAGGTCGTGCCGGTCGACGTCTACGCACCGGGATGCCCGCCAACACCAGAGACCCTGATCCACGCCATTGAAACGCTTCACGGATTGATCGAGAACGACGAGCTGTTGAAGCGGCGCGCAGAGTCTGGCGCGGGCGCGAATGTGCATGTCGACTTCATCGAGCCGACTGGGACGCCGGTGCTACTCGGAACGAAACACGCATGACCCCGGGGTTGGCTGAGGGCCTCGGTTGTTCCACTGCTGAATCGCATGGTCAGCAGGTCTTGTTCCCGTCGCGAGAGCAGTACCTAGTACTGATCGGGGCGCTCGCCGATGACGGCTACTCCATGTGCGTCGATCTGACTGGCGTTGACTATCTCGAGTACCCCGATCGTGTCTTGCCCGAGGGTGTCGAAGCCGAGCGTTTCGAAGTGGTCGTCAACCTTCTCGACATCGGTCGCCGTTGCCGCGTGCGTGTTCGCGTGCAGATCCCGGAAGCCGATACGTCTTTGGCCTCACTCTTCGATCTCTACCCCGGTACCGAGGCGATGGAGCGTGAGGTGTTCGACATGTTCGGCGTCGCTTTCGACTCCCATCCCGACCTCACCCGAATCTTGATGCCGGAAGACTGGGAGGGTCACCCACTCCGCAAGGACTATGACGTCGGCCGGATTCCGGTGCAGTTCAAAGAGGTGCGCCAATGAGCGCTGATACCGACGGCGACACGGGTTTCTACAGACGATTCCAGGCCGGAACCAGCGAAGGGGAGCAAGGGCTTCGGCCTCGCAGCGAAGTCACCGCGCAGGAGTTGATGCGCGAGGTCGGTGCGGTGCTGCGGATGTCCGAGTCCGATGTAGCCCATCTAGCAGACCTTCCCGACGACGACGAGACAATGATCATCAACATGGGGCCCCAGCACCCATCTACGCACGGTGTGCTGCGTCTGATGCTGGAACTCCAAGGGGAGACCGTGCTGCGCTGCAAGCCGGTCATCGGATATCTGCACACCGGAATGGAGAAAACCGGCGAGCAACTCACCTACGCGCAGGGCAGCACGAATGTCACGCGTATGGATTATGTGAGCCCACTTGCCAACGAGCTCGTATTCTCGATGGCCACCGAGAAACTGCTCGGTATTGCCGACGATATTCCCGACCGCGCGGTCTGGATTCGGATGTTGCTCGCCGAACTCAACCGAATGAGCAGCCACCTGCTGTTCATGGCCACCAATGGGATGGACCTCGGCGCAGTTTCCATGATGATCTACGGCTGGCGTGAGCGCGAAGAGGTGCTGCGGTTCTTCCAAGAAGTCACCGGCCTGCGTATGAACCACAACTACATCCGGCCGGGCGGCGTGGCCGCCGACCTACCCGCTGGATGGCGTGACGGTGTCCTGAATCTCCTCGACATGATTCCAGACCGTCTTGACGAGTACGACATCTTGATGACCGGCCAACCCATCTGGCGTGAACGTCTCCAAGGTGTCGGTGTCATCACGCCGACCGAGGCGCTGGCGCTCGGGGCCACCGGCCCGATCTTGCGGTCCGCCGGTGTCGAATGGGACCTCCGGCGTGATCAGCCATACCTCCATTACGACGAAGTGGACTTCGATGTTGTCGTCGGGTCGTTCGGTGACTGCTTCGATCGATACGCCATTCGCCTCGCAGAGATTCGAGAGTCGATGAAGATCGTTCGTCAGATTCTCGATCGCATGCCGGGTGGCGACTACCGGATCCAGGACAAGAAGGTGACACCACCGCCACGTGCTCGAATCGACGAGTCGATGGAGGCGCTGATCCATCACTTCAAGATCTTCACCGAAGGTTTCAAAGTGCCAGAAGGAGAGGCCTACGTAGCGGTCGAGAGCCCCCGCGGCGAGATTGGCTGCTATATCGCCAGTGACGGTTCCGCCAACCCGTACCGGATGCACATGCGCGACCCGTCATTCGTCAACATCCAATGTCTGCCACACATGATGCGCGGGGGCCTTGTCGCCGATGCCGTTGCTGTGATCTCCTCGGTTGACCCGGTTCTCGGTGGAGTCGATCGATGAGGGAGACGAACTCATGAGCCGGTTGTCCGATCACAACGTGATCCTCGCCAAGGAGATCATTGCGCGATATCCGAAGAAGAAGTCAGCGCTCATCCCGCTCGTGCACCTCAGTCAGGAGCAGAACGGGTATGTCACCGAAGATGCAATGCGTCACATCGCCGAGATGATCGAGGTCACTTCGGCCGAGGTGTACGGCACGGCGTCGTTCTACGAGATGTTCCGGTTCGAGCCAACCGGCAAGTACCTGATCAACGTTTGCGGCACACTGTCTTGCGCGCTGATGGGTGGAGATGCCTTGATGCATCATGCTGAGCGCACCCTGGGTATCAAGGCCGGTGCGACCACTGACGACGGTCTCATCACATTGCAGCACGCCGAGTGCCAGGCAGCGTGTACCGAGGCACCGACATTGCAGGTCAACTACCGGCACCGCTATCGCGTCACCCCTGAGTCGTTCGACCAACTCGTCGACGACTTGCGCAGTGGTGCTCTTGATGCCGAGATTCCGGCTCATGGCACGCTCGGTAGAAATCGCCAGCAGATCCCCGCTGACCGCGCCGTCGGTGCACAACACCCTGACGATGTCACGGGCGGCCCTGCCTGGATCGAAGTGAGCCCCGCATGAGCACCGACTCCCGCGTTGTCAGCCCGTATCCGTGGGCGCCGGGGTTCTATCCGGGTGATCGTCCGGAAATCGTCACGTCGCGCTTCCAGTACGAAGATGGTCATACTCTCGAGCGCTATCTCGCTACCGGTGGTTACGAGGGTTTGCGCTCGGCGCTCGGCAAATCACCGAGTGATGTCCACGAGGTCGTCAGGAATTCAACCTTGCTAGGGCGAGGCGGAGCGGGCTTTCCCGCCGGCGTCAAGTGGGGTTTCACCCCACAAGGCGTATGGCCGCGCTACCTGGTCGTCAATGGCGACGAGTCCGAGCCAGGCACATACAAGGACCGGCTGCTGATGGAGTGCGACCCGCACCAGCTCATCGAAGGATCCCTAATTGCCAGTTATGCCGCAGGCCTGTCTCAGTGCTTCCTCTACATCAGGGGCGAAATGGCCCTTGCTCATGAGCGTGTTGCTCAGGCATTGAATGATGCCTACGCCGCTGGGTACATCGGCAAGAACATCCTCGGGACCGACTTCAGTATCGACATCGTTCTGCACTGGGGCGCCGGGGCATATGTCGTTGGCGAGGAAACCGCGCTCATCGAGTCGCTCGAAGGCGAGCGTGGCATGCCACGGCTGAAGCCGCCGTTCTTTCCGGCCGCCGTCGGCCTATACGGAATGCCGACGATCGTCAACAACGTCGAGACGCTGTCGAATCTGCCATTCATTGCTCGCGAGGGGTCTGAGGCTTATACGGCAATCGGTACCGAAACTTCGCCAGGTACTCGCATGATCGCAGTGTCTGGCCACGTATCGCGTCCGGGTGTTTATGAGATCGTCAACGGTTCCACGACCTTCCGCGATCTGATCTACGGAGACGACTTCGCACGAGGAATTCGCGACGGCAACGAGTTGAAGGCCTTTGTGCCCGGTGGGGGGTCGGCGCCGTGGTTCTTGCCGGACCAGCTTGATATCCCGTTCGAAGGTCCGGCAGCCGGGGCGGCGGGTTCGATGCTCGGTTCCGGAGCCGTCATGGTGATGGACTCGACGACCGATATTCCCGCCGCGGCGCTCACGCTCGTCAAGTTCTACGCCCACGAGTCCTGTGGTAAGTGTGTTCCGTGTCGGGAAGGTGGCACCTGGTTGTATCGCATCGTCGAACGGATCGTTGCAGGTCACGGCACCGATGCTGATCTGGAAACGATCTTCGAGGTCGGCCAGACAATCTGCCCGGGAGAAATGCCACACGCCTCGTCTGAGCGGCTTGGTCTCGACGCCGTCCCCTTCCCATACAAGATGACCACGATCTGTTTCGTCGGACCCTCGGCCTATGCGCCGATCCATTCGGCGTTGACACTGTTCCCGGAAGAGTTCGATGCACTTGTCGCGAAGCGCGCGGAGCGCCGCGCCATTCCAGTGACTGCCGAGGTCCCCGCATGACCGACGCCGGAAAAGACGAACTGCCCGAAGACGCGGCCCAGGAAGTCGAGGCGGACGTTGTCGAAGAAGTTGCCGCGGAGATTGTTGAGGAGGCCGAAGAGCTCGAGGAGGTCGAGCCGCCCGACCCCAATGCGGTCACCCTCAATCTGAATGGCAAGGACGTTGTCGCCCGTAAGGGTGAAACCGTCATCGCCGCTGCTCTTCGCAACGATGAGTACATTCCGCACTTCTGCTACCACCCCCGGATGGAGCCGGTTGGTATGTGTCGGCAATGCATGGTCGAAGTCGAAGGTCCTCGCGGCCCGATGATGGTTGTGTCGTGTATGACGCCCGTGGCCGACGACCAAGTCGTCCGTACAGCGACCGATGGGGTCAAGCGCGCTCAAGAAGGCATGATCGAGTTGCTGCTGGCCAATCACCCGCTCGACTGCCCCGTATGTGACAAGGGCGGCGAGTGCCCGCTGCAGGATCAGGCGTTCAGTCACGGACCGGGCGAAAGTCGCTACGTCGAACAGAAGCGTCACTACGAAAAGCCGATTCCGATCAGCGATCTCGTTTACCTCGATCGCGAGCGTTGCATACTCTGCGACCGTTGTACTCGCTTTGCTGACGAGGTCGCGGGCGACAAATTGATCCACTTCATCAGCCGAGGGAACAACACCCAGGTGATGACATTCCCTGACGAGCCGTTCGTCTCCTACTTCTCCGGCAATGTTGTCCAGATTTGTCCAGTTGGTGCACTGACGGCTCGGCCGTATCGGTTCAAGGCCCGCCCCTGGGATCTTGCCCAGCGCGAGTCCACATGTACCACCTGTTCGGTCGGATGTCGCACGGTCATCCAGTCGAGCCGCGACGAACTTCTGCGCTACCAGGGCGTCGACTCTGACCCCATCAACTGGGGTTGGCTCTGCGATCGTGGCCGGTTCAGTTTTGAAGCGATCAATTCTGAACACCGCTTGAGCGCTCCGATGATCAAGACCGAGGCCGGTCTTGTCGAGACGACATGGAATGGCGCTCTCGATACCGCTGCAGGCCTGATCAACGATGCACTTGCCGGCGGCGGCCCAGAGAGCATCGCATTGCTCGGTGGCGCACGCGGCACGAACGAAGACGCGTTCGCTTGGGCGCAGTTGGCCGATGCGATCGGAACGCCATACCGTGACGCACAACTCGGTGACGGTCTTCCGGCTGAAGTCCTCGGCCTCGAGAGGGCGACAATCGATGATGCTGCGAATGCAACGACGATTGTGTTGCTCGGCCCGGATCTGAAGGAAGAGCTTCCTGTGTTGTACCTTCGCCTGCGCGACGCAGCCGAGAAACGCCGGAGCCGAATACTCGAGTTCTCGGCCACCGGTTCCGGGATGAGCCCCTATGCCTGGAAGTCGATTCGCCACGAACCAGGTGCTCAGCACAACGCTGTTGCGGCGGCGCTTGCTGATGCCGAGATAGCCGAGCAACTCGCCGAGGGTGACGTCGTGGTAGTCGCTGGTCGATCGAACCTCGCGGACTCTGCCGACGTCACTGTTGCCGCACTGCAGACACTGCTCGACGGCGTGCCGGACATCAAGGTGTTGCCTGCACTCCGACGTGGCAACGTGCTGGGCGCCCTGTCGTTGGGGCTTGCCCCACCAGATGCTGATCACGATGGTCTCTCCACGCTGCAGGCCGCCGCTGATGGCAAGATCGAGCTGCTGATCCTGCTCGGAGCTGATCCGCTGAATGACTGTCCAGATGCCGACTTGGCGCGTCGGGCCTTTGCCGGCGCCCGCCGAATCATCGCGGTCGACACGTTCCCATGCGAATCGGCCCAACATGCCGACGTTGTGTTGGCCGCCGCCGCTTACGGTGAGAAAGCAGGTACGACCACCAACCTCGAAGGCCGCGTCTCGACCCTGGGTCAGCAGGTCACGGTGACCGGAACGAGCCGACCCGATTGGATGATCGCCATCGATCTCGGGTTGAAGATTGGTGACCGTTCGTTTGAGTCTGATCATCCACTTCGTGGAGTGTCCACTGTGGATGATGTCACCTCGGTCATCGCTCAGACTGTGCCAGCGTTCGTAGGCGCTACGCCTTCCGCCCTGGCATCGCAGAGCGACGGGGTGCTGATTAACTCACCTTCGGCATCTCTGCCGAAGGTATCTGTTGCTGAGGCAGGTCGGATCAGTTACGACTATCGGCTTGTCGTCAGTCGCAAGCTGTACGACCGCGCCGTCGGAACACAGATGTCGCGATCGCTGACAGGGCTCGCATCGGCATCGGCTGCCTACGTTCATCCTCTCGATCTCGACGGTCTCGGAGTCGCTGAGGGTGACGACGTGAAGATCGTCAGCGGGAAGGCAGCCACCATTTTGCCAATCCGTTCCGATTCTGCGGTGCCCCGCGGCGTTCTCTGGTCGCCGTTCAACCATGCCAGCGGCAACGTCGAGGACATCATCGATGCGCGTGCCACAACCACCGATGTCCGGATCGAGAGGGTGTGATGAACGTGTCTCTCTTTGCTCTTGATCCTTTGCTGGAAGGTCCACTTCTCTGGACTCCGCTGATCATCGTGCTGATCAAGGTTCTCGCGATCTTTGTCATCGGCCTGGTCGCCACAATGTTCATGGTTTGGTACGAGCGCAAGGTCGTGTCGGGCATGCAGAACCGGATCGGGCCGAACAAGGCTGGCCCATTCGGCATCCTCCAGACCCTTGCTGATGGCATCAAGTCGTTCTTCAAGGAAGATCTGCTTCCGACGCGCGCCGACCGCATCGTTTTCCGGCTGGCCCCGTTCCTCGCGTTCGTCCCCGCCTTCCTCATCTGGTCGGTGATCCCCTTAGGGGGGGACTTCACCACGGACTCCGATGGCACTGTCCACGACGGCACCGTGGTCTGGTTCGGCGAGGTGACTCGCGTTCAGCTGGCAGACCCACCCATCGGAATCCTGCTCGTCCTCGCGTTGTCTTCCATAGCTGTCTACGGGATCATGCTCGCTGGCTGGTCGAGCGGTTCCAAGTATCCACTCCTCGGATCTGTCCGAGCATCTGCCCAGATGATCTCCTATGAGGCTGCTCTCGGGCTGAGCCTCGCTGCTGTATTGCTGTCGTCGGGCACGCTGTCGACGGCGGGCATCGTCATGACGCAGGACAGCTTCGTCGACTGGAACTTCATTTCGACTGGCATCGTGCCGTTTGTGATCTTCCTCATTGCAGTCACTGCCGAGCTGAACCGCCCGCCATTCGATCTCGTCGAAGCCGAACAGGAACTCGTCGGTGGATACAACACCGAGTACTCGGGCATTCGTTTCGCCCTCTTCTTCCTTTCCGAATTCATGAGTGTCGTGACGATGTCCGCGGTGATGGTCACCATCTTCCTCGGTGGTCCGCAGCCCCTCACCATTGGTGGCTTCGACGTGTTTTCGTTTCTCGGCCCACTCGACGGGACCGCATGGTTCCTGGTGAAGCTGTTCCTGTTCCTGTACACCTTCGTTTGGTTCCGTGCCACGTTGCCGCGGCTGCGGTACGACCAGCTGATGGACCTTGGCTGGAAGGTGCTGATCCCGGTCTCCTTCGCTTGGTTCCTGCTGCTCGCCGCACTTCGCGAGTTCTCGCCGGAGGGTGACGCGCTCGATAGCACCCGTGTTGTGCTGATCAGCTTGGCAGTCGCCGGTGTCGCCGTCGCGTTGTTCACGGCTGCGTTGCGGGTCAGCGCGCGGAACCGGCAGCAGAGTGATCAGAACGGAGTGACCACCTGATGGGATATCTCGAGGGTTTTGCCGTAACGATTCGTCAGCACCGCCTGTTCGGTGGCAAGCGTCTCACGACCGAGTACTCGGGCGGCCGCCGAGCAAAGAAGAAGGGCACAGATGCCCGCGACGCACCGGGTGACGAGAAGCTTCCGCGCCCCGAGCGCTTGCATGGCCGTCACGTGCTGAATCGCTACGAGGACGGCATGGAGAAGTGCATTGGATGTGAGCTTTGCGCCGGCGTGTGCCCGGCAAGCTGCATCTATGTGCGCGGTGCAGACAACGATCCTGAGAATCCGACGTCTCCGGGTGAGCGCTTCGGATATGTCTACGAGATCAACTATCTGCGGTGTATCCATTGCGATCTCTGTGTCGAAGCATGTCCGACCGAAGCGATCACTGAGTCGAAACTTTTCGAATTTTCGTTCACCAATCGTGCTGACGCCATCTATACGAAAGATGAGTTGGTCGTTGATGACGATGGCAATCCGCAGAAGATGCCGTGGGAAGACTGGCGTCTCGGAGATGATCTCGACACGAGCGGGTGGATGCGCGCAACCGCACCGTCCGGTGACGCCACTTTCGAAGGCACGGTCGGCTGGAGTGGTGAACTCGGCCACGGCGTTCGAGCGCCGGAGCCCGCACAACCCGAACGCGACAAAACAGTCAGGGTGGTCGAGCGGTGAGTGACGCAACCTTCCTCGAATACGTTGTCTTCTTCTCCGCCGCGGTGATGATGCTCGGCGGGGCGATCGGAGTCGTCATCTTCAAGAGCCCTGTGCATGCAGCTCTCAGTCTTGTTCTGACATTGTTCGGTGTTGCGGTGCAGTTCGTTGCTCTCGAGGCACACTTCCTCGCCGCGGTGCAGGTGATCGTGTACGCCGGAGCCATCGTGGTGCTTTTCTTGTTCGTCATCATGTTGCTCGGCGTGGATGAATCGATAGATCTTTCGATCGAGCCGATTCCCATTCAGCGCCCCTTGGCCGCCGTTATGGGTGTAGGCCTGATCGGGCTGGTTGCTGCCGCGGTCGTGCGAGCGCGTGATGCCCTCGTCATCAACCCCGGAACCGGCCTCGACGTGGCCGGGGAGAATGCCGGTCAGGATGCCAACATCAAGCAACTTGCTGAGAACCTGTACGGCGATCACGTGTTCGCGTTCGAACTCACTTCCGTGCTGCTCATCGTCGCGGTGGTCGGCACCGTACTCCTGACACGTAAGTGGTCGAAGGCAGACGACGACTCCGTTGAGAGGTTCGACTCGTGATCGCCGCAATCGAACCCACGTGGTACCTGGTGCTCGCTTCTGTGCTTTTCGGGATTGGCGCATTCGGGCTGCTTGTTCGCCGCAATCCTCTGATCATGTTCATGTGTATCGAGCTGATGCTCAATGCCGCCAACCTCACATTTGTCGCGTTGGCAGTGCAGCTCGGTGATATCAACGGCCAGACCGCTGTCTTCTTTGTGCTCGTTGTTGCGGCTGCGGAAGTCGTTGTCGGGCTCGGCATTATCGTGTCGATCCTGCGCCGTAGTCCGGGCACGACTGCCGACGACCTTGCGGAACTGAAGGGCTGACGGAGCGATGGCAGAACTTGTTTGGTTGATCCCAGCGTTCCCGTTGTTCGGGTTCCTGACGATCTTGGTGTTCGGCCGGCGATTTGGCGACCCGTTTGCAGGCTGGTTCGCCACCGCGATGGTGTTTGCGTCGTTCATCGCCTCCGTCGGTGTCTACAGCGATCTCCTGGGAATGAACGAGGAGGACCGCGAGCACATCGAGAACCTGTACTCCTGGGTTCCTGTCGGCAACCTCCAGATCGACCTCGCCTTCCTGGTCGACCCGTTGTCGATCACCATGTGTCTGTTCGTCACCGGAATCGGCGGGTTGATCCACCTGTACTCGATCGGGTACATGCATGGCGACGACAAGTTCTCCAAGTTCTTCTTGTACCTCAACCTGTTCATCTTCTCGATGACGCTGCTGGTGCTCGGTGAGAACCTTCTGGTCACTTTCCTCGGGTGGGAGGGAGTCGGCACCTGTTCCTACCTGCTCATTGCGTTCTGGCAGACTCGTGAATCGGCCGCAACGGCCGGCAAGAAGGCATTCATCACCAATCGTGTCGGTGACTGGGGCGTCATGCTGGCGATGTTCCTCGCTTTCTCGACGGTCGGGTCGATCAGCTATTCGGTCCTGAACAACAACGCCGAGTCCGGTCTCCTGTCGGAGACCACGGCAACCGGGATTGCCGTGCTGCTGTTTGTCGGTGCCGTCGGCAAGTCGGCACAGCTTCCGCTGTACATCTGGCTGCCCGACGCAATGGAAGGCCCGACCCCGGTTTCAGCGCTGATCCACGCCGCCACGATGGTCACAGCGGGTGTGTTTCTCATGGTGCGGATCAACCCGATTCTCACTGTCGCAGCCGATTGGGTCCTCCCGATGATCGCCTGGATCGGCGTGATCACTGCACTGTTCGCTGCAACCATCGCTCTCGCGCAGACCGACATCAAGAAGGTGCTCGCCTATTCGACGATCTCGCAGCTCGGCTACATGTTCCTGGCTATCGGCTCAGGCGCCTATATAGCAGCGATCTTCCACATGGTCACACATGCGGTGTTCAAGGCGTTGCTCTTTCTCGGCTCCGGCTCGGTAATCCACGGTATGCATGACGAGCAAGACATGAACAAGATGGGCAAGCTGTTCAAGTACATGCCGATCACCGCATCGACGTTCATTGTCGGTTGGCTGGCGATCGCGGGCGTGCCGCCGTTCTCCGGGTTCTGGTCGAAGGACGAGATCTTGTTGTTCGCCCTCGGTGACAGTGTTGCGCTCTACGTCATCGGAATCATCACGGCGTTGTTGACGGCGCTGTACATGACGCGCATGGTCATCATGACGTTCTTTGGCGAGGCAAAGTGGACGAGTTTTGCCAACGAGGACGAGATGCCCGAAGTTTCGCCGGGCGAAGAACCCGTCGAGACGCACGGGGCCCACGGCGAGTTCAAGCCGCACGAGTCGCCGATCATCATGCTCATTCCGCTGGTCGTGCTTGCCGTGGGCGGGCTTCTTGCCGGGTTGATCCAGTTGCCATCACTCTGGGGAGTGCCCGACAGCGCCGAGCATCAACTCGAAGACTGGTTGCACCCCGATGTGGCGTTCGGAGAAGCAGAGATCGCCGGTACATGGGCCGACGACCACGTGATGCTCCTCGTCATCATCGCGATCTCCGCTGCCCTCGCCGGAATCCTGCTCGGCTGGCTGATCTATCAGAGGAAACGTGTCAAGGCATGGGAACCGACGTTGTTTGCGAACGGTTGGTATTACAACTGGGCCGTCAGTTGGTTCATGGGGAATCCGGGTCGCGAGGGCTTCGAAGATGTCGCCATCTTTGACTCGAAGGTGATCGATGGCGCAGTGAACGGTGTGGGCGTCGCAGTGCGCGAGGTCGCCACCACAGAAAAGAAGACCCAGTCCGGGTATCTCCGCCAGTACGCCGGCATCATCGGCATCGGAGCGGTCTTACTGCTCGGCTGGTTCGTTGTCGTTCGAGGGATTCTGTGATGTTGGCTTCCGAAACTGGGCCGATCGCGTTCCCAATACTCACAGCCATCGTGCTGGTGCCGATCGTCGGCGCCCTGCTGGTTGCTCTGATGCCGAAGTCGCGCCCTGAGTACCCGAAGATGCTGGCATTGCTGTCGTCAGTAGGTACGGGAGCGCTGACTCTCTGGTTGATGGCGTCCTTCGAAACAGGGGATGCCGGTTTCCAGTTCGTGTCGAAACACATGTGGATCGAGCCCTGGGGCATTTCGTGGCACCTTGGCGTCGACGGGATCTCGCTATTCCTCGTGGTCCTTACCGGGGTCCTGTTTCCATTGGCCATTGTCGGGATCGACCCCCACCACGATGGCAAGCCGTACTATGCCTGGCTGCTGCTGCTCCAGGCCGGAGTTTTGGGGAGCTTCCTCAGTCTCGACCTGTTCGTCTTCTTCATCTTCTTCGAGATCGTCCTCGTCCCGATGTATTTCCTGATCGGCGGATGGGGCTACGAGAACCGCGTTTATGCAGCGACGAAGTTCTTCCTGTACACCATGCTCGGCTCAGCGTTCATGCTCGTCGGGTTGATCGCCACCGTTGCGCTGGCCAGCAAGGACCTCGGTAAGACCACGTTCGACCTCGTCGAGATTGCCGAAGGGGCGAACTTTGCTGCTTCGACTGGTCGATGGCTGTTCTTCGCCTTTGCCATTGCATTTGCCGTGAAGGTGCCGATCTTCCCACTGCACACCTGGCTGCCAGATGCGCACACGCAGGCACCAACAGCCGGCTCTGTGGTGCTCGCCGGAGTGATGTTGAAGCTTGGTACGTACGGCTTCTTGCGGTTCGGCCTCTACCTCTTCCCCGAGGCCTCTTACTGGAGCCGCCACTTCTGGCTGACGTTGGCCGTGATCGGAATCATCTATGGCGCCATCGTGGCGACGATGCAAATGGACCTCAAGCGTCTCGTCGCCTATTCGTCAGTCGCTCACATGGGTTTCATCGTGCTCGGTATCTTCGCTTTCACGACCCAGTCGATGTCGGGTAGCGCGATCCAGATGATCAACCACGGTGTGTCGACAGGCGCTCTGTTTCTCCTCGTCGGCATGATTTACGACCGTCGCAAGACCCGTAAGATCTCGGAGTTGACGGGTATCCAGAAAGTGGCCCCGATTTTTGCGGCCAGTTTCATGATCGTGATGCTGTCGTCGATCGGTGTACCGGGCCTCAACGGTTTCGTCGGCGAGTTCTTGATCCTCATTGGCTCATTCCTCACCGCTCGGTGGTGGACAGTGGTCGCCACGGCGGGTGTGATTCTCGCCGCGCTCTATCTGCTGTGGGCTTATCAGCGTGTTTTCCACGGAGAACCCGACGAGGAGAACAAGAAGTTCCGCGAGCTGTCGTTGAAGGAAGGCATGGTGCTACTGCCATTCCTAGGAGTCATCGTCTTCATGGGTGTGTACCCGAAGCCGGTACTCGACCGCATCGAGCCGACCGTCGACGCCTTGATCACTCACGTCGAGGATCACACCGACTACGTCGAGCCTGAACCGATCGTCCAGATCGGAGTCGTCTCCGAACACGGCGAGGACGATGGCGAAGAGGGCGAGCACGACGAGAGCGAAGATGGCGAAGAGGTTGAACACGAAGAGGACGAGGGCGAGTGATGCTGGCCCAAGTTGATACGTTCGTCGGTCCAGACGTCCAATGGTTCGCGCTCTCGCCCATGCTGACACTGCTCGGCGGAGCACTCGGTTTGATGGTTCTCGGTGCGCTCACGCCGCTATGGCCAAAGGGCTTGTATGCGACTTTCACTGCCGCAATTGCGATCGCCGTCGGTGTGTTGGCGATGTTCCAGTGGGACGACATCAGCGACGATGGTCCGTCGACTCTGGTCGGTGGGGCCATAGCTTTCGACACGCTGTCGATGTTCCTGACAATCACCATCGCGATCGCGCTGTTACTCGTGACGCTGCTCACCGACGACTTCCTGAGAGGTACGCCGAACGACGGCCCGGAGATCTACGCGTTGTACATGGTGGCCGCCCTCGGCGGCATCGTGATGGCGTCGGCCAACGACCTCATTGTCCTGTTCCTCGGTCTCGAGATGCTGTCGCTGGCGCTGTACGTGTTGGCTGCCAGCAATCGCCGGAGTCTGCAGAGTGCTGAGGCCGGAATCAAGTACTTCGTGCTGGGTGGGTTCGCGTCGGCGTTCTTCCTCTATGGCATTGCCTTGGTGTATGGCGCGACGGGCACGACGAACATCTCCGAGATGATCGCAGTGCTCCAGACTTCGGTCGATGTCTTCCATCCGGACACCCTGGCGCTTGCCGGTATCGGCCTGATGATCGTCGGGCTCGGCTTCAAGGTTGCCGCGGCACCGTTCCACGTGTGGGCACCCGACGTCTATCAGGGTGCGCCGACGCCGATCACCGCGTTCATGGCCTCGGCCGGCAAGGCGGCAGCATTCGCCGCGATGTTGCGTGTACTGGTCATCGCGCTGCCGTTCTACCGTGATGATTGGCGACCGATCATCTGGGTCCTGGCGTTGTTGTCGCTGCTCGTCGGATCAACGTTGGCGATCGTGCAGAACAATGTCAAGCGTATGCTGGCGTACTCGTCGATCAGCCATGCCGGATTCATCCTTGTTGGTGTGGAGGCGGCCGCCCACAGCGCGGGTGAAGCTGACGCCGGATCCGGAATGCCGGCCGTGGTCATGTATCTGATGCTGTATTCGGTTCTCGTGATCGGATCGTTCGCCGTGGTGGCAGTCGTTCAGCGTGAGACCAATGGCGATGCGAGCCTCGATGCGTTCAAGGGCCTCGTGCGTCGTCGTCCAACTCTGGCGATCGCCATGACTGTTTTCCTTCTGGCCCAGGCCGGGGTGCCGTTCACGAGTGGATTCATCGCCAAGTTCGGCGTGATCCAAGCGGCGGTTGACGAGCAGAGCTACGCCATCGCGATCATCGCCATGGTTGTGGCCGTCATTGCGGCGTTCATGTACCTGCGGATCATGGTGAGTATGTGGCTGGCGGACCCCGCCGACGGCTCGCAACCTGTTCCGGTCCCGTTCTTGGCGGGCCTGGCGATTGCCGCTGCAGTGACGTTCACGCTGGTTGTCGGGGTGTTCCCTGGCTGGCTGATCGACGCCTCCGACACCGTCACCTCCTACGCCCGCTGAGCCGGGCCAAAAGGCCGTTCTCGTGAACTTTTGCCGACGTGTGGTCGGCAATAGTTCACGAGAACAGATGTGTGGCAGGCTTGAGGAGGGTGAAATGGCCAACTGCTACTCAAGCTGCGATTGCAGCGGTCATGTCGGGGATCATGGCGCTCCTACTGCGGCGTTCGCGACCGACTCGATTAGGCGACGTCATGCTCCCTACTGCCACCGAGTTCGCGTTGGTTGCGTCGCTCTATTCGGTGTGGCGCGTGGCGAAGAAACTTCCACTCACACAAAGTGAAGGTGCCATCGAGCGCGCCAGGCAGATCGTGCGCTTCCAGGACTTTCTGCATCTACCGAGTGAGCTGTCGTTGCAGCAGTTTGCCCTCGCCCATGATCAGGTCGGGTGGCTGTCCACCGCGTACTACGCCGTTGCCCATGTACCTGCGACCATCATCTTTTTGATCTGGCTGTTCGCGAGGCATCGAGACAAGTATCCGCATTGGCGCAATGCCCTCGCGATCCTCACCGCGTTCTGCCTCTTCATCCGATTCGTGCACGTCGCGCCACCTCGCTTTCTGACCGATCTCGGCTATATCGACATTTCATCGGTCTACGGCATGTCGGTCTACGGCCCCGTCGGCACTGGCGTCTCCGGGCAGTTCGTCGCGATGCCTTCATTGCACGTTGCATGGGCCGGCGTCGTGACGTTCGGTGTCATCGCGGCCAGCACGAGCCAGTGGCGGTATCTGATCGTGCTGCACCTGGTCGGCACGCTGTTCGTCGTGGCTGCGACCGGTCATCACTGGTGGTTGGATGGCATCGTCGCGTTGGGTCTGCTCTGGATGGCCCTGCGGATCGACACCCTCGGTCGGTGGCTCTTCGTATCCCGGCGGTCCACGCCGGCACTCGTTGTCGCCAGCCTCGATGACGAGGTTGTCTCAACGGCGGGAAGTATGGGCAAGACGTAGAATCGATCCTGATCCCAATGGCTGAGAAGAATCTGAACCCTCTCCCCACGTCGAGCCGGAAGGCGGCCAAGAGCGCGTTGGCGATCGCCATCACGCTGCTTCAAGACGAGCGTGTTCGGGCGCAACTGAACAAGGCGCCAACCGCCGCTCGGGATTGGGCTGCGCAACGGCGGCAGGCGAACGTCGGGCTGGTGAGCACTGGGACTCGCCTGGACCCGACTCAACGATTCGGGCAGAAAGGAATTCGGCGTCGTCTCGCTGCTCTCGAGCGCAACGTTTCCCTGGTTTTTCCTGATTCGACCGAGTCCGACGCTGTTGCGATTTATCAGGCGACTGACGAGCTGTATCGGGCCGTCGCCATCTCTGATTCCATGCCGATGGTCGAGCGTCGTCGCTTCCGTGGCCGGATTAGTACAGAACTCAGCCGACTTGAGTCGGCGCTGGTTGACGCTGTCCTTCCTGCTACGACTGAGTCTGACCACTTGCGATGAGCTTGGGCGCGAGGGAGTCGCGCCGAAGCTCATCGGTAGTGGTGGCCGCGCGCTGGCGCCGCCCTGGGGAGCTCTAATCCTGAATCCACCGGGTTGAGATTGGGGGTCGGGGGCTTGGCGATTGCGGGTGGGGTGGTTTGAGGTGGGTTTGGTTTCGGGCGTGTTGAACCGGGTGCGACGCTCCACCAGCCGCGCGATGCGGCGGCTTCTCTTCAGTGGTACGCCGCCGACGTAGCCGTGTTCGGCGCCCCGTTTGGCGTGGCCGTGAACCTCACACACCGTCGAGTCGGCGGATGAAACCGAACGTGAACGTGGGCAGGAACGTCCCGATTGTCGATGGTGCGCGATACCAGGAACACAGAAAGTGCCTCCTGTTGCTGGTTTGGGTTGCGACTTCGACATCACGATCACCCCAGGCAAGGGGCGCTTCTGTGGACGCGGACAACCAAAACCGGTCAATATCAACTCGGTGGATCCAGGCTAATCTCTGCGGATGAATCGAGCCGCCCGCTTCGCTTTCGCGCTAATGGTCGCGCTCGGGATGCTGATCGTGGGGTCGTCGGACGCCTCGGCTCACACCGACTTCGAATCGTCACAACCAGCCGACGGGTCAACGATTGATGGTCCCCTGGACACGGTGATTCTCGACTTCACAGGTACTCCAACGGCTATCGATGACGGAATTGTTGTCGCGGATGCCGCGGGAGTTCAACGCGTCCCGGTCGAATTGGTGCAGGATGATCTACGGATCACCGCCCGCTTCGACCCGGCCCTTGGCGATGGCTCTTACACGCTGGCCTGGCGGGTTCGATCTGACGACACGCACACCAAGTCCGGTTCGTTCTCGTTCGTGGTGGTTGCCCCGATACCTACGACCAGCCCAGTAACGGCGACGACCGCTGCTGCTGTTCCGACGACCGCTGCTGCTGTTCCGACGACCGCTGCTGCTGTTCCGACGACTGTCCCGGTCGTCGCGGTTGTGGCAGCGGCCGCACCTCCTCCGGCACCTGAATTGCTCGACACCGATGATGCCAGCAATGTGACACGCATCGGCCGACTGATCTTCTTCCCGTCTACCGTGCTGGCGATTGGTGTTCTCGCATTCGCGGCGTTCGCATTCACCGGTCGTCGAGAGGAACTAGGCACGTTGATCCGGCTCGTACGTTGGCTTGGCGTTGGAGTCGCCATGGGCGCTCTCGTCGAGGTTGTCGGTCTCGAGACGTTGTTCGGCGGTTTCGATGTAGTTCTCGATGAAACGGCCGGGCGCGCCGCGCTCGCTCGGTTGCTCGGTGGTCTGATGCTCGTAATTGGGTTCGTGAACATCGGCTCGGCGGGCCGTGGCTCCGGAAGTTCCGCGCGCTCGTTGTCTGCCGCAGTTGGCGTCGATCAGGCGTCGCCGACTACCGCTGATCTCGCAGGGCAATCTCCGCCGTGGCGCCCGAGTGCGGGCGACTCGGTCGGGCTGATCGGGATGTTCTTGGTGTTGATGTCCTTCGCATTCGACGGTCATTCCTTGAGTGAGGGCCCGCGGCTTCTGCAGGCTGTGTTGAGCATCGTCCACGTCGCCTCGGCTGGCGTGTGGGCCGGCGGTGTTCTCGCTCTCGCCCTGGTATTGCGCGGACGCCACAACGACCGGGCTGGCTCCAGCAGTGTGGAAATGATCCTGAAGTTCTCCGTTGTTGCGACGTTCTCGCTCGTGCTCGCCGGGTTGGTCGGAGTGGGGCTGGCGCTCTTCATCGACAACGATGTCGCCTCGTACCTCTCGACCGATTGGGGCCGAGTGCTCGTCGTCAAACTGGTCCTTGTGGGTGCAGCAGCGCTGCTCGGCGCGTACAACCATTTCCGGGTGCTGCCGGCCCTCCAAAGCGCACCCCATGATCCTGACATCATCAAGCAGGCTCGCAACACGATCACCACGGAAGCCATGGTGCTTGTCGTGGTTGCTCTCGTCAGCGCCGTCCTCGTCGGAGCCTCCACCCTATGACACAGTTGCGATGAGTTTCAGCGCGCACAGGTCGCGCTGAAACTCATCGGTAGTGGTAGAGCGGCTGGTGCGATGAGCTTGCGCGCGGACAGGTCGCGTCGAAGCTCATCGCTAGGACGGAATCTGGTCAGTCGGCGTCGTCTCGCTGCTCTCGAACGCAACGTGTCCCTGGTTATTCCTGATTCGACCTGGTTGACGCTGTTGCGATTAATCAGGCGACCGACGAGCTGTATCGGGCCGTTGCCATCTCTGATTCCATGCCGATGGCCGAGCGTCGTCGCTCCGTGGGCGCATTAGTACAGAACTCAGCCGACTCGAGTCGGCGCTGGTTGACGCTGTCCTGCCTGCGGAGATCGAGCCCTGAAATCGCGGTGACGCGTAAGAGGAAGAAAGCTCGCCGACCTGGCAGCCGCAAGAGCTGGCTTCTCCTTCGCAGGACAGGAGATCCCGATCGGGAACCCTTGAGTTGCGGGCTTGGGGTCGAGGGCGGTGGTGGGGATAACCCCACCCTTGATCCACCGGATCACTCCATCGTCATCCGAAGCCGATGCTGCGCAACATCGACGTATGGAATTCACCGCCCCAAACTTGCCTTTTGACGCTCATACTCACCACCCGGGTGGTCTCACCCGGCCGCTCATCAGTGCGATTGATCTCACCCGGCGGTGGGGAAAAGGATCGAGCGCCCAACTCGGTATCGACGGCGTCGACCTCACGATCGGACACGGTGAACTGGTTGCGATCGTCGGGCCGTCAGGTTCCGGCAAGTCGACACTCGGAGCAATCGTCGCAGGAATTGATCGTCCCACGTCAGGCTCACTTGTCATTGACGGCATGCGCCTCGATCGGTTGTCCAACGACCGGCTTGCCCGCTGGCGCGGAGGGAGTGTCGGGATCGTCTTCCAGAACTTTCATCTCCTCCCGACACTCAACGCCGCCGAGAACGTTGATCTCGCGCTGAAGTTGGCCGACAAGAGTGTCGGCCGTCGCGAGCGGCGGTTTCGCAGTCGCGAGGCACTCGCTTCGGTCGGGCTTGACGACAAGATGACGCGCCTCCCGTCGCAGCTCAGCGGCGGCGAGCAGCAGCGGGTCGCGATCGCCCGGGCAGTCGTGGCCAGGCCGAGATTGGTCGTCGCTGACGAACCAACCGGCAGCCTCGATCAGGAATCAGGGCACGCGGTCTTCGATCTACTCGCCGGGCTCGTCGGTGCGGGCACGACCGTTCTGCTGATCACACATGACGAACGCCTCGCCGGGCGCGCCGACCGAGTAATAGCGATGCTCGATGGTCGGGTCGGCGTTGCGAAGACGGTGATGTCTGAACCCCCGGACTTTCCACGTTCGGCCGGCGTGTTCGCAGAGGCCGGGTCACTCTGATGAGTCATCTGGTCAGCGAGATTCGGCGCGCACCGGCCCGAATCATCGTCAGTGTCTTCGCCCTGGCACTTGCCATCGGCGCCATCGGTGTGTTTGCCATCCCCACGGTTGCTTCCAGTTCGCTACGCGACACGGCCGAATCTGACAATCTCGCCGACGTCGTCATCGGGACTAACGACACAGGCGAGTTGAACGTCGATGCTCTCCTCGACTCGATCGACAACGTCCAGGCAGTTGACACCCAGATCGAGACTGATGTCGCGTTGATTGCCGAGGCACCAGACGGCCCGTTGCTCAAACTGATCGGATTCGAAGTCGAAACCCAGCAGATCGACCTCGTCCATGCTGAGTCAGGCCGGCTCCCCGACGGTTGGGGGGAGGTGCTCGTCTCGGACGGTGTCGCGGCAATAGGCACGACCCTTCCGGTCATCGGTCATGGCGGCGATCCGGTGGATCTGACCGTCGTCGGGATTGGTGGTACCAGTTACTGGTCTGGCACGAGCGTGGCATTCACCTCGCAGGCGACGGCCCGCGATCTGGCGGGGCTGGAGGGTGTGAACCGGATCGTCATCTCGACCGACGAGGTTGGGTCGGACGAGTTGACAGCGACCGCTGGCTCCGCCCGCGAGTCGCTCGCGAGGCAGGACATTGCGGTGACTGTTCTGCCTGTCACCATTGCCGACGATGAGCATCCCATCGAGCCCGACATCGAGCAGGTGAGCAGCCTCATTGGGATGCTTGGCGTTGTTGCAGGAGTCGTTGCACTTGTTCTTCTCGGGTCAACGACCAACACGCTCGTGACGGAACGAACGCGAGAGGTCGCGGTGATGCGTGCGCTCGGTGCACGTCCTCGTTCGCTTCGACGCCGCCTGCGTCGCCTCGCGGTTGGGATCGCGATCGCGGCGCTGGTGATCGGTGTCCCGCTCGGGGTCCTGGTCTCCAACGTGATTGCACGTATGGTGCTCCAGGAGTTCGTTGGGATCACGCCTGGTTTCGCTGTGTCGATGCCAGTGATCGCCGGAAGTGTTCTATTCGCTCTGCTCGGCGCTCGGCTCGTTGCTGCCCGGGCAGCCCGAAGAGTCACCAAAATACCGCTGGCGACAGCCTTACGTGACCGTGACGGCTCTCCGTTCGGCCGGCGATTCACTGAGAGGTTGGCTGCTCGAATGAGGCTCGGTTGCCTGCTCGATAGAGCCGCCCTTCGGAACGGGGCTCACCGACGGTCGCGTTCGATCGCGATCGTTGCTCAGTTCACCGCAGCAGTCGCGGCATTGCTGATCATCGCCTCGCTGGCGACGACGATCAACGACTTCAACGCGGCGACGCTCGAACCCTTCAATTGGGTGTCAAAGACCACGGTTGCCGGTCCCGGCCTCGATATCGACGCCGACATCGCGGATGGTGATCCACGATCCGAGGTGAGCATCGAGGCAATCGGCGAGCTCGCCGGATGGGAGGTCGGTATTCGCGGCGTCGAGGTCGACACGGTGATGATCGATCGCGGCCTCGACCAGGGCTACTGGTTCGACCGATCAGACGAAGTGGTCGTGTCGACGGGTTTCGCCGAGCGAGTCGGCATCGACGTCGGCGACGACATCGAAGTGCTCTTGGCGTCCGGTCCGGCGAGCTATCGGGTTGCGGGGTTACACCCTCATCGGGACCGCTCGGTGTTCGTCGGAGTCGCTGCCCTCGCCGCGGACCTGGGTTCCCCGGGAATGGCGAACGTCGTCTACTCCCTCGATCGGCAACCGGCCGTCGACGTCACTGGACTGACCGAGACCACTTTTCTCGACTCGGCCTCCGAAGACGAGAGCGCCAGACAGGCAATTCTGCTCATCTTCGGAGCGATTGGGTTGGTGGTGGTGTCAGTGGCCGGGCTCGCGGTGGCTTCCAGCCTGGCGGTGAACGTGTACGAGCGGCGCCATGAGTTCGCGGCGCTTCAGGCAATCGGCGGTCGCAATCGCCACGTGTTCCGAATGGTGTCGGCTGAGCTGATCCCGTTGGCGCTCCTCGGCATCGGGATGGGCCTGGTTGCCGCCTATGTGGGTGGTATGGCGATCATGGAGTCGTTCGAGGCTGCGGATGCGGTGGAGATCGGCTATACGTTCGCAACTGGAGCAATTCCCGCAGCGGCACTTGTGGTGATCGTTGGGTCGTTGCTGCTCGGCTGGCTGATGGTGCGTCGGGTGACCCGTTCACCGGCTGCAGTCACACTGCGGAGTGCCGCATGAGCGAGACCGCGGCGACGTGACTTCCGGTGGGGCGAAACACGGATCGTCGACATTGACCATGCCGCCGCCAGTGCAGTGCGACAATGAGCTGGTGATCGAAGAAGGCGACGACTCCGGATGGCCGTTCGGTTCTGTCAGCGAGGCTGCAGAGTGGTGGTATCGACCAGTCGTCGAGGCCCGATCATGGTTGGCTTTCGGGTATCTGGCTGTCGGTGCCATTTGGGCACCAGTGCTCTTCGCGGTGGTTCTCGTCGTGCTTGCCGTCACGCTGCCGCTGATCCTGGTCGGCCTCGGTCTATTGCTGGTCGTACCGGCTTTTGCTCTGATCAATGCCCTGACCACCGTTGAGAGACGCCGCGCGAGTTGGGTAGGTACCTCGATCGTGCCCCGCCCGTTCGGGAACGTCACGGCCGGCGGATCTTGGCTGCGTCCAATCACTTCGCGTCTGACCGATCCGGAGCGCTGGCGCCAAGTCGCATTCAGCGCGGCGTTCCTTGTCGCCGGGCCCGTGTTCTTCGCTCTCGGGCTCTTCCCGTGGGCCGTTTTGGTTCAACTCACGTTTGGCAACGGAGCGATCAACCTCGGTGGACTACTCCTGGCAGTCGCGGTCGCCGGTGCCGCGCCCCGAATCACGCTGGCTGTTGCCAGCATCGCCCGGTCTTTCACAGCCTGGTTTCTGGGCCCCGACGAAACTGCACAACTGCAAGAACGTGTCGATGAGCTGTCCGAACAACGTAAACAGATCCTGGAGGCCGTCGCCGGTGAAAGGCAACGAATCGAACGCAACCTTCATGATGGTGTCCAGCAGCAGCTTGTGGCCCTCGGTATCGACATAGGCCGCGCCGTCGCCCGCCTCGATGATGACCCTGACCGAGCGCGAGAGCTCCTGCACGACGCTCGTGACAAGGTGCGCAGTTCCATTGGTGAGCTTCGGGTCATCGGCCGCGGGCTGCATCCGGCGGTCCTCGAGGATCGCGGCCTCGATGCCGCACTCTCGTCAGTGGTGGCGAACGCCTCACCACCGATCTCTGTCAGCATTACGGTTGAGCGGGCGCTGCCGGAGGATGTGGCGGCAACGGCCTACTACGTGGTCAACGAAGCAGTTGCCAACATCCTCAAACACGCTAGAGCACGGGTCGGCTCGATTCACGTCGAAGAGGATCCGGGAGGGTCAGACGCAATTCGGATCACTGTTCATGACGATGGCCGAGGCGGAGCAGACGCTCGCAAGGGAAGCGGGCTCGTCGGCATTCGCGCTCGTGTCGAGGGTGTCGACGGACGTTTTGCGATCGACTCTCCGGAGGGTGGACCGACCACACTGGTAGCTGTGATCCCTGTCGGAATGCCTGGAGAGAAGTCGTAGTGGGTGCAGCCGTCACGCTGACAGCGGTTGTCGCTGATGACTCGGTTCTGCTACGTGATGGTGTCGTCCGGCTGCTCGAGGATGCAGGGGTTGATGTCGTCGCTGCAGTTGGCGATGGCGAGGCACTATTGGCCGCGGTTGACGCGCACCGGCCCGATCTCGCACTCGTCGACGTGCGGATGCCGCCGACCCATACGGATGAGGGGATCCGGGCGGCGATCGAGATTCGCCGCAAATACCCAGATATTGCTGTCTTGGTGCTTTCGCAATATGTGGAGGAGCGGTACGCGGCGGAGCTTCTGAGCCAGGACTCGGCAGGGGTCGGCTACCTCCTCAAGGATCGAGTGGTCGACGTCGAGGAGTTCATCGTTGCGGTCCGGCGTGTGGCCAACGGGGGAAGTGCTGTCGATGCCGAAGTAGTGCGTCAACTCCTCGGCCGCACGGCCCGCGCTTCCGAGCTGGATCGCCTCACGCCGCGCGAGCGCGAGGTGCTCGGGCTGATGGCGGAGGGGCTCTCGAATGCCGGCATCGCGGAGCAACTCGTGGTGTCGCTCGGAGCGGTCGAGAAGCACATCTCGAACGTTTTCACGAAGCTCGACCTCGAGCAGGAACAGCACGCCCATCGACGCGTACTCGCGGTCCTGAGCTACCTCGGCGACCGATCTTGATCTGTTGCGATGAGTTTCAGCGCGCACAGGTCGCGCCGAAACTCATCGGTAGTGGTAGAGCGGCTGGTGCGATGAGCTTGCGCGCGGACAGGTCGCGTCGAAGCTCATCGCTAGGACGGAATCTGGTCAGTTGGCGTCGCCTTCGATCTCATACCCGGCGGCGCGTGCCGACTCGATGATGGTCTCGGCTTGTTCTCTGCTGCGCACCTCGAACGTTGCATGAATTCCGGTTTCGCGAACATGCAGATCGAGGCCTTCGCGCACGTGTTCAACCTCGATTAGGTCGGCTCCACCGTCAGCGAAGACTGTCAGGAGTTTGGCGAGGCCACCCGGTCGGTCGTCGATCCGGGCGAAGATGGCGAGGCGGCGTCCTGCCTGGTTTTCATGACGGCGGATCAGTCCAGGGACGACTCCGAGATCGACGTTGCCCCCTGATACGACCACACACGTCACGCCCTCGTCTCTCGGTGTGACGGCGCCAGACAGCAGTGCCGCAACACCGGCCGCACCGGCCCCTTCGGCGTAGAGCTTGGCCCGATCCATCAGGAAAACCATCGCGTCGGCGATCGCTCCTTCATCGACGGCGACGATCTCGTCAACCCACGAGTGAACGAGTGGGCCTGTGATTTCGCCTGCGTACTTGACGGCGATTCCGTCTGCCAGGGTGAGCACGGGGCCCTCGGGGGCCGGCGATCCGAGGTAAGGGGCGCAAACAGCCGCCTGCACGCCGATGATTCGTACCTCGGGCAAGATTGATTTGACGGCTATTGCCGTTCCTGCGGCAAGGCCGCCACCTCCGAGAGGGATGACCACTGTCGCCAGATCGTCGATGTCTTCGACCAGCTCGAGCCCCAGGGTTCCCTGGCCTGCGACAATCGCTGGATCGTCGAATGGCGAACAGAACGTCATTGACGATTCCTCGGAGCGAATCTTCGAGAACGCAACTGCCTCTTTCAGGCTCGCTCCGTGCTCGATCACTGATGCGCCGTAGCTTCTGCAGGCCTCGATCTTGGTGATCGGCGCGCCCTCGGGAACCACTATCTCGCACGGAACTCCGAAGTGTTGGGCGGCGAAGGCCAGCGCCTGTGCATGATTGCCGGCGCTCCCTGTCGTGACGCCGCGCTCTGCTTCAACGCCGAGCGATGCCACCTTGTTCATCGCCCCACGGATTTTGAACGATCCCGTTCGTTGCAGGTTCTCGGCCTTCAACACGACGTCGCCCCCAATGCCGGATGACAACGTCAGCGAACTCACGACCGGTGTGTGCTTGGCCACGCCGGCGATTACGTTGCGCGCAGCACGGATTGAGTCGAGGTCGATCGCTGGTGCCACGCCGCGACCGTAGCGCCCGCGGACCGAACGCCGCTGGGTGGCGTCGGGATGTGCTTCTCTAAGCTCGTGATGTGCCGCTTTTGCCACCCGATGAACTCGACGTGATCGACTACATCGCACAGACACGCGCCAGTTACGAACAACTCGGTTACGACGCCTACAGGTGGGCTGCCGAGCCTGAGCCGCCGGAATTTGTCGTTCCCTCGAAGCCCCTGCGCGACTCGAAGGTTGCCTTGGTCGCCTCAGGAGGTGTGTACGAGGTCGGCCAGATTGCTTTCCATCATCGCGACGACACGTCTCATCGTCGCATTCCATCGAACGTGTCTGTCGCCGACCTGCGCATCAGCCATTTCGCGTATGACAAGACCGATGCTCGAATAGACCCGAATGTCGTGTTCCCAATCGACGCTCTGCGCCGACTCGTGTCTGAAGGTGAGATCGGATCACTGACGTCGCATGCCCTGACTTTCATGGGCGGTATCTACTCGCAGCGAAGGCTGCGGGGTGAACTGATTCCAGCACTGACCGATGGGCTCGAGGCGATGGAGCCCGACGTCGTGCTGCTGGTTCCTGTTTGACCGGTTTGTCATCAGTCAGTTGGGCTGATTTCACGCCATTTGGAAGAGCAAGGATTCCCCACGGTCACGATCAGTTCGGCGTGGTCGATCACGGCACTCGCCAATCCGCCTCGTACCACCTTTGTCAACTATCCATTAGGACATACGACCGGCCGCCCTCGGCAACTCGATGAACAGACGGCGATCGTGTCGTCGGCGCTCGCCCTGCTCGGCTCGGCAACTGAGCCAGGTCAGATCGTGCCACTGCCCCTCAGCTGGGTCGGCGACTGGAAAGCGAAGGCGAGAGGACTCGGCGACAGCCGCAGTGAGCGCGCCAGCACTCCTCAGTACGACCGGCCCGGCGACGAGGCCGCGGCGGTCGCTGCGATCCGCCAATAGTTGGCTCCAACCACCATTTCTGGTCCAGCGTGATCGATGTCACGCAACAACACCGAAAGCCGATGTTGCGTTGGCCACAATACGTGGCACTATGCAGGTTCGTAACACAACTGCAACATTTGAACTCCCACCATTGGAGGTGGATTCCCAATGATTTCCTGGCTCGCCTCAGTTTCTGAAGCCCTTCTGCTGATCCCGGTTGCCTTCGTAGTGTCGTGGCTGGCGCGCGTTTCAATTCAGATCGTCACTCGTCGCGCCGTTCGCCGTGCGCAGCGCACGCCAGGCACATGGCGGGTTCGTCTCGACCGTCTCGGCGACAACGGTCAGGCAACTGTCCGCAAGCGCCAGCGAGCAGATGCAGTGGCCAGAATGTTCGGCCAAATCGTGACGGCGGGCATCTTTGCTCTGGCCGGCTTGGTAGCTCTGAATCTCTTCGACGTCGATCTTGTCTTCGTCATTTCGAGTGCCGGATTCCTTGGACTCGCTGTTGTTCTCAGCGGTCAGGACCTGGTCAAGGATCTACTCGGAGGGACGCGGGCATTGCTCGAGGATCGCTACGCCGTCGGCGACGATGTCATCTTGCGGGTCGCCGGCAACGACGTTCGCGGCACGGTCGATCTCATTGGAGCGGCATCCGTTCGGCTCCGTACTCCCGACGGGGCGACCTGGCATGCCGGGCACGATTCAGTCGAATCGGTGACAAATCTTTCCCAGCTCCCAGCGATCAGTGACATCGAGGTGCCGGTGGGTGCATGGTCGGGTGCCGATGAGAGTGGTGCCGTGGAAAGGCTGGCTGACGCGTCGAACGACGTTGGGCTGACCGGGCTAGTTTTCCTGCGCGACATCGAAACGCACGAGAACGGCGCCGAGGTCGAGTCCGACACGGTGACCGTGCGAATCAAGACCAATCGCCCCCTCAGTTCTCCCGAGACCGACATCGTCCGCGCCAAACTCCTCGACCGCTGAACTAACGGGGGGCCTCTGCCTGGCTGCGAGCAACAGTGTTGCCCAACCCCAAAATGTCTGGATCGTTCCGCTCAGCGTAACTATCCAGACATTTTTCGGGGATTGTGGGGCATTGGTGTGGGAGTGTGGGGGATCGAAACGGCGCGAGTGGATCAGTGGTTGTGGTCGATCAGGATGACCAAGACGCGTAGCGACGCGGCCTCGGCATGCCGCGGTGGTCACGTGAAGGTGAACGGCAAGACGGCGAAGCCGTCAGCACCGGTCAAGATAGGCGATCGTGTCGAGGCCAGAATTCACGATAGAGACCGCACCCTGGAAGTGGTGAAGCTCATCGTCAAGCGGGTGGGAGCGAGTGTCGCTGTCGACTGCTATGTCGACCACAGTCCGCCGCCCCCACCAAAGGAAGAGAACGTGGCTGTCTTCCAGCGCGACCGTGGCGCCGGTCGGCCGACGAAACGAGATCGTCGACAGCTGGACCGCCTTCGCGGGCGACGTTGAGTTAGTGACGTCTCCGTAAACGTTTACCGTCAACACCAACGAGGTTCATCGTCACGCCAATCGTCACGCTCAGCCCGGCGCTTCGGAAGAGCTGCACTCGCGCGGTGCCGCTAGACCGACTTCGATGGAAACGTTCCGCACTTCCGGATCGGATCCGTCGCCAACGACGAGACCTTCATAGATGGCGACTGTTTCGTCGAAGCCCACCGAGGCGTTGGGGTCGACCAGGGGGCCCGATGTTGTTCGATCGGAGTAGGTGAGCTTGACGGTTCCATCTCCATTGTCAACCACCTCGAAGCGGCCGCCCTCCGATGCGATTCCGGCGACATCGAGCAGGTCGGGATCTGACTCTGCAATACACAGGTCGAGAATCGCGCGGGTGTATTGCGAGAACTCGTCGTTGTCGCTGTTGCGCGTTTGCGCCGTGTCGAAGCACTCGAATGGGCCACCAATGGGCGAGTTGACGGCAACTTCGAACGGAGGTGCGCCACCGTCAACGGCGGTCATCGTCGCGGTGAAGGAGTTGCCCACTCCGCCACCTTCCAACTCCGATGACTCGAGTGGCTCCTGGGTGTCGACGAGGTCGCCATCGAGCCCCTGGCTGTCGCCCTCGTCCGACCAACGGTTGAGCACGAGCCGACTCGAACCGGTAGTCACCAGATAGCTGGCCACTTGGTACTCGCCGCTGTTCGGTGATAGCGGAACAGTGAAACAGCTCGCCTGCAATGGATAGGTAATGCCATCGACGAGAGCCGAGCCAGGGTCGGGCAGTACGGGTGGTGGGATGGTTGTTGTGGTGGTCGTCGTGGTGGTGGTGGTCGTCGTCGTAGTGCTCGTTGCCGGAGCTTCGGTAGTGGTCGTTGTCTCGGTGCTTGTCGTTGTGCTTTCGAGGGTGGTCTCGGGCGCGGCTTCCGACGTCGTAGTCGACTCGACTGTCGTCTCCGGGGCTGTCGAGCTGGGAACCGTTGTTCCGGTCAGTTCCAGCGTGGTGCTGGTATCGGCACTTTCGCCGTCGTCGCGTAGGAGCAGTATGAGAACAAGCCCCAGAACCAGAGATCCGACGAGGCCGGCCGCTACTGGCAACAGCCATGCGGGACGCTCGTTCGGATTGTCGTCCGGCGGACCAACACCGGGTGGCATGGGCGGTGGAGGTCCACCTCCAGGCGGCAGGGGTGGTGGCGTACCGCCGACGGTTGGTTGAACAAGGGTTGGATCGGGCGTAGTTGGCGCGGGGACTGTCGGGTCGGTTGAAGGAACTGCGGGCTCGCCGGTCGGGTTTGTGTTCGCCCAGAGCTCCTCGGAGGTCGGCTCGTATCCGTCTTCGGCCATCGCACACTTTCCCACACTTCGCTTCGCGGCCCTGGCGGAGGGGCAGGAATCGACTCGGTTCCAACTCTGACGCACCCCCTCGTCAGAGTTGGAAGGGAGATCGGCTTATTGCCCCATCGAATCGTCGTTCGGCGACCGGAATCAGCACCAACCAAGGGAGACCCCATGGGGAAGAACAGCCGGAGCCGCCGCAATGCCAAGCGCCGCAAGCAAGAGGCTCGACGACGGAACAAAGGAGCTTCTGACACGGGTTCGGATCGAGCATCGACTCCGCCCGAAGAACCCGCGCCATGTTCGTGCTCGAGCTGCCAACGCGGTGAGTCGGCGGACTCGATTGAGATCGAAACCCTGTTGATCCGCCATGTCGGATGGCTGTGGGAGCACGGCTGGCAACCAGCTGAGGTCGTTCGCCAGGCACGTCGCTTGGCCGACCGGGTAGCGGCCGACCTCGTCACCATTGCCATATTGGTCGACGATGTTCAGCGTGAATCGCAGCAGCGAGATCCGCTGTGGGTGACCCAGATCGAATCTCTCCAACGCACTTCATGCGTGGATGATCTCAGTGGCGGATGGTTGGAGCGATGGTGTGGTGCCGCGGCCGTCCCATACTCGATGAACAGTGTCTCTGTGGACCTACTTGAAGTGCTCGCCAAACTTGGCCCGATTCACCGGTTGATCCCCCCGCCGGGATCGGATCGCGTCGACGCCGTCCAACTGCGTACTGACGGAGAAGAGGCCGATCCAGTGCTGGCGAGAGTTCGCGCTCTTCTGAACAAGGCCGAGTCGACCGAATACCCTGCTGAGGCAGAAGCATTCACTGCCAAAGCACAGGCGCTGATCAGCCGCCACGCGCTCGAGGATCTTCTCAGTGATGCACACAGCCTCGATCCCCGGCCGGCGAGCATTCGGATTTCCATTGATGAGCCGTACGTCAACGCAAAGGCGGCACTCTTGCACGCCGTCGCCGTGGCGTCACGGTGCCGTTCCGTACAACTGACGCGTTACGCGATGTGTTCGGTCGTCGGTCGCCCAGGGGATCTACGTCGGGTCGAGATTCTGTTCACGTCTCTGTTGGTCCAGGCGCAAGCCGCGCTCAACGAAATCGGGCGAACAGACTCTCCGGGATCTCTGTGTCGCAGCCGATCATTTCGCTCGTCGTTTCTCTCCGGTTATGCCTCGCGGATCGAACAGCGTCTGCTGGCCGAGCGTGATCGGGTGGTCGAAGACTTCGGCTCAGACGCTCTCCCAGTGATTGCTCGCGTTGATTCGGCCGTCGATGATGAAGTCGAGCGCCTCTTCGGTGATGGTCTGAGTTCAGTGAGATCGAGGACCTACAACGCTCAGGGATGGGGCACCGGCGTTGATGTGGCAAACAAGGCGTGGATCCGAGACGCCGGCCTCGGATCTGCCGCGCGCCGGTCCCCGAGCGCGTTGGCCTCACGGGCCCGCGAAGGCGGTTGATGAAAGCCTTGCAGTGATCTCGAAACTGGGGGCCACGCAGCGACGGCCATCACAATTCGATCTATCTGACGCTTGCCGTCGCCGATCGGCCAAGATGGTGACGATGTCCGTCGAGCGAGAGGTCGCCGCGAACCAAACCGACGCAGCTCACGTCCCGATGCACACTCGTATCCGTCGTGTGATGGTCGGTCGAGAAGCGCTGCTACCACTCGCCGGCGCCCATGGGATCGCTGCCGCCGGAGATGCTTTCGTGACGGTCAGCCTCGCCGGCTCGCTGTTCTTCAACGTGAGCCCCGACGCTTCTCGTCAACAGGTTCTGCTGTATCTGGTGATCACCATGGCACCGCTCGCAGTTCTCGCGCCGTTGGTCGGGCCCGCGGTGGATCGATTCCGCAACTATCAACGCTTCGTCGCGGCGATCTTCTATGTCGTGCGCGCGCTCTTCTGTCTCGCTCTCGTCTCGACGCTGCTGCAGCTCGCCTTCTACCCGATCGTGCTCGGTCTGCTTGTTGCCAGCAAGGCCTCGGGGGTCGTGAAACAGACCCTCGTGCAAACGCTCGTGGATGATCCCGACGAACTGGTTGCCACCAATGCCCGGCTCGCGCGGTTCGCGAGTATCACCGCGGCGCTCGGTGCGGTGGCGGCGGTTCTGGTCTACTCATCGCTCGGGGCCGAATGGTCGTTGCGGTTCGCGGCCGGGCTCTTCGCTCTTGCCGGTGCATCGATTCTGCGGGCCCGACCGCGCTCTGCTGCAGCACACATCCCCGATGACGTCGAGTACGCAGAGACCCATCTGCCGACAGTCGTCGTCGGCTCCACGGGCATGACTGCAATCCGCGCTGCAGTCGGCTTCTTCATCTTCACGCTGGCGTTCACATTGCGTCGCGACAGCGAGCCGACCTATGTCTATGGTCTGGCTGCCGCGTGCTACGGAATCGGGGCGTTCGTCGGCCACACGGCATCGGCGGTGATGCGTCGTTGGTTCCGCGAAGAACAGCTGATCGGAGTTGCCCTCGCTGTGCCGGCCGTGTTCACGGCGATCGGTGTGCTCGGCGCGTCCGTTCCGCTACTGATGCTGATCTCGGCGCTGGTTGGCCTCTCGACAACACTTGGGCGCAACGCGTTCGATGCTCTGCTCCAACGTCGAGCACCTGAGGCGCTCCTCGGGCGTGCCGGAGCGAGGTACGAAACGAGATTTCAGCTCGCCTGGGTGTTCGGAGCAGTACTCGCGACACCAATCTCGCTCACAGTTGAAGTGAGCATGATGGTGCTGACCGCGATCTACGTGCCTGGTCTGCTGCTGTTCACTCGCGGCGCTCGCGAGGCGCGTCGTTTCGAGGCAGCCACGAAGGAGGACCTGGCTGGAGCGCGTCAACGGCTTGCAATGGCCAGGCAGGCGTATGAGACCGGCGCGTTGCGAGTAGCGATCGTCGACGCTTCCGCCGCGACAGATCTCGCGCAGAGTGTGAGAGGCCACTTCGATGACATCGACAGTCGGAGAGGCCTCGATGAATTGCGACGCTTGGCCATCGACCCGGCGAGCGTCCTGGGCGGGCGAGACGCCGGGCGCGCGCTCGATCTGGCTGAGGGGCTGATCAATTCTGGAGAGCCGACTTCACAGCGGCGCCATCAGTCGAAGCCGTGACTTCGATGGTGAGTGTCGAGTCGTCTTCGATCGACCGATAGCGAACAAGCCCGACTTCGATCGTGCGCGAGGGCTCAGGCATGTCATCTACGATGAGCAGAATCCCGTTGTCTTTTACCGGCTCCCCTTCGGTGTCGCTATCGACAGCTTCGACAGCTTCGTCTGCGAAACGAACGATCGCGATGTCGACCGTCGCCTCGACGACGGCGGCCTGGATGCCGACATCGATGGTGCTTCCCCCGGCCGGAGCGATATAGACGACGGGCAGTTCGATCTCGCCTTTCTCGTCGATCACGGGTTCATGCTCGCCAACTTCCCAGCCGACGACTGCGATGTAGGCATCTGCCGCTACTACCTCGTCGGCGGTGGGAGTGGTGTCGGATCCGTCGGTGCATGCCGCGACCGCGAACATTACGATCACGAGGCCCAGCATCGGCCAGCTCTTCAAGCGTTCGATCCCTCCCACATCGCAAAGATACGGCATCGACGGGAGCAGGTGCGCCGCAAGGTGCAAAGTATTTCATGCAAGTGCGTTGCGTATCCCAGCGTGCGTGATAAAGTACGCAGTACATCAGCTGATCAAGCACACCCCCCGCTTGGTCAGCATCTTCTAGAAACACCACAAGGAGAGCAAAATGCTCGATCAACTCAACAAGTTCGCCAACACGGCAAGCAACACCATCAACGATGTCATCAACGACAACATGCCGGAGAACATCGGTGAGTCGTTCACTGAGAACTTTACGCAGACCAGCGATCGTGTCCTCGACAATGTTGTCGTCACCAACCGCCGCGTCGTCGATTTCGTCGTCACCACCGCCGATCGCGTTGCCGATCAGGTTTCGTTCGAGCTTCCGTTCGCGGACCGTCTTCCGACACCCACGAAGGCGGGCGAGGCGTACCTCGACTTTGTCGAGCGCGCCGTTTCGAAGAATCGCGAAGTGAACGAGCGTGTGGTCGACATGATCAATGTCGATGCCCCGAAGGCCGCCAAGGATGCGTCCAGCCGGATGACCACGGCGACCAAGGATGCGTCCAGCCGGATGACCACGGCGACCAAGGATGCGTCCAGCCGGATGACCACGGCGACCAAGTCCGCCACGGAGACCGTCTCCAAGACAGCGACCTCGGCCGCGAACACGGTCAAGAAGGCAACGCCGAAGACCATCTCGACCAAGAAGGTTGCTTCGAAGAAGGCCTCGGCCAAGAAGACCACAGCCAAGAAGACAACCGCCAAGAAGGCGACGGCGAAGAAGAGCGCCGCCAGCAAGGCTGCCCCAACGAAGTGAAGCCCTAGGCTTCGACGCTGATGAGCGAGACCTCGAGCGATGACCGTTCACGCGGCAACCCCGGTGTCGCCGCTCTCGGCGATTTCATAAAGAGTCAGCGACGCCTGGCCGAGCTCTCGCAACGAGAGCTCGCCAGGCTTGCTGACCTTTCTGACGCATACCTGAGTCAGTTGGAGCGCGGACTTCACGAGCCATCGGTTCGAGTTCTCAACGGGCTTGCAGATGCGCTCAACCTGCCGTCCGACAAGATGTTGCGATTCCTGGGCCGCGACACCGGCCAGGCAGATGATCAGGCGGCGACCGAGGCTGCCATCGCAACTGATGAGCGGCTCACTGAGCCCCAGAAGCAGTCGATGATCGACGTCTATCGGGCGTTCATTGCGGCAAACGAAGTCGCCGCCGGATCCGCCTGAATCAGTCCGCGCCGACCAACCGGCGAGCGGCGTCGATCACGACACCGGCTGTCGTGGATTCGATTCGCCGGGCCGTTTCCTCGTCGGGGGTTTCGGTCTGAGTACGGTTGACGAGAACTCCTGCGGCACATCCGGAGCGCAAGCCTTGACTTGCGCACATGGTGAAGAGAGTGGCGGCCTCCATCTCGTAGTTGAGCACTCCCATTGCCTGCCATTCCTCGAGGCTGCCCCGGAACCGACGTACTACCCGGCCGGAAAAGGTGTCATAGCGTTCTTGGCCGGGATAGAAGGTGTCGGACGACGCCGTGATCCCCACGTGCGGTTCAATGCCGAGGTCTCGTGCCGCCTCGACGAGTGCAGTCGTGCAGGCGAAGTCGGCAACTGCCGGGAACTCCATTGGGGCGAAGTGCAAGCTGGCGCCATCGAGTCGAACTGCGCCGGTAGTGATGATCACATCTCCGGGCGACAGCTGGGGCTGGATGCCGCCGGTGGTGCCGAGTCGTAGGAACGTATCGACACCGAGCTGTGCAAGTTCTTCGACCGCGATCGAGGTCGAAGGGCCACCGATGCCGCCGGAGCAGACCACGATTGGGGTGTCTCCGAACCATCCGAGATACGACGTGAATTCGCGTTGCGATGCCAGCGGCTCCGCGCGGTCTGTGATTGACGCAGTCCGCTCGACTCGGCCCGGGTCACCAGGAACGATCGCCAGTGTTGCGCCCTTGAGCATTTCCTTTGTAAGGCCGAGATGGAACACCGCTGTCATGGGACGACAGTAGTAGAGGTCGACCGTGCCGAAAAATGTCGCGAATCGGACTCCCAGCGTCCGATTCGCACAAGATTTCGGATTTGTTGGATGTTTGGCGAACAGCAGTCCGACCGCGGCGCCATATCCATTGCATACATGCAGATGTCTTTATATGCTTTCCGAATGTCTGGTAGCCCGGAACTATCCGTCGAGGCGACGCTCGACGCGCTGAAGGCGCTCGCCGAGGAGACCCGTCTGCGTATCGTGGCGGTTCTGCGTCACGGCGAGCTCACGGTGACTGACCTCACAGATGTGCTCGGTCAATCGCAGCCCCGTGTTTCGCGCCATCTGAAGTTGCTCGTCGACGCGGGACTTGTCACAAAGCATCGAGAAGGCACGTGGGTGTTCTTCTGCCTGGTCGACACCGGCGCGCAGGCTGCTGTTCTCGCCGCCACATTCGATCCGATCGACGACCATGACCCGATGCTCGTTGCCGACCTCGACCGGCTCGAACTCGTCAGGGCGCGCCGCGCGGAGGCTGCACACCAGTATTTCGAACAGGTTGCACCTCTC
>Ga0209013_10000203_pt1 | contig 50313 bp, 41 predicted proteins | sample Cruoilmetagenom2_FD_187291 | JGI IMG/M metagenome (GOLD analysis project Ga0209013, IMG submission 187291) | Oil polluted marine microbial communities from Coal Oil Point, Santa Barbara, California, USA - Sample 2 (SPAdes) (version 2) | ecosystem: Environmental > Aquatic > Marine > Oil seeps ...
GTCGTCTTGCCGTGGTCGATGTGTCCCATCGTCCCTACGTTCATGTGCGGCTTCGTGCGTTCGAACTTTTCCTTTCCCATACTAAGTCTCTCCTTCTATCACTTAATCGATCAACCAATTGGGCAACGAGAGCCCTCAATGAGACTTGAACTCATGACCTCGTTCTTACCAAGAACGCGCTCTTCCACCTGAGCTATGAGGGCGGGTCGTTACATAACAACGCGCTGACGGGTGCCACGCAGCACCGGTCAGGCGCAGTAATAAAGGTGGGCGGTGAAGGATTCGAACCTCCGAAGGCGTATGCCAACTGATTTACAGTCAGTCCCCGTTGGCCACTTGGGTAACCGCCCGCTTGTATCTCACTATACCGTTGCCGGCTCGAGATCAAGGCTAAAGTGGCTCAGCCCTGATCGCCAACCATCAACAGAATCCGACTTTGTTTGGTAAGCCGACGACGGGGATCGAACCCGTTACCTACCACTTACAAGGCGGTTGCTCTACCATTTGAGCTACGTCGGCGCGTTCTGATAAAGTACCGATTAAAAGCGAGGCGAATTATACCAGAGGCCTGATGCCGCGACAAGGTTTCTACTCACAGGTTAACAGAACTCTGATATAGATAATCGGATTGAGTGACGAATGGTAGTTCTACCCAATCGACTTGCGCACTTCTATGACGTATTCAACCCGTCTTTGGTTGTGAACGCCGGAGTCTATCAGGAATCTACACGATAGTCAATAAGATTGTAAAGAGAATTGTGTTTGAGTATCAAATTAGAAAAAGTAAAATGCCTACTGGAAACCCCTCGCATCCCAGGCCAGGTATAAGGCCACCGAGCCGGCGACCGCTGCATTCAAAGATTCGATCTTGCCTCGCATCGGTAATCGCATCAGGAAGTCGCACGAACTTCGCACCAGTGAACGCATGCCACCTTCTTCGCCCCCGACGACCAGAGCGATGGGTCCGCCCAGGTCTATTTCACCGGGCGGCTGGGCCTCCGGGCTTCCCTCCAGACCGACGAACCAGATATTCTCTTCTTTGAGGGCTTGAATTGCTTTTGCCAGGTTGGTCTGAGTGATGAGCAGATGTTCGCTCGCTCCCGAGGAGGCTTTCACGACGGCAGGTGTGACGGTCACTGTACGTCGTAATGGGAGCAGGACACCGTGCACCCCCACGATCTCTGCCGTGCGCAGCAGTGAGGCGAGATTCTGTGGGTCTTGCAGTGTATCCAGAACCAGTATAAAAGGAGGCTCTCCCCGCTGACTGGCCAGATCAAGGATCGCATCCAGGTTTGAGTAAGGATAGCCGCTGGTTTCGATTGCAACGCCCTGGTGGTTCTGGAATCGCGCATCCAGTTCCTGGGATGGCGCCCATTTTATCGCCACGTCCTTGGTTCTGCAGAACTGGACGATATCACCAAGCCGGCCCTTTACGTTCGCCCCCTCTTTTACGTGCAGATTAAACAGCTGTCGTTTCTCCGCGGCGATAACTTCGTAAACAGGGTTTCGACCAACGATCCATTCTTTCATCGGGTAGGCGGCGCTTCATTTCCAACGCCAGGTAGTGCCTTCTTTCTCGTCTTCGATCAATACACCCAATTCGGCCAGGCGATTCCGGATATTGTCTGCCAGTGCCCATTGTTTATCCTCACGCAGGTCGGTACGCAGCTCCACCAGAAAATCGATAAACTGGCCGGCGTTTCCGCCGTCTACGCTGGCTTGTTCTAAACGCAGGCCGAAGACACCTGTCAATTCACGGAAGGTATCCTGAGCAGGCTCCAGATCATCTTCAGTAGCGCCTGAATCGCGTGTTTGGTTTATGGCACGTACAAGATCAAAGATATGGCCCAATGCGCCGGCGCTGTTGAAGTCGTCATCCATTGTTTTCAGAAAGCCCTGGCGAGTGTTTGATATCTGAGCTGTGAGCGCTTCCATCACCTCTGGGGAAGCACCTCTCGCATTCGAGAGCGCTGGCCGCATAGCTGAGCGCAGGCGTTCGAACCCCTTGGTTGCACCCGAAATGACCTCATCGTTAAAGGTCAACGGGCTGCGGTAGCTCGAGTTGAGGATCATCAACCGGAACACATCACTATCGTGCTCATCGAGAAATTCCTGAATGGTTACCATATTCCCCAACGATTTCGACATTTTTACACTTGAGAGCTGGAGCATACCATTATGCACCCAGTATTTAGCAAAAGATTTGCCGCTGAAGCTCTCCGTCTGGGCGATCTCGTTCTCGTGATGTGGGAAAATCAGATCATTTCCACCACCATGGATATCGATCTGTTCACCAAGATGGTGCATGCTCATTGCGGAGCACTCGATGTGCCATCCGGGTCTACCTGGACCCCAGGGACTGTCCCAGGAAGGTTCACCTGGCTTGGCAGCCTTCCACAGCGTAAAGTCCATGGCGTCTTCTTTGCGTTGATCGACTTCGATGCGAGCTCCAGCCTGCATGTCTTCAAGCTGCCGGCGGGACAATTTTCCATAATCATCATCGCTCTGCACGCGGAAATATACATCGCCCTGCGCTTCGTATGCGTAGCCACGGTCAATTAAACCCCTCACCATATCGATTATCTGATCCATTTCGTTGGTCGCGCGCGGGTTTATGGTGGCCTGCAATATGTTGAGATCGTCAAGGTGATGTCGATATTGCTGGATGTAACGCTCAGCGAGATCAAGAGCGGGTACGGCTTCTAGTTGGGACCGTTGAATTATTTTGTCGTCCACGTCTGTGTAGTTCATAACGTGAACAACCTGGTATTCGCGATACTCGAGGTAGCGGCGGATAATGTCAAACACCATCGAAGACATCGCGTGACCAACATGCGCATCCGCATATACAGTCGGACCGCAGACATACATCTTGACCACCCTGTCTTCTAAAGGTTCGAAGGGTTCTTTTCGACGTGATAAGGTATTATAGATTTGAATTGCCATGCTAGTATCCTGAAATTTATCTTTTTAGTACCTACGCAGTTCAGGGTTGCTGGGGGTGTTGTGGGGCGGCTTTGCCGCCCCACAACACCCCCGATCCCTACCCAACTGCGTAACTTCTACTTTTAATAACGTGTGCAATCATGACCATTTTGAATGGAAGTATGCCCTTAAAGGACGTTCATGTATGCAGCCAAACTTTATCCCGATTTATTCGGACGCACCACCATCAAGGCGGGAGAAAATCATACGGCCAGCAGCAGTCTGCAGCACTTTGGTCACTGTTACCGTTGCCTGGGTGTTTATATGACCTTTTCCATCTTCAACGACAATCATCGTGCCATCGTCCAGGTAGGCAATCCCCTGGCCGGCTTCACGACCTTCCTGGATGATGTCTACCGTAAGCCGTTCGCCCGGGAGTAAGACCGATTTAACAGCGTTCGCCAGTTCGTTCACATTGAGCACGGTCACTCCTTGAAGTTCAGCAACCCGGTTTAAATTATAATCATTCGTCAAGATCGGACAGTGCAACTGGCGAGCCAGTACGACCAGCTTTTCATCAACCTCACGGATCCCCTCCACATCGATATCGCTGATATTTACGGGTACGGTTTCATCTTTTTGGAGTTGAGACAGCACTTCCATGCCGCGCCGCCCTCTTTGCCTGCGCAGGTTATCGGCCGAGTCAGCAATATACTGCAGTTCATTGAGCACAAAACGCGGGATCAGCAAGGTGCCGTTCATAAAGCCCGTTTCGGCTATTTCAGCGATACGCCCATCAATGATAACGCTTGTATCGAGAAGGATCGTTCTACCTTCGTCAGCTTCTTCAGATACCGGGGCGGATTCAGAATCTTTATCTTTTCCGGTTGAGCGTCCTGGAAACAACCTCAGCACTGTGAGAATATCATCCTGGCGCATCACAAAAACCATGATCCCGAGATACCCGAAAATTAACAGACCGAGAAAGGGCAGGATATCGCCAAACGGCGATGGCAGCAGCGAGAGGGGATAAGCGATCAACGCGGCAATAAACAAACCCACCAAAAGACCGATCAACCCGGCTGCGAGCGTTTGAGCCGAGATCCTGCTGAGACTATTACGGATCTTAATTGCAGGTCTTGTCGTAACGTAAGGTGTTAATACGAAACCGGTAACCGCCCCAACGACTCCGAGGACTACCGTAGCCAACCAGATTGAGACTTCGAAAATGCCCGCTAATCTGATGCCCCAATAGGCGCCGATGCCGGCTAACACGAGCATGCCGATAATTCGAAAAATAAGTTCAACATTCACGATAAATACTCCATATAACAAAAAAAGCGCAATTAGTTTGCGCTCACCCGAATTGATTTTCGCAAATCGTTATCGTGATGTTTATACGGAATGTGATCTTGAATGCGTCCGTATATCCCAGGACTATGGTCTTTCGCCGCACTATTGTGGGCATTGGACCGAATGAATAAGTCAACGATGATTGCGGCTCGGACTCGATCTCGAACATTATTCGAGTGAGCGGATAATAAAATAAAAGATAAGTGCTCTAACTGCTGTTACACAGCAACTGACCCCTATTATGCCACAAAACTGTTCAATTTGCGAAAATTTCGGTGGAATCAATTTGCCTTGGTTTAGTTTGTCGATTTGATCGACCGAAACTTACACTATAATTAGGTGTTTCCGGATATGGTTGAACATCGGTTTGGGATCGCCTACAACGAGTAGAGGAGAAAATGATGTCATCTGTAGAGATCAGCAGCTACAAAGGTGTCGGGGAAGAAGAATACCAACGCCGTATCAGGGCATGGACAATGTATGATTGGGCAAACTCGGCCTTTGCCACAACCATACTGGCTGCCGTCCTGCCCGTCTATTACAGCCAGGTGGCAGGCGGGAATCTACCAAGCGCTGCGGTAGCCACAAGCTATTGGAGTGCGGGACTCAGCATATCCCTGCTGATTATTGCCATCGTGTCACCGATATTGGGAACAATATCGGATGTCATGCGCGGCAAGAAAGTGTTTCTATCCGTGTTTGTCGGCATTGGGGTTGTCAGCACGGGCTTGCTGGTCCTGGTAACAACCGGCGATTGGCTGCTGGCATCGATTCTCTTTATCCTTGGTCGCATTGGGTTCAGCGGGGCGAACGTGTTTTATGATGCTCTGCTACCACACGTCGCAAAAGATGAAGATCGCGATAAGGTGTCCACGCGTGGTTATGCAATGGGGTATCTGGGCGGAGGTATTCTGCTGGCCATCAATGTCGTTATGATCCAATTTATTCCTGGTACGTGGGGGGTACGGCTGTCGTTCTTGAGCGTGGCTGTCTGGTGGGCGGTCTTTTCTATACCACTATTTCGCAGAGTTCCGGAACCGCCTTCGGCTGTAGAAAAGTTGGCTCGTGGAGAGAACGTGGTCACAGCCAGTGTCAAGCGCATTTGGGACACGCTGGCTGACATTCGTAGATATCGGGAGCTGTTCAAATTTCTGGTGGCATTTTTTATTTACAACGATGGTATTGGTACCATCATAGGTGTGGCGGTCATTTATGGCGCCGAGCTCGGGTTTGGCACCACCGAACTACTCCTGGCGATACTGCTGGTGCAGTTTGTAGGCATCCCTTTCAGTCTCATCTTCGGCCGTTTATCGAGTAAAGGGGACAAGCGGCGCCCGATTTACCTGGCTTTTGTGCTCTACAACCTTGTGGCGCTGCCCTTGTTGGGCGTTTTAAGCGTACGTTTCGCGCCGTCCGACATGATAGGAAAGCGACCTGGGGCAAATACAAGTACCGCCGGTGCAGTTGGAGAAGGCAGCTATCTGGCAAACGACTCCAGTATCGTTTATGAAGGCAGCTGGGAGCCGCTAACAATACAGGCCGACAAGCTCGGTGCGGATTCTGACAAAGTATATGCGCACACCTCCGAGATTGGCGCCTCCTATGAGATCAATTTCAACGGTCAAACTGTGCTGGTTATTTACGGTCAGGGACCGGATCAGGGGCAGTGGGAAGTGTATATGGATGGCCAACCCTTACTCGACTCGGATGGAGCAGCGATCGTTATCAATGCTTACAATACGACACAGCGTTACGAAGTGGAAGAAGAACTTGACGCTGCGGACCCCGGCGAGCACACGCTGATGCTGGTCAATACGGACCAGCGGGACCCGGAGAGCAGCGGGAATACAATGAATTTGAGTGAAATTATGGTGCTAAGAGTCCGCCCTCAAAGCAACCTGGGGGTAGTGCTTGGCTTGATCCTGGTGGTTGAGCTGTTTGGACTGGCGCTGGCTTTCTTGTTCGGAAGAATGCTTTTCTCAGGCCTGGCCGAGAAAATGAATACCAAACGGAGCATACTGTTGGCACTGACATTCTATATGGTGATCGCAGTTTGGGGCTTTTTCATTAACTCGGTGATTGAATTTTGGGCGCTGGCGTGGATGGTGGCAGTCGTACAGGGCGGGAGCCAGGCGTTGAGCCGCAGTTTGTACGCATCGATGTCGCCGGCTTCCAAAAGCGGTGAATTTTTTGGATTGTTTGGGATCATGGAGAAGTTTTCCGCTATCCTGGGTCCGCTAATTTTCGCAACTGCTGTGGTGTTGTTCGGCAGGAGCCAGCCAGCAATACTGAGCCTGGTAGTGCTGTTCATCGTCGGTGGGGCACTGCTGACACAGGTTAACGTAGATGAAGGCAAACGTGTAGCCCGGGAGGAGGACGATATGGTGTTCTCCGAAGGTGGGGGCGATTGAGGTACGCGGTTTGGAATTCATTCGCTAAATACCAGGTGGCTGCATGACTGATCTGGTTGGAAAACAGCGCTCCCGCTATGTCCAGGAGATGTTCGCGCGCATCGCGCCGCGCTACGATTTGATGAACCGCCTGATGACCTTTGGACAGGATAACAGGTGGCGCAGGCAGGTTGTTCGAAGAGCGAGGATATCACCAGGAGGGCGGGTGCTGGACCTGGGCGCCGGCACGGGAGATCTGGCGCTCGAGGCGCTGCGACAGTGCGGGGATTGTTTCGTTTTAGGCGCTGACTTTACATTGGAGATGATGCAAACCGGTAGAGAGAGCCTTTTGGAAAACGGTCAGCATCCACCGGGATTGAACTGGGCTGGAGCAGATGCAGCCCGCCTGCCCTTTCCGGATGGGATATTTGACGCCGTGGTATCCGGGTTCCTGGTGCGCAACCTGACTGATGTGCCGGCCAGTTTGGGAGAGCAGTATCGCGTTCTCAAACCGGGTGGAAAGATCGTCATCCTGGATACAACGCCTCCACCTAAAGGGCCAATTTCACCCTTGATCCAGTTTCACATGCACACAGTCATCCCCGCTATGGGAGAACTGATCGCAGGCAGTCCGGATGCGTACAACTACCTGCCGGATTCAACAGAAATGTTCCTTGAACCGGAACAATTAGCCGTGCGCATGTCGTCCGCCGGTTTTTATGGCGTCGGTTTTCAGCGCTTGATGCTCGGCACCATTGCGTTACACTGGGGGGAGAAATGAACGAAGAAAAAAATACCAAGAGCAGCGATGGCAGCGCGGAAGTTGTCCCCCAAAGACTGGTGGTCGGCATCAGCGGAGCTTCGGGTGCGATTCTTGGCATCCGGACCCTGGAAGTACTGCGCCCGATGCCGGTTGAGACCCACCTGGTGATATCCCCTGCCGCGCGCTTGACCATCAAAGCGGAGACGAATTGGAATGTTGAAGCGGTAATGGCTCTGGCTGATATCGTTTACGAGTACGAGGATGTCGGCGCGGTCATCGCATCCGGATCTTTCGAGACGCAAGGCATGGTGGCGATACCCTGCTCTATTAAAACACTGTCATCGATCGCCAATGCTTACACATCCAATTTGTTGTCCAGAGCCGCGGATGTTACCTTAAAGGAAGGACGTGAACTGGTACTTGTCGTCCGCGAGGCGCCGCTGCATTCCGGACATATCCGCCTGATGAGCCTTGCGAGCGAGGCGGGCGCGGTTATCTTTCCTCCCGTTCCCGCATTTTACACCCGGCCCCAGGATCTCGATCATCTGATCGATAACATCGTAGGACGGGTGCTGATGAGATTAGGCGTTAAGAATGACCTCTATCAACAGTGGAAACAATAGAGATCTGGAGAAGGCCGCGCTGAGGGGTGAACCCTCCTACGTCTGGCGGGCCGGTCAAGAAAGACGCTTTCGGATGATCCTGCAGGCGGTTGGAGAGCGGATCAAAGGTAAAGTGCTTGAAAATGGCTGCGGCGTGGGGATGTACGTCGAGCATCTGGCGCCTTTTGCCGGGGAAGTGACCGGTTTGGAGTATGATCGCCAGAGAGCGGACCAGGCGCAGCTATCTACCGAACTTTTACCAAACTCGCACATCGTGTGTGCTGCGGGCGAAGGTTTGCCATTTGCGGATCAGACCTTTGATGTCATATTGAGCCACGAAGTGCTGGAGCATGTGCAGGACGATCTTATGGCGGTCGATGAAATGGTGCGCGCACTAAAACCTGGCGGTCGATTGGTCCTGTTTGTACCTAATCGGTGGTATCCTTTCGAGACACATGGTATTTATTGGAGAGGTCGTTACCATTTTGGTAATATTCCGATGGTGAACTACCTGCCGCGCTCCCTACGAGACCGGCTGGCTCCGCATGTAGAGGTTTACACAAAAAAGGACCTGGGGCGGTTATTTGACGGGCTTGGCGTGCGTTTCGTGACGCAGACGGTTTTATTTGGCGCGTACGACAACGTGATCGTTCGCTGGCCTAGATTGGGAAATACGCTGCGAGGGACGCTACAGTGGATGGAAAAGACCCCGCTGCGAATATTGGGGCTGTCACATTTTTGGGTGGTCGAAAAAGAGCTGCCTCAGTCCGTTACCGGCTCACGGAAATCATAGATTCCGTCCTTAACCCCCCACTTCCTTGTACAAGATTCACAAACTAACAAATCATCCAATTTTATTAGCGGTGAATGGCCGCACTCTGGGCAGCGGAAAAACTCTCCAGATGCCCTGCCTGGTGCCCCGCCTGACCCCCAGGGGACTGTTTCACCCACGGCTTGAGAGCGAACGAATACACTCGGCGTAAGCTGCCACCAATCTCCTGTCAGCTGCGCCAGAGAGTCCATGCGGACCAGCAGATTAGTAGGGATTACTCTCTTCAGGAGCTGCATGCGAAAGTGGGAGACCGTCAATTGCCGCTCAACTTCGAACTCATTTTCACCCAACCAGTTGCGAATGGCCTGGGGGTGGAAATCAAAGTTGAGTTCTGCAAATTCAACAGGCTCATGCGTGAACGGACTCCAGGTTTGGCGGCGCAGGGCATAGCGCAAGATAGCCTTGCCGTTTTGCTTGTTCGCGTATTCCAGGATAAAAACAGCGCCAGTTCCCAGCACGTTCCTGATTTGACCTAAAGCCAGGGGTGCATCCACCATATGGTGGATAGTGCGGATCATGGTGGCCCCATCAAAAATCCCGGGTATAAATGGCAGACGATAGACATCGGCAGCCACATAAGTGTATCGAGCACTTTTACCCAGAAATTTTTGTGCCTGCTGCAATTGTGTCATCGAGTAATCCAGCAGCACGACATGTTCGAAGCCCTTGTAGCGGGGCGTGTTGCGACCTGCGCCGGCTCCGACCTCCAGGAGCAGCGTACCACCGTCCGGCAGCAGACGTTTTAGAGCGACGGCTTCCACCTGGTCTTCGTAATCCCTGCCGCCCTCGTCCCAAAATTCGGTCTGGTATTCGGAACCTTCGTAGTCGATAATGGGCGGTCGTTCTGTCGGCAAATGGTCGTTCATGGTAATCCTGTTTTTCCTGCATTACGCTGTTTTTTTCAGAAACGCGCGGCCAATCTTACCATAAACTGGGTAAATAACTGCCGTATTTAGGCGTTTATTCGGATAATTGTCATATTATATTGATAACCGTCATCCAAGAGGTGTGACCAATGTCACTTGTGAATTGGTGAAAAACTGTCTAAAATATAGGCAATATATTTTACAAGACATACCGGAAATAGGAGATTTATCGATGCAGATTACTAGACAGGCTGATTATGCGGTACGGGCAGTGCTTTATTTATCCGAAATTGGGGATGATAAGCGCGCAGCAACCAGCCAAATTGCCGAAGAGCAAAAGATACCACCGTCATTCCTGGCAAAAATTGTTTCACAGCTTTCTGTCGCGGGCTTATTACAGACCTCTCGTGGCGCGCGAGGTGGCGTGTCTTTGGCGCGCGAGCCCAAGGACATTTCTTTGTTAGAAGTTGTCGAAGCAATAGATGGTCCAATCCTGCTCAACGAATGTGTTTCACACGATGGGATCTGTGTGTTTGGCGATACCTGCAGCATTCGTCCGGTGTGGTGCGATGCGCAGAGTGAGTTGGTGACCCGGCTGAGAGGCACCACGTTCGATACATTGGTGAACGGCAACGGATCGAACGGGAATAAGAACTAAGAATATCGGTAGATAATTTCTTTGGCGAACAACGCACTCAGGTGTGTTGGGGTTATACTAAAACGGACCCATGCTGGGGCATTCTTTCATGCCCCAGCTTTCTTTTATTAACGTATAATCAGCACCAGACATTTTTTTGTGTGTGTTTGCAGCACATATTTTTGTTTTTGATTTATGGAGGTGGCTATGTCTGGCTCTCGAGTAGTGCGTGCACCGCGCGGTACAACCCTATCCTGCAAATCCTGGCTGACTGAAGCTGCGTACCGCATGATACAAAATAATTTGGACCCGGAGGTGGCTGAACGGCCGCAGGACCTGGTGGTGTACGGAGGCAGCGGGCGGGCAGCGCGCAGTTGGGATGCGTTTGATGCGATCCTTGCTTCGCTGAAGGATTTGGAGGATGATGAAACACTGCTGGTGCAGTCCGGGAAACCGGTGGTTGTGTTTAAATCTCATCCCGATGCGCCGCGTGTGCTCATCGCGAACTCGAACCTGGTGCCGCACTGGGCGGAGCAGGGACACTTCGATGAACTTGCAGCTAAAGGCTTGATCATGTTTGGCCAGATGACGGCTGGTTCCTGGATCTATATCGGGACACAGGGCATACTGCAAGGTACCTACGAGACACTGGGAGCGTTGGCCAGGGGGCGGGGATGGTCTTCCCTGAAGGGAAAATTTGTACTCACCGCAGGGTTAGGCGGTATGGGAGGCGCGCAGCCGTTGGCCATTACCATGAACGAAGGTGTTGGATTGGTGGTGGAGGTCGACGCAGAGAGGGCCGAACGCCGCAAGGAAATTGGTTATGTGGACGTGGTCGTGGATACTCTGGAAGAAGCGATGACCCTGGTGGAGGAGGCGATCGAAAGCGAAGTGCCCATGTCGGTTGGGTTGATCGGCAATGCGGCAGACATTTACCCTGAAATGGTAATACGCGGGGTGGTTCCAGACGTGGTTACTGATCAGACACCCGCCCACGAGGTAATGGAGTACGTACCATCCGGTTTGAGCGTCACTGCCGCAGCGGAATTACGCTGCAGCGACCCGGAAACGTACGGCCGTCGTTCGATGGAATCCATGGCTTTGCATGTAGAAGCCATGCTGGCCTTCCAAAAGGCCGGCGCCGAAGTATTTGATTATGGGAACAATCTCCGCCAGCGGGCCTACGATTTTGGTGTAAAGCGAGCCTTCGAATTCCCCGGGTTTGTCCCGGCTTATATCCGGCCGCTGTTCTGTGAAGGAAAGGGACCCTTCCGTTGGGTTGCTCTGTCCGGAGATGAAGAGGACATTTTCCGCACCGATGAGGTGATTATGCAGCTTTTCCCTGAAGACGACCATCTCATCCGCTGGTTGAGGATGGCGCGTGAGACAGTGCCATTTCAGGGGCTTCCCGCTCGCATCTGCTGGCTGGGTTACGGCGAAAGAGTGAAAGCCGGGCTGGCGTTTAATGAAATGGTGGCAAATGGAACCGTCAAAGCACCCATCGTGATCGGCCGCGACCACCTGGACGCTGGTTCGGTTGCGTCACCCAACCGTGAAACAGAATCCATGCTGGACGGCAGTGATGCCATCAGCGATTGGGCGATACTCAACGCGCTGATCAACGCCGTCGGTGGGGCTACCTGGGTGTCTTTCCACCACGGCGGAGGCGTCGGCATCGGTTACAGCCAGCACGCCGGGCAGGTGATCGTGGCCGATGGTACACCAGAAGCGGCCCGCAGATTGGAACGTGTGCTCACCACGGATCCTGGTATGGGTGTCGTCAGGCACGCGGACGCCGGCTACGATTTGGCTGTCCAGGCCGCCAGGCGGCATGGGATCAAGATGCCCATGTTGGATCAATAGACCTTATAAAGTGCCCATGATTAAATCACCCATTTTTGGATTAATTATAGCGTTGGCGGTTGTGGCCGTGTTTACGGCCTTCGGACCGGCAGAAAAATCGCTGGGTACCAATGTGCGCGTCGTTTATCTGCACGGCGTCTGGGTGTGGACCGCGCTGGTAGCTTTCATACTGGCAGCGATCGTTGGGCTGCTTGGCCTGATAACGAAGCGCGAGTCATTGAACGTCTGGTCGCGCGTGTTAGGACGCACCGGGTTAGTGTTCTGGATTACCTATCTGCCCCTGTCCATTTGGGCGATGCAGACGAATTGGAACGGCCTGTTCCTGGCGGAGCCACGCTGGCGGTTCGCAGCCGTGTTTGCTGTAGGAGGACTGGTGCTGCAAATTGGCCTGACCCTGATGGAATCTCCTAAATGGGCATCCGTAGGGAACATATTATATGCACTGGCTATGTTGTTTGCCCTGCAGACCACCGAGAGCGTTATGCATCCTGATTCGCCGATTCTGACTTCCGATGCCGTTAGGATCCAAATATATTTTTTCGGACTGTTGTTTCTAACCCTGCTCGCTGCCTGGGGAGTGGCTCGTTTATGGCTGCAAGCAGAACATTCTGAATGAAAAGAATTCGTCCTTGAAACGCCCCCTATCACTGCAGCTTACCGCGTTTGTCCTCATTCGGGTCGTGTTGAACACCATGATCCGAATGGTTTATCCGTATATCAGCATATTTGCCAATGGGCTGAATGTTGATGTTAAGACCCTATCAATGGGATTGACTTTGCGTGCCGGTGTTGGCGCGTTGGGACCATTTTTGGCATATTTTGCGGACAACCGCGGCCGAAAATTCGGAATGCTTTTGGGTTTGTCGATATTTACCGTGGGGACCGGGTTGGTGGTTTTGTGGCCGATATTTCCCGTGTTTATCCTGACCTTAATTTTGACGCTGCTTGGCAACCTGGTCTTTATCCCCGCCATGCAGGCATACCTGGGGGACCGGGTGGCGTACAACCGGCGGGGACGGGCGCTGGCTATAACTGAATTAAGCTGGTCGATAAGCTTCATCATTGCCGTGCCCTTGTTGGGATTGCTCATCGCCCGCGCGGGCTGGCAGGCGCCATTTTCGGTGATAACGGTCCTGGGAATTTTGAGTATCGTAGTCCTGAGCATTTTGATTCCCAAAGATCTCGTGGCCAGGGAGAGTACGCCGTCCCTCTTTCACAACTTGCGCAAGGTACTGACGTATTCTCCAGCCATCGCTGGATTGCTGATGGGCGCGGCGATGAGCAGCGCCAATGAACTCGTCAACCTGACTTTCGGCGTGTGGATGGAGGATTCGTTTGGAGTAAAGATTGCCGCATTGGCCCTGGCTTCGATCGTGATCGGCGTATCCGAATTAGCCGGTGAGGGGGTTGTTGCAGTATTCGGTGACAAAATTGGAAAAACACGCGCCATAGCGATTGGATTAATCTTGAACGCCCTTGCGGCGCTGGCGCTGCCCTGGATCGGAGGCAGTTTGGTTGGAAGCCTAGTGGGATTGAGCCTGTTTTACCTGACATTTGAGTTTGCTATAGTGAGCAGCATCCCGCTGATGACCGAGGTGATGCCTTCTGCCAGGGCGACACTAATGGCTACCTGGATTGCCAGTATTTCCCTTGGTCGTGCGCTGGGGGCATTTCTTGCACCATCGATCTACCAGGCCGGCATCATTTCGGGTATATTTATGATCGTGGTCTGCGCGGTGGGGTTCAACATTCTGGCATTCTTGGCTCTTCGTTGGGTAAAAATTTCAAATCCTCAGGTTAATGAAGGTAGCACCGCCCCGGGCTAGAAATTAATGCGAGCAGCTCCATTCACACGCTTCACTAATCCTGATCACGAATGTTTATTGTATAATTTGCTCCGCTATGAGTAATTGGGTGAAAAAATCAAACCGAAGAATTTTGATCAGTGTATTGTTTGGACTAATGATCGCCGCTGTGTTAGCCATCGTATTATCCCGGCCCGTACCGGTTGAAGCCGGGAAGGCTGACCCGATATCCCAGGTCCCCATATACACCCCCACGCCTCTCCCGGATGGGAGGATCATTTACATCGTAAAAGTAGATGACACGCTGCTAAGCATCTCTTTGATTACCGGCGTGTCCGTGGATGAGCTGCGCGGTATGAATAACCTGACCAGCGACATCATTTTTGTGGGCCAGGAATTATTGCTCGGTCTGGGCGGACCCGCTGAGGTCGATTTCACACCAGGACCCACACCGACGCCCACGCGTGCCGCGCCAACACCGACGCCGGAACCCGGATCGGGCAACCTGTGTATCCTGCTGTTCGATGACATCAATGGGGATTCCCTGCGCCAGGAGGAGGAGCCATCCCTTCCCGGAGGAGCGATCAGTGTCAATAACCAGGCGGTTTCTCTTTCCCAAACGGTGGATACTGAGGCTGGTTTAGAACCCCACTGCTTCGAAGCCCTCCCGGAAGGCAGATACACGATCAGTGTGGCCGTACCCGAGGGGTACAACCCGACAACGAATACCAATTATGAGGTTGAATTGGAAGCCGGCGATGAGACGTACGTTGATTTTGGAGCCCAGGCAAATTCGGAGACCCTGGCTGAGTTGCCGATCCTGCCTCAAGAAGGGGAAAAATCACCCCTCCTGGGCATTATTGGCGGTGTGATCCTGTTGGTGGGTCTGGTATTAGCGCTCTTCGCTGGCAGGCTGATCAAGGGGAGATAGATTCTTTTCCTAGGCCACACACCAATAATCTTCGCCTTCAACCATCTCGAGAGCAGTAAGGCGTTGGCGGATCAGCGGACGAGCGCGGCGGGCTCCCACGGCCGACAGAAGCGCAGGTTTCCCGAATTTTGTCCATTGTGCTGGAAGTTCATCAGGCGATAATACCGGCAGGCCGCGTTTGGTGCGGCCAATTTTTTTTGGGTCAACATCGATAAACGCGACCAGCGGCACGTTATTGCGAACCAGATGTTTGCTGATCCGGCGCCCGGTCATACCTGCGCCCCAAATAAAAACAGCGTCTCTATCTGCCAGGGGACCGATCCCTAAATAGTGCGCCTTGAGGCGCAGGAAATTTTCCAGGGAATAGCGGCTGTCCGTACGAGTGAGCCGCCCCATATCTTCCCGCCAGGCAAGGAGCACTTCAGGCAGCTTGGCGAAGCCCGTGCCCTTCAGGTACAGTCTCAGCCACAGGTCGTAGTCTTCCGGCCAACCGTGATCCTGGTACCCGCCTGAATCCAGAAAGAGTTCGCGGCGCAGCATGACACTCGGGTGGGGGAGCGGACTTTCTATGAACATCTCGCGCCGGATGTCTTCGTCGCTGAGCAGACCGTTCAGCCATTCAATATAGATTTGAAAGCCCTCTCTGACTTGCGACACAGGAAACGCCTCCACACGACAGCTGACAACGCCGGTCCCGGGATGTCGCTCCAGGAATTCCACCTGCCTGGCAAATCGTTCAGGGTGAGCACGGTCGTCGCTGTCCATGCGCGCGATGTACGGGGCACGGCAGGTTTCCAATCCGGCGTTCAACGCACCCACGATGCCAGAGTGTGGGATGGACAATATCCGAAAACGGTTGTCTTCAGCGGCGCGCTGTTGTAAAATCTGTAATGTATCGTCGGTCGAACCGTCATCAACAAGGATGAACTCCAGGTCGGACATTGTCTGGACCATAAGGCTGTCCAGGGCTTCTCCTAATGTCATGGCGGCGTTGTAACACGGTAATAATACGGAGACCAGCGGCATAATAAAATCCATTTTAACTGAGGTTAGCTGATTGTACCCGAATTGGGTCAGTCCCAAACCTTTGATAATTCTACACAATCTGGTTTGTTTAGGAGGCGTACGGTGTCAGAAAATTTATTCAATATCCCGCTCACCCTGGAGAATTTACTGGTCAGCTTCCTGCGATTTTTGCCGTCCCTGATCGCAGCTTTAGTGATTTTTGTGTTGGGACTCATCCTGTCGGTGGTAGTTTCACGCATGCTCAGGATAACGTTGGAGAGGCGGGAGGTAAAACCGGAGGCAGTCACCGTGGTTGTCAGGCTGACGTACATATCTTTTATCACGCTGACCCTGGTGATCGCCCTGCAACAAATTGGATTCAACCTGACAGCGTTTCTGGCCGGGTTGGGAATCCTCGGATTTACCATCGGATTTGCTATGCAGGACGTGAGTAAAAATTTCGTGGCGGGCTTGCTGCTGCTGATACAGCAGCCGTTTAATGTGGGAGATATTATCGAAGTTAACGAATATTTAGGGAAAGTCCTGGAGATCGATATGCGTGCTACCCGCATGCGCATGTTGGACGGGCGCATTGTGTTGATACCCAATGGGGAGATTTTCACGCATGCCATCATCAATTACAGCCAAGCAGAGGACCGCCGCATAGAAATCCCGCTCGGCGTGGCCAGTGACAGCGACCTGGAAATCGTCAGGCAGACGGCCATCAGCGCAATAACAGGCATAGCGGGGCTGCTGCCCGAGCCCCCACCCCACGTGGCTTACCACACCTTTGGCGAGTACACGATCGATTTGTCGCTCTATTTTTGGATCGACACCGCCGAAACCAGCGTCATGAAAGCGAAAGACGCCGCAGTTTATGCTTTGAACAGCGCTTTTATGACACACAGCATCGAGATGCCGAACCCGATCCAGACCGTGTACCTGCAGTCAAATTAGCACGAATGTGAGATGCATCGCCAGATACATCTCACATTCAGAATTATTCGGCTACCGGCAGGTAGAGATCGAAGATCACGCCATTGTAAGCGGCTTCTGTTTCAATGAAATCACCCTCCGGGGTGATGAACACGCCGGGGTTGAGCACTTCCTCCAGGCACTTATAGAAATTCGGCGGTTTCTCGTACGGGCTGTCTTCGTGCCAGGTGACCAGTTGTTTCCAGATTTTGCCGATGTCGGCCAGACCTTCGCAGCGGGCGACGGCGTACGTTCCGCCGGGGAAGTCTATGATCTTGATATCGTCGCCGGCTTCTACCTCCGGTCCGACGGTGACCCACTGCTCGTAGCCGTAATTCGGGCTGCCGGGGGAGGGGTTGGGATTGTTGAATCCGAAGAAGCGGTGCGATTCCAGATCGCCCAGCCAGTCCTGCGTCTTCAAAAAACCAATGATTTTTTCCCACGCCAGAGGTTCTGGGCTGGGTCCGAACCCGAGTGCAGTCGCCACCCGCAAGGGCTCCAGTTTTACGATTCTTATGGTCAGGTCGTTCATTTTTTTGCTCCTTAGATTGTTATCGGTAGTATTCGATCAATTCGCGCGCTTATCCGGGTACCCAGCACTATATTACAATACCCTACCTGACACCTTGTGTCAGGAATTATTGGTAGAATTATAGTAGCAAGTAGCAAGTAGCAAGTAGCAAGTAGCAAGTAGCAAGTAGCAAGTAGCAAGTAGCAAGTGAAAGGATTGATATATGCGCGCGGATAGACTGCTGGCGTTACTGATGATCTTACAAACTCGGGGTAGGGTGACCGCCCAGGTCCTGGCCGATGAGCTGGAGGTTTCCGAGAGGACGATTTACCGTGACATGGTCGCATTAAGCACCGCCGGCGTACCGACGTACACTGAACGCGGACCCGGAGGCGGCTGCTCGCTGCTCGATAGCTACCGCACCACCCTGACCGGTTTGAACGAGGACGAGGTGCAGGCGCTGTTTACGCTCAGCGTTCCATCACCCTTAGCGGAATTGGGTTTAAGCCAGGAGTTGAAAGCCGCCCTATTGAAACTGTCTGCCTCGTTGCCCTCCGCCCGCCGCAGGGATGAGGAACGCGTACGCCAGCGCGTGCACCTGGATTGGGAGGGATGGTTTCAGCAGGACGAGCCCGCGCCGCACTTACAGACCATACAACGGGCGGTCTGGCAGGACAGGAGGCTTTGGATTGTTTACGACCTGCCCTTCGATACGCGCGTCGAGCGCGTGGTGGAACCCTACGCCCTGGTCGCCAAGGCCAGCACCTGGTACCTGGTCTATCACCGGGACGGCCACCTGCGGGTGCTGCGCGCCTCACAAATACTGGAGGCTTCTATCCTGAAGGAGGGATTCAGCCGTCCGGATGAATTCAACCTGGTCGAGTTCTGGAATCGTTGGTGTGAAGAATACGAAGGCAACCGTCCGACCTTTTTTGCGAATCTGCGCTTCGCTCCGGACATTGTGCAGTATGTTCCGCGTATATTTGGGAACAACCTGCGGGAGGAAATTGATACGGCTGTTTCCGGTGAAGATGGATGGATTACCCTGACGGTGCAGTTCGAGACGTTCGAATCCGCGCGCGGTCCGATCCTGGGTTTGGGCAGCGCGGTGGAAGTCCTGGAGCCGCTGGCCCTGCGCTACAGCGTGCTGGATCACGCTCAACAGGTTGTGGACATGTACTCAAAATAAATATTTCACCGCGAAGATCGCGAAGGGCGCGAAGAAAAGACGAAGAAAAAACAAGAAAATAAAAAAATCTTAGTGTAACTTTGTGTTCTTGGTGGCTTGGTGGTTAATATCGATTAGAATCGGTTAAAATATTACTTTGAAAATAGCCAAGCATAAATGCTGATAAAGGAGCATGTAATGTCGTTACTCTTGTCAAAATCATCGGAATTGTTTTCTGTTCCTGCTGCCAGCACCCTGCAGGAAGTACAGCGCTGGGGTGGGCTTACCTGGTACGCCTGGCTGTTATTATTTTTGATTGCCGTAGTTTTTTTGTGGTGGCGGTTATCTCGCTCGGCCAAACAGTTTGACAGAGAGGCCCGGGAGGCCGGATCCCATGAAGAAGCGCACGAATCAGATGAAATATATGAACCTGATGTGGAGGAGCCAATCGCGGCCGCGGCGATCGTTGTTGATGAGCCGGTCGAGATCGAGGCGGTCCCAGAAGGTACCGTAACCGAGGATTTGACGAAAGTTGAAGGCATCGGGCCGAAGATCAGCGAACTGCTGGGAGCCGCCGGTATCACTACTTATGCGCAGCTCGCGGAAACGGACGTCAGCCGGCTGGATGAGATATTGGACGAAGCCGGGCTGCACATCGCTGACGAGTCGTCCTGGCCGGAGCAGGCGGGCCTGGCGGCCGATGGCAAGTGGGACGAATTGACCGCCCTGCAGGACGAACTGAAAGGCGGGCGTAAGGCCTAAATGAACGTGTAAAGGTGTATACAAGTAGATAGGTAGAACCACACACTCGTAGAGCAAAACAACCATGGAGCTAAAAACTAAACGCCTGGTTCTGCGCGAGTTCGTCGAGGACGACTGGCTCGCCGTTCTGGCCTACCAGTCGACGCAAGAGTATTTACGCTATTACCCGTGGGTTGAACGCCAGGAAGGGGACGTGAAGGCGTTTGTCAACGAGTTCATCGCCTGGCAGAGCGAGAAGCCGCGCTACAGGCACCAGTTTGCGGTTACGATGGCGGATAACGGGCGTCTTATCGGGAGCTGCGGTATCAGGAAAGAGATGCCGGACGAGTCAGGCGGCGAACTGGGTTATGAGCTGGATCCGGGGTGCTGGGAGAACGGTTACGCCACGGAAGCGGCAGCCGAGATGCTTAAGTTTGCCTTCCAGCACCTGCAGCTTCACCGCGTGGGGTCTTTCTGCATCGCGGAAAACGTGGCCTCGCTACGAGTGCTGGAGAAATTGGGTTTTCGCCGTGAAGGCGCCCTGCGTGAGACGGTCTGGATGAACGGCCGCTGGTGGGACACGCTGGTTTACAGCATCCTGGATTACGAGTGGGAAGCGAGGAGAGACCATGTGCAGGAATATTAAACAGTTACGCAGACTGGAGGCTCCGGCGACGGATGAGGAATTAAGTGACGCCGCGCTGCAGTACGTGCGCAGGGTGAGTGGCTACCGGGTACCCTCCCGCGGCCAACCAGGCGGTCTTCGAGCGGGCGGTTGAGGAGATTGCATTGGCGACGCGCGTGCTGCTCGATGACCTGGTTGTTAGAGGGTAGGCAGATATGTGTGTCAGTTCAAGTGCCGTACATCAATAATCGGTCTGCCGTGTCTTTCTTTTATCATACTAGACTCTAAGACACTAAGAAACACCAAGTTATTGAATAATTATTCTTAGTGCATCTTGGTGCCTTCGAGGCTTGGTGGTAGATATGGCATTCATTTTATTCACCGTGATGGTCTCTTAAGAAGTATTCTTAACGCCGTGTGACAGGTGAGGACTCTGGGCGTTTTATATGAGAGAAGCAAAATTTGTCCCATAATTTGCTTGATAAAATTCAAGCAACGGGTATAATTAGATTAAGGATTTTTAAAAGGACGATTATTGAATTATCGTCACTCAAAACAATTATTATTAGAAACTATCTGCTCTCTGGTTATAGATTTCTTTACGCAAGTGGAGGGTGTTGAGCAGATGGCATCAATCATGTTAAGGAGGTGGACATCAACGATCACACTTATATTCACACACAATAAATCTGGGTTGCTAGTCCAATCGATTTAATTGAAAAATTTGGAGGATAAACCGTATGAAAAAGATACTCAATGTAATACTGGTCGTCGCTGTGCTGTTGTCTTTGACTACCGCAGCTTTGGCCCAGGAGAACCCACCCCGCCCAGAACTTGGCGACCGGGCGGACCTGCTCCTCGATAGCCCAATCACCACTTCGGTTGATCGGGATTATTTTTTCCGCACAGATAGAACCACGGCTCCGCTTGTCCCAATGCTCTCGGAGACGATATTCCTTCCCGCAATCTTGAGCTACAACGCGGGCACGGCTTATGTTTCTGATGACGGTCCAACCAAGGTGATCGTACGCCTGAGCGAAGCGCCCGTCGGTGAAACATACGCGGATGACATGCAGGCAGAAGGCGCTGTGCTGGACCAGGCGAGCGCCGTACTAGCGCAGCAGGCGGCCTTCATCGCGGATGCCGAAGCGCTCGTTGGCGCAGTGTCTACCAGCGCGGTGCAGCGCGTGCTGAACGCTGTTTTCCTGGAGGTTGACGCCAGCGACATCCCGACCTTGCGAGCCATGGAAGGCGTGGTCAGCGTCAACTTGGTGCGCGACTACGAGCTCGACCTGTCTGAAACCGTACCCTACATCGGCGCCACGGACCTGTGGGATGCCGGTTACACCGGTGAGGGCATCACGGTTGCCGTGATCGACAGCGGCGTCGATTACACCCACGCCGCCCTGGGCGGCTCGGGTGACCCCCAGGATTATGACGACAATGACCCCGCGATCATCGAACCGGGTACTTTCCCAACAGCGAAAGTGATCGGTGGATGGGACTTCGTAGGCGCTGAATGGCCGAACGGTGACCTGGCTCCCGATCCGGATCCGTTAGATAAACCTGCTTATGGTGACGGGCACGGTACACACGTGTCAGACATCATCGGCGGTGCAGACGGTGTGGCGCCCGACGTTGGACTTTACGCCTTCAAAGTCTGCTCATCCGTAGCGAGTTCCTGCGAGGGTGAAGCTCTCATGGGGGCCATGGAACGCGCCGCGGACCCCAACCAGGACTGGAATCTGCAAGACCGCGTGGACATCATTAACATGTCTCTCGGTTCGTTCTACGGGCAGGCATACGATGATGATCTCTCAAAGGCGGTCAATATCATCAGCCTGATCGGTACGCTGTCGGTAACTTCTTCCGGCAACTCGTCCGATAAACCCTTCATCACCGGCACGCCCGGCGCGGCAGCCGCTTCGCTGTCCACGGCGCAGACCAGTGTCCCATCGGCGGTTCAACCCTTGATGGAAGTCACTGCTCCCGAAGGCATCACAGGTCTCTACGCAGCGGTCTGGCAGGACTGGTCAACCCCATTGGGTGAAGCCTATCCGACGGGCGTTGAAGCGCCTCTCCAGTACGGTGATGGCGCTGGTGGCAACCTGAATGGCTGCTCCCTCGGTGACGATGTGAACTCGACCGACCCTGCCGACGCTCCTTTCCCGCCCGGTTCTCTGACCGGCAAAATCGTGCTGGTGGACCGCGGTGCGTGCAATTTCAGCATCAAGATCTACAACATTCAGATCGGTGGTGGCTTGGTTGGAATCATCGGCCTGGTTGCCCCCGGCGATCCTTTCAACGGCGCTTATGGCGCGGGTGGACCTTACACGATCCCCGGCTTCATGATCAATCAAGCTGATTCGAACGCCCTCAAGAGCGGACTGCCCGACACGGTAGTGAAGTTCGATCCAGCTGAGGGCATCCCGCTGGTAAAGACCATGGTCGGCTCCTCCTCGCGCGGCCCGTCCTACTGGCGCAATTACATCAAGCCCGAGATCGGCGCTCCCGGCGCATCTGTGTCCGCAGTAGCGGGCAGCGGCACCGGTACTTCGCCCTTCGGCGGCACATCCGGCGCGGCGCCCATGGTGACCGGCTCGGCGGCCCTGCTGCGGGAGAAATTGGGCTACATGGGACCTTTGTATCCATTCACGCCCTATATCCTTAAATCAATGCTGGTGACCACCGGTGAGACAGACATCCTCAACGAACCTGTGTTCTTCGGCGGCGACCTGGCGGCCATTACCCGCATCGGTGGTGGTGAAGTCCGGGTTGACCGGGCTGCGGAAGCAAAAATTGCAGTCTGGGAGGCCGGCCTGAGGGGTCTGCGTATGCCGACCCTGTCTTACGGCTCGTTGGATGTATCGGATATAGGCCTGACCAAGATGGTCAAGGTGGTTGATGTCTACAATCTAACGAATGAAGAGCAGACTTACCAGCTCTCATACAACTTCCGCTTCGAAGACGACGAGCTCAACGAGGCGGTCCAGCTTTCGATAGTGCCTGAAACGCTGGTTGTTCCTCCTTCTGCCAATGGCAATCCGATGGCTCCCGCGGCGAACTTCGCGGTCACAATAACCATCGACGGCGCCAAGCTGCGCGAGTGGGGTCTGAACTCCGGATCGCAGGGCGCCAATGGTGATGCCCTGACCACTTACGAGTACGATGGTTACTTATGGCTGGATGACACCAGCACCACGGATGATGACGCCAGCCCGCAGCACATGCCCTGGATGGTATTGCCCAGGCTGGCGGGTGATGTAGTAACTGAGTCCGATAACGTGCTCATCGACGGTGAATTCAGCGGAATCCCGGCCGGGACGGTGGACCTGACCAACCAGGGTGTAGGCCCCGGTTATGTTGACGGCTACGCCTGGCTGGCTCACAGCCCCGAGATCACCGACGGCGGCGGCATGGGTGATGAGAATCCCATCATCGACATCAAAGATGTGGGTGTGATGACCTTCCCGGTGCCGGCTGGTTACTGCTCGGGTGATGCGTCGTTCGTAATGGTTCTTACAGCCAACACTTACGACCGCTACTCACACGGGATAACCCCGGGCGAGATTAATTTCGACCTGGATGTCGACCAGGATGGAAGCGTGGACTACACCGTGTACAACGGACCCTTTGGTGGGGACTTCGGTGACGGCCGCGTTCTGGCCTATGCCTATAATTGGGCAACTGGCACCCAGTCCGCGTTTTTCTACGCCGAACATAATATGCTGACCGGCAACTACGCGCTTACGTTCTGCGGCGAGCAGATCGGCATGAACGCGGACGATTTCTTTGATCCGATGGACATGGAAGTCTGGGCGCGGGATAACTATTACGGCAACTGGACGGACGCAGTCATCGGTATCGAAATTTCACCGCTGGGTGAGCGCTACGTTCCGTTTGGAAACGATATCGAACCCTGTGAACCTGAGGAGGATGAGGGCGGGTGTCCGACCGAGACCTGGGTAGTGCTGGATTACGGTCCAGCCGGTACCAACCCCGGTGAGCTGGGTGTCCTGCTGTTCAACATCGCTGCCCGCAGCGGCGGCGTGAGCTCCGGTTCCCCGGCCGATAACGAGACAACTCCCCTGTGGGCAATCTACCCGTAGGATGATGTGGCCCCTAAAAAAACAGGGGGCCCCTAAAAAACAGGGATTAAGCCCCTAAATAACTGGGGTGAAAGTTTCACAGTTAGTTCCCCCCTTCCTGAGTGATTTGGGAAGGGGGGATTTTTTTTACTGTCAGCGGAATGGGGGAACGGATTGAACGGATTTCACTTCTCAAAAGCGATTACTTGCTCGGAGGCGATTTGTAATCACCGTGAGTTTAGGGGTGTGGTGAATTACAAATCCACCACGAGCGCGACTGAGAATACACCGCGAGTGAGTGGGTAATCTCACTCACCAGTACTCTCTGCGGACCCCCGAATTCCTTAACGTGACAAACGCCGTTATTTAACGTTTTATTAATAGATACAATTTTTAAGGAAAGAATCGCTGCCGTTTACTGGTCAAGGGGGGCGGTCAGGTGTATAATCTTAAATATTAAGTAATGGTAAAGTAATATTAAATAATGATAACATCTTGTCGTTTTTATCGCACACTGGAACGCCTGAATGGGTAGGAGATTCATTTACGGCCTGCTGGTCACTGTATTAGTGATTTCGTTTTCTTCCTCGGTCCTGTCCGGGGAGGACATAAAAAGCCCGCTGCCAGATGGGCTTGAATCGCATAAGCTGGATTCGCCCCTGCGCGTGGATGATGCGCGGGACATATTGGACGGCGTTTTAGAAGGTAATTCGGGGCGCAAGTTGGTGTATGTGGGTTTAGTTGGGGATTCTGTCAGTCAGGTGTACGTAAAGCAGCTTGCAGCGGGAACAGTCGACCCGGATGAACAGCTCGCTCAACTGCGTAAGCTCAAGCGCTCGCAGGACCTGGCTATCGGCGCGGCGCTGGCGCTGGACCCGGAGCTGCAGGTGCTGGGAGCGCTGCAGCGTTTATTAAACGGGGTGATTCTGGAGATTGACGCCAGCGTGATCGATGAGCTGGCCGGCGACCCACAGGTTAATACCATAACCCGAGTAGTCGATTACAAATTGGACATAAGCAAGACAGCGCCCAACACCGGCGCCTATGCAGCGCAGGCAAATGGTTACACAGGCGCCGGTATCAGGGTGGCGGTGCTGGATTCGGGGGTCGATTACCTGCACGCCGCGATAGGGGGATCTGGAAACCCGGACGAATTTGCGACAAATAACCCTGCCATCATCGAACCCGGCAGCTTCCCGACCGAAAAAGTGGTCGGCGGGTACGATTTTGTGGGCGGCGCGTGGCCGTACGGCGACCTGGCGCCGGACCCCGACCCGCTGGACGCCGGCCCGGGCCGCGGCCACGGTACGCATGTGGCGGGCGTGATCGGCGGGTTGGAAGTCCCGAGTGATGACATAAAAGCGGGCGTGGCGCCAGATGTCGAACTCTACGCGCTGAAAGTCTGTTCGTCGGTGACGCCCGACTGCAGCGGCGTGGCTCTATTAAGAGCTTTGGAATTCGTCGTCGATCCGAACGGTGACGGCGTTTTGACCGACGCGGTGGATATCATCAACATGTCTCTCGGCCGGGCGTACGGCGATCCTGCGGATGACCTCCTGACGCCGGCCATTGAACAGGCCAGTAAGATCGGTGTGTTAACCGTTGCGGCTGCTGGAAACGCTGGCAATAAACCTTACGGTCTCGAGTCGCCCGGGAACGCGCCATCTGCGATGTCTGTGGGGGCGACGAGGACACGCTGGGATACCCTGGAATCAGAGCCGGGCGCGGATCTTCCCGCGAACAATCACATGACCGAGTACTCAGCCCGCGGCCCAAACTCCGGTTCTAACGCCATCAAGCCCGATATCGGTGCTCCGGATGCGGCCGTGTCCGCCGTGGCAGGTTCGGGAAACGGTGTATCCCCATTCGGCGGCACCTCCGCCGCCGCGCCCCGCGTGACCGGCGCTGCTGCGTTGGTAAAACAGTCGCTGAGAGGCGGTCTGGACGGCAGGGTCTCTGACATGCCGGTACTTATCAAGTCGATGCTGGTAGGGAGCGCGGAGACCAAAATCTGGAACGAGCCCCGAAATTTAAGCGGCGGTTTAGCCCCGATCACACGCATTGGGGGAGGCGATCTGCAGGTCGACCGGGCCATAGAGGCGGCGGTCGCGCTTTGGGAGGACGGTGAAGATGGAAACAGCACTCCACACCTGTCGTACGGGCAGATCGATGTCACCGGTAAAGAGATTATCGTCGAAAAAACGGTCGAAGTGCACAACCTGACCGATGCATGGCAGGAATACGAGCTATCGTCGAGCTTCCGTTACGATGATGATGAATCAAGCGGCGCCGTGAAAATCGATATCACTCCGAGGGAACTCAAAGTGCCGCCGCGGGATGAGGATAAAACACCCGAAGCGACCTTCAAAGTCAGGCTGACGGTCGATGCTAAAAAACTGAAAGAATGGACGATGAACTCCGGCGCCGCTGGCGCTGATGGGGATATTCTGACCGCTAACGAGTTCGATGGCACCATATGGCTTGACGATTTGAACGCCTCCGAACACGAACGCGGTAGGCTTCACATGGAGCGCCATGGATTGCACATGGCGTGGCACGTGCTGCCGCGCCTGGCAGGTGATGTGCAGGCGGACTCTGACCAGGTGACCATCGACGATGAATACAATGGCCTCCCGGCCGGTTCGGTCGATTTAAGCAACCTGGGAGTCGGCCCCGGATTCGTGGACCCCTACGCCTGGGTCGCTCACAGCCCAAAGATTGCATCGGCGGGTACTACGCCTAACCTTAGTCAGCCAGTAAATTCCAGGACGATTGCTGACCTTAAAGATGTCGGCGTGGCGACGTACCGCGTGCCGGCCGGTTATTGTTCGGAGTTTGATTCGTTCGTTATGGCGATCGCAATAACGAACTATGATCGCGCCACGCACGCTGTACCGAATCCCCTGTTCCGCGTGCGATTGGATGTCGACCGGGACGGCGTCAGCGACTACGAAGTGTTTAACTTTGACCTCTCGCTCAGCAGTGACATCAGCGATGGCCGCAGCGCGGCCTGGGTGCTGGATCTGGAAACTGGCGCCGCGACATCACATTTCTACCTGGATCACGGCACCAACAGCAGTAATTTTGTGCTCTATTTGTGCGGAGAGCAGATTGGTATAAACGCGGCGAATATCAGCGGCCCGATGTCCATGCAGATCCTGGCTGTTGACTGGTATTATTCCGGCGCGGTCACCGATCAAACGGGCGTATTTGAGATCACGCCTCTCGGCGAGCGCTACCTGGCCCTGGGAAGCGATATCCCAGGCGGTGAGACCGAAACCTGGACCGTGGTGGATCTGGGCGGCGGGGGAGTAAATGAAGCCGGAATCCTGCTGCTGCTGGATGCCGCGCGCAAAGCCGGGATCAGGGGCGGAGCCCCATTCGATAACGAGTCGCTGTCACTGAGGGTGGTCTCACCGTAATATATCGCGCAAAATTGGGGACTATCAAACCATAACCAGACCTTAACCGCTAGTAGCTCAATAGAATATACGTTCCGTATATAATAAAGTTGCAGTCACCTTAGTTGCCTCCTGAAAGGGTTTGTAATCGTTCATTGGAGAGCATGTGGGTAATTCAATGTTCTCAGTTAATAAGACAACTCTCAATAAAACAATTAAGCTTTCCTTGGTGGTGCTGTCCTTCAGTTTAATACTCTCGGCAGTATTTTTTGTGACGGATACCCGCGCTGATACTGATGTCATCGCGGTGACTGATGTCATCCGGCGGAGTTATCTGCCGTTATTGATGAGGGCAAAGGATCCAATCGATTTCGAAAATCCGAGTTTCGAGGACGGCATGAACTATTGGACTTATTATTCCACCCAGGGTGGTTTTGATATCCATACCAGCGCCCAACACTTTGATGGTTGGTACAGCGCGCGCCTGGGCAGCGATACTGAAAACTATCGGATGGCCTGGATAGCCCAACAGGTGGTCGTACCAGACGGTCGTCCCTGGCTGACGTACTGGTACTATGTGGACACACCGGAAGATTACTGCCCATCGTATACGCTGTATGATTTTATCAGGCTCAAGGTTAATAACTATGAGATCGTTTCCTTCCCATTGTGTGACGATGAAAGTCATCCAAATCGCGTCTGGCTCAAACAGGCCATCGATCTCAGCGTTTATCAAAGCATGAACGTTCAAGTTAAGGTTTATTTCGAGAACGATGGCAGTTTGCCATCGGATATATACGTCGATCTTTTTTCTTTTCAGAGCAGCCCCTGATTCACCTGCGTTCTTGAGACATCCTCTCACCACTAAGTCACGGAGTCACGAAGGGCACTAAATTTAAATTTTTTTCTTAGTGCACTTTGGTGACTTGGCACCCTGGTGTCTTGGAAACTTGGCGGTAGACATGGCGTACATTAAATTCAACGTGATGGACTACAAGTAAATTGAGCAAAAAAATAATAACATCAGGGAAACGAGATGAAAATTCTTCAGAGCAGGCTGGTCCAGACAGCCGTTTGTAGTATATTTGTTATGGTGCTGTTTTCGGCCTGTACGGGTTTTACCCTCGAGGTGATCAACCACCCCGCTCCCGCTTTTATGGTAAACAGCGATCCTTTCCGTGAAGGGGGCTGCCTGGACGCCGACCAGACCTGCGTCGAGTTGGCTGAAATGGGTTGTGACACGGTCACTACCGCCGGCGATTACCTGGGCGGATTGGAGCCAGCGGAACCCCTGGTTGTGTGCTGGCAGTTCGACAATCAAAGCGACCCTGAGGAAGGAATCTATCTTTACCGGGAAGGATGTTTGTTTCCGGAGTATGTACGTTACGTGATCGAGCGGGACGGCCAGTTCGTTCTGATTGAGTCGCTCGCTGACTTGCGAGACGTTTACGCGCCGGTTTCAAGTCAGGATGAAGCGCTGAGTTATGCTTTAGCCGCCACAGGGATTTCCGCATACTATGGATTGGAAGCCCCGAAGGGAATGCGCTATTTTGTCAACGAGTTGGAAGACAGCCACGTGGTCGAGACAGCCGGTGGGTATTCCGTCCACCTGTACGATTACGCTCTGTGCGGCTGTGGACCGCACACCACTTACCAGGTGGAGGTAATGGTCACATCAGGGGGCGATATCGAGATTGTCAATCGCGAGCCCGCATTCGAAGACCCCGAGGACGACGATTGGTGCGTTGAATGAAGTGTGAAAAAGCGAGATTCTTCGCCAGGTCCTTCGCAAGCTCAGGATAAACTCAGAATGACAGATTTGATTGGGGGATTATACTAATTTACCTTTCTACGCCGTCACCTTCGCTGTATCACCCCTGGTCAGCCAGCGGAATGCCAGCATGCCGAACATAAGCGGGAACCAGAATGTGATCCCGCGATAGGCAAGTGCCACCACGGTCGCGGTGCCGATGGGCACGTTCAATGATCGCAGTGACAGCACGAGCGCACCCTCTACAATACCGATGCCGGCCGGCGTTGGTGAGACGATAAAGAACAGGTAGCCGATGCTGAATCCCGCCACCAGCGTGCCGATCGTATAGGGCACATTAAACGCCAGAAATATCAACAGCAGAATGAAAATCAGGATCGCTTTACTGCTCAATGCCAGAAACGCCGGCAGGAGCAGTTTTTTCGGCTGCCTGCGGACCAACTGGAGTCCATCAGCGGCCTCGCAGGCAAACTCGTGCGCACGATCAACCGACAGATATTCGCGATGGATGAATGGGTCCAGAATCCGGTTCACCAGGCGGGCCATCCATGCCAGGAACTTGCCCAGGCTCTCAGCCGAGCGGGCCCCAAGCAGGATGAGCAGCCCCAGGAAAAGCGCAACGAGGGCCAGGATACCTGACGCAGTCAGTTCGGCTGTGTTCAGGTTGCCTCGCCGGAATAACACGATCAATCCCAACGTCAGGATGCACAGGAATCCCACGTATTCAAATAAGGCGAACAAGCCACCTGCAACGGTTGCGCGAGCTGAAGAATATCCTTTTCGCCGCGCCTCCGCGATCAAGACCGCAAAACTGCCCATACCGGCAGTGGGGGCGATAACGTTCACAAAGCTCGCTGAAGACGATATCATCAGCATGCGTTCGATTTTTTCGTTGATGCCCAGTGAGCGGTAAATGGCCCAATATGACCCCGCTACGTTGAACAGCCACACTAAAAGCACGCCGAAGGCGAGTGTAATAAACCGCAGGTCGCCATCCTTAAGCGTTTCGAAGGCGGCGTTTAGATCGGCTGTCCTGGCTAAAACAAATATGACAACAAAAAGAACGGCTAAGGCGAAGATAAATTTTCGCATGCGGCGAATTATACTCGATTTGTCGAATTGGGGTGTGTTTACCGCCGGCGCCCCATGCCCAATACCAGCGTGGCCCAATACAGAAGCTGCATTACAGCCGTCAGCAGCGCAGCCACGTAGGTCAAAGCCGCCGCGTTCAGCACTCTGTTGACTCCCCCCATTTCCTCCTGGCCGACGATCAAACCAGAGTCCACCAGCATTTTTTTTGCCCGTGCGGAGGCGTTCAGTTCAACTGGTAGGGTTGCCAGCGCAAACAGCGCGCCGCCCGCGAACACAATCAAACCCAACCATGCCAATCCGGTGACCTGCAGAAATAGGCCCAGCATGATCAGGATCCAGCCCAGGTAAGAACCGATGCTTACTGCCGGGATGAGGGCCGCCCGCAGCCGCAAGGGGAAGTAGTCGTCCCTGTCCTGCATGGCGTGACCCAGCTCGTGAGCGGCGATCGCCATGGAGGCGACCGAACTGCCGCTGTAGACGCCTTCGGATAGACGCAGCACCTTCTTGCGTGGGTCGTAGTGGTCGGTCATTTTGCCGCGCACGCCTTCGATCTCTACATCGTACAGCCCGCCTCTTTCGATCAGGCGCTGGGCAGCCTGTGCGCCGGTCATGCGGCTGCGTGCCTGTACCTTGCTCCATTTTTTGTAGGACGAACTGACATAAAACTGCACCACCAGCATGATCACAAAAGCCGGCAGCATGAACATCAGGTAGCGGGGATCAAACAGGTAAAACATCTTTCACTCCATCACTCGTCACTTATCACCCATCATCTATTGCCCAATCAATTCCTTCAGCACCTCAAGCGCTTTATCAAATTGAGGATCAAGGTCGTTTGTTATGTGCTTCTCCGTAATTTCGACAATGTAATCCGGTTCCAGACCTTCACCGTTGATCTGCCGCCCATCGGGGGTAAGCCACCTGGCGATTGTGACTCGAATTTGCCCCTGGTCGTCAACCAGCCGGGTTATATTTTGAACCGAACCCTTCCCGAAACTGGTAATGCCAACTAGGTATCCCCGATCGTGGTCTTGAATGGCGCCGGCGACAATTTCAGAAGCCGAGGCGCTGCCCTCATTGATCAGCACCACCATGGGGATGTCGGTCGCCCGTCCGCCGTTCTGTGCTTCGAAGGTATCAATCGATCCATCGGCGTGTTCTTCAAGCATCACGACGCCTTCACCGATGAACTCGGATACAATGCTGATGGCGGTATCCAGATACCCGCCGCCGTTGTTTCGCAGATCCAGGATCAAACCATCCGGATTTTCTTTCATGTGGATTTTCAGCGCATCGCGCAGGTCTTTATCCGTCTGGGCGCCGAAAGTGTATAGTTGGATATAGAGGATGTTATCGTCTTCAACCATCTCGCTGATGATAGTCGGCACCTGAATGCTGGCCCGCTTGATGCTGACGTCGAACGGCTCTTCAACCCCCTCCCTGCGGATGGTGAGCACAACGGTTGAGTTTTTTAGCCCCAGCACGCTTTGGCGAGCGAGCTCGGGGTCTACACCGGTCATGTCTTCGCCATCGATGGCGATGATCTCATCACCAGTTTTGAGACCGGCACCCTCTGCCGGCGATTCTGGCATCGGTGAAATGACCGTCAGGTAATCGCCGCCCGTATCCACCCAGGCGCCAATCCCTTCGTATTCTTCTCCGTTGAGGGAAATATTAAAGCGTTCCATCATCACCGGGTCCAGGTAAGACGTGTGCTCATCCCCTAATGCATCAAGCATGCCCGAAATGGCGCCGCGCATGAGCAGGGTATCATCTACGGGTTGTTCTACGAAGTCCTCATGCACAACGTCCCATGCCTGCCAGAATGGTTCAAACAGTTGATCCAGGTCCTGTGGTGCATCCGTATTTTCGCTTAGGTCTACATCGCTGGATGACGCCACTGAATCTTGGAACAGCCTGGTGCCGATTGAGTTTGCCTGCCCTGACAGTAGAAAACCACCGCTGACAAAACCAACCGCGAATGCGCCTGTCACCAGTAAGCCAACGACAAGGATAGCAGCTAAAATGAGGACAGTTTTCGATTTCATATATTTCTCCTAACCCGGATAAACCGGAACCCAAAAGAGCGACAACCTCGCACCTAAAATCTTAGCACAAAGAACAAGAATTTCAGGGGTTAAGCACTGATTCAATCAATCTCTCTACCACAGGTCCTTATGGGATCGTTGTAGTTATGTGTGTGGCGGTGGCCGCGGCTACACTTATTACCACGGACGTTCCCAAAGACCTCATACATAGCCTATCATAAATATGTTAAAGATACGTAAACGCTATACAAGAACGCTGATAGCGATCCGATTAAATTGGCTTGTACATGTTCACCAGTATAAGGCTTTTAATTACTGCTAAGGTAAATTGTGGGTAATAATTCGATGAAGAAAAGTTAATTGGGATTTTGCTCATCCAGCCAATCATCCAGGTATTTTTTGAAAGAATCCGGATCACTGACCTGGTCGGTGTAGGATAGCAGAGCCAGGCCATCCAGCGCATAGAGTGGGTGGCAGGAGGACGGCGCCGCACCACCCGGGGCGTGGACAACAGCGGTGACAAAGGGAGCGACCACATCCGCTTTGGACAACTGCGGCACGACCTCCTCGGCCGTGATGATCACCGTCTCAGCGATCGCGGGCAGCTCCACATCGATACCTTTGTTCACACCGATAAAAGCGTTGCCATCATGGTCAGCGACTGGGACATGGATCACGGCCACATCTGCGCGAATTGCCGGAAACGCGATCAGTTCCTCGCCGCTGTACGGGTCTATCACGGTGCGAACGTCTGGGCGCAGGGCCGGCAGGTCAGTGCCTATCCAGGCCCTTCCGGGCATAAAACCAACTCCTGCTACCTGCGCTCGCAGACCATAGGCAAGGCTGGCTTCTGTTTCTTCGATGATCTCAATCTCACCCCGGTTGGCGTGGTAGGTGTACATGGGCGCCAGTCCGAATATCTCTAACCCGAAGTAGCAGGTCCGTACCCTGGAGATCATTCCTGCGCCCACCAGCATGTCGCTCTCCATACCAGCGGTGAAGGCGAGCAGGGTCAGGTCATTGGGTTCACCGGTCTTCTGACCTCGCGCTAACAGGGCGCGCACAAACGCCATCGGACGCCGGTAGAGGGTCATGCCGCCCAACGCGAGCGTGCCGCCAGACGATACCATGTCCACCGCTTCAGTCATGGTAATGATCTTATCTTTCATCAGGCACCTTCTTCACCCTGCTCTCGTTTTCTCCCAGACTTTCTTTCTCGTCTCTCAGTTTGGCTGCTGCTTTGGACAGTTCATCCAGCATCTTATCTTCAACTCCCCAGGGATTTCGAAAGCGCCTGCCTGCGCGCCGCAGCATTTCAACCTGGTCGATCGTGCGATCACCCCGGGCCGACAGATAAATTGCCACGTTGAATAAAATCACGATGACCAATGTTATGCCAACAACGATTAGCGCTCTACCGGGATCCATTTTCCTGCTCTCCAATGTTTATACCATCAGCTAATACTTTTACCGGCTGCCGGGCTGCCCGTTTTTTCACTTCCCCACAACTCTGGCATCGTGTGGATTAATGCAAGCGTGTCCGGAATGTGGAAATCAATCCATGGGTCCGCTGAACTGTGGTTTCCTACCAGTACGGTGGTCAGTCCCAAGCTGTGGGCGATCTCCAAATTCAATGGGGAGTCATCCAGGAAGACACATTTAAAGGGGTCGCTTTCACCGGCAAGTGCCAGGGCACGCTGGTAGGCAATCGGTTCAGGTTTGCAGGCGAACTCGATCGCTCTCACATCGATGATGCCCTGGAAACAATCCTGGATCTCCAATATGTTCAGCACGCGCCAAGCGTGGTCGGCATCCGCGTTGGTGAATATCCAGAGCTGTTGGGGCAGCCCGGTCAGCATGGCGCGCAGTTTTGGGTCAGGCCGCAGGTAGGTTTCAAGGGGCAGATCGTGAACGTAATCCAGGTACTCATCTGCATCGACCTGGTAGTAGATTTGCAGGCCGCGCAGCGTCGTCCCATAGGTTTCGTAGTAGGTACGGCGCATGGCGGGGATGACGTCCCAGGACAAGCCCAACCTTTCCGCCATATAAAGGCTCATGCGCCCGCGAATTGCGTCCCAGAGGCCGTTGTCGCTGGGGTACAGAGTGTCGTCCAGATCAAAAAGGATGGTTGAATAAGGCACGCGGGTATTATAATATACTCATGCCAATCAAAATATTGCCTCCCGAAATTGCATCACAGATCGCAGCCGGAGAAGTCGTCGAGCGACCGGCTTCGGTCGTCAAGGAATTGCTGGAAAATGCTCTGGATGCCGGTGCCAACCATATCAAGATCACGGTGGATGAAGCGGGAAAACGACTTATCGAGGTCGCTGACAATGGATCCGGTATGCCGCATGGTGAGCTGCCATTGGCCGTTGAGCGGCATGCGACCAGCAAGTTGGCCAGCGCGGAAGATTTATTCAAGATCGATACGTTGGGCTTCAGAGGCGAGGCGCTGTCATCGATTGGGTCCGTATCACGTATGACGATCATATCACGGCCGGTGGATGCCCAGGTTGGCATGCGTTTGTTGGTTGATGCGGGAGTAGCAGGCGCGGTTCAACCAATGGGTACACCGGCAGGTACGATTGTGCGCGTTGAAGACCTGTTTTTCAACGTGCCGGCGCGCTTGAAGTTCTTAAAGCGAGACGTCACTGAACGCCGTCATATCGATGACACTGTGACACGTTATGCGTTGGCTTATCCCCAGGTACGATTTGATCTGCAGCAAGAGGGAAAACCTGCCCTCCAGACGAGCGGGAACGGCGACCATCGCGAGATCCTGGGCGCCGTGTATGGTGTGGATATCGCCCGTCAAATGCTGCAGGTATTAGCGGCAGACGATAACCTGCGCGTGGATGGCTACATCAGTCCAACCACACTGACTCGTTCGAACCGGCGCGAGATCACTTTCTTTATCAACGGTCGCCCGGTGAAGGACCCGGCCCTGAGCGCGGCGCTGTTGAAGGGTTATCACACTCTGTTGATGGTCGGGCGCTATCCCATGGCGGTCATGTTCCTGGTTATGCCGCCGGACCTGGTGGATGTGAACGTGCATCCAACAAAAGCCGAGGTCCGGTTTCGAGACAGAGACCGGGTATTCGTCGGCGTGCAGGGTGCGGTCAGGCGTGCCTTGTTGGCGCACACACCGGTGCCGGATTTGAACGAACAGCTGCGTTGGACACCGGCTCCGTCCGGAGTGGGTATGGAACCGGCCTGGGGCATGGCGGCTGGTGACCAGGCAGAGTTCGGGCAAGGAGACGGTGTGGGTGTTGATGGGGCTCAGCCTCCACAACGAACGCTGCCCACCGGCCGGGTGCCGCTTCTGCGATTGGTGGGTCAGGTCGCAGCGTCTTATTTAGTCGCAGAAGGTCCCGATGGTTTATACCTCATTGACCAGCATGCGGCGCACGAACGCGTGCTGTTCGAACGTTTCATGTCGCAAAGGGAGACTGAAATCCCGGCTCAAAGCCTCCTGCAACCAGCTGCGGTGGAATTCCCGCCCGCCAGCGCACGTTTGCTGACGGACCAGCTGCCCGTACTGGATGGCTTGGGGTTTAAGGTGGAGGCTTTTGGTCCGAACACCTTCCTGGTGCGGGCCATCCCGGGTCTGTTGGGTGAGCTCGATCCATCCACAGCTTTACACGTTCTGGTTGAAGATTTTGAGGAAGACGAGACCCCGCTTCAAAACGAAGTCGAGTCGCGAATCATCGCCCGGGTGTGTAAAAGGGCGGCGATCAAGGCTGGCCAGAGCATGTCACATGAAGAACAGCGCGCCCTTTTGAGTGACCTGGAAGACTGTCAATCGCCGCGCACCTGCCCGCACGGACGCCCGACGATGATCCATCTATCCGTGGATCTGCTTGAGCGCCAGTTTGGGCGTAGAGGGGCCAGATAAACCCACTGTTTTATTAGATTATCTGTTGTACAATCGCCGGAAAAATATCGATCAGGTCCTCGTGAAAGATCACGTCGGCGCGTACGTCGATGTAGGTGCGTGATTTATTGATGATGATGAGCAACGAATCGTTTTCGACGGACTGCATCGGCAGGTTGGCGACCGGTACCACTTCCAACGATGACCCGATGACGATCATCACGTCGCAGGTCTGGCTGGCTTCTACCGCCCGCATCCATGCCTGTGCGGGAAGCTGCTCTTCCATCAGGATGATATCGGGCTTGAGCACACTGTCGCATTCCGGGCAGTATGGGATGTCGCCGTACTTTATATATGGCTCGACATAGCCGTCCGAAGCGACATGGTAGTAACAGCGCATGCAGGTCAAACTTCTCATCGAACCGTGCACTTCAATCACGTTTTGCGACCCCGCTCGGTGGTGGAGCGAATCGATGTTCTGCGTGATGATCGTTTTTACATAACCCGCCTTCTCAAGATCTGCCAGTCCAATATGGGCCAGGTTTGGTTCGGCATCGTTCATTTTTCCCGCCAGCGGCCGCATCCATTCGAAGAAATTTTCCGGTTTATAGCGAAAAGATGTCAACGAGGCGACTTCAAATGGGTCGTACTGCGACCAGAGTCCGCTGGTGCTGGATCGAAAATCCGGGATACCGGATGGCGTGGAGATACCGGCACCGGTGAGCACTGTGGTGTTTTTGCTGTTCTTAATGATTTCTGCCGCCCGGTCGACACTTTCTTGATTTTTCTCTAAGTATTCTGACATATTTTTCACTCATCACCTATCGCGCATCACCCAACTTGGTACTTAGTCACCGAAAATCCCATCCATACCTCTCCCTTTCAATTATAATCTCAAGCACCATGATTGAGGTCGTTAAATCTGTAATTCAAGATAAATTTGGACTCAACCCCGATGAGCCGGTGCTGGTGGGTTTATCGGGCGGAGCGGACAGCCTGGTCTTGTTGGATATTCTGCGCCGCCTGGGTTATCAATTGGTCGCAGCCCACCTGGATCACGGGATGCGTCCTGACTCAAGGGATGACGCAGCTTCCGTAAAAAACATGGTCAATGACCTGGGGGTGGAATTTACCCACGAGCGGGTGAATGTGGTCGAGTACGCTGGGGCTCATCATCTCTCGTTGGAGGAAGCCGGAAGATCTGTGCGATACCGGTTCCTCTTCCAACAAGCGGCGCAATTTGGCGCGCAAACGGTGGCGGTAGGGCATAACGCTGACGACCAGGTTGAAACGGTCTTGATGCACCTGATGCGGGGCTCCGGGCTGTCCGGATTGAGAGGCATGTCTTACCGCAGTCAGCCGAATTCCTGGAGCGATGAAATTCCGCTTGTGAGGCCGCTGTTGAGCTCCTGGCGGGAGGAAATCGAGGCGTACATTAAAGAGAGGGACCTCCAGCCACTGGTCGATCCCAGCAACCTGGACACGCGCTACTATCGCAACCGCCTGCGGCATGAGCTGATCCCTTATCTGCAAGATTATAATCCTCAGGTAAAAAAGCTCTTCTGGCGCATGGCGCTCACGCTGTCCGACGATTATGATGTGCTGACGGCTCGAGCGGCTCAGGCCTGGGACGTGTGCCTGTTTGACGAAGGACCGGATTACGTGGGTTTTAGCCGGGCGGGGATATTAGCGCTGCCTATGGGTGTCCAGCGTCACCTGTTCAGGCGCGCCATCTATCACCTGCGTCCGGACTTGCGGGACATCGATTTCAATGCTATCCAGCGCGGGTTGGATTTTGTGCATGCCCCGTCACGCTCCGGAGAGTGTGATCTGCTCGCTGGCCTTTGGCTCAAATTAGAGGGAGATATGTTGTGGCTTACCGGTTTTGATGCAGAACTGCCGGTAGCCCAGTGGCCTCAAGTATTGTCCGATCGAACAACACACTTGCCGGTGCCGGGCATGCTGCGCTTGAAGAATGGCTGGATGCTGCGCGCAGAGTCTGAAGTGAACATCGAAGCTGCGCATGCGGAAGCGATTTCTAACGCTGACCCATACCTGGCATGGATCGATGCAGCGGACATATCGCTGCCTTTGCAGGTGCGCGCTCGCCGTGCGGGTGACCGCTTCCGGCCGCTCGGGATGGCCGGTCACTCGATCAAACTTTCCGATTTTTTGGTGAACGAGAAATTAACCCGGCGGGCGAGGGAGAGCTGGCCGTTGGTGGTTTCGGGGGACGATATCGTCTGGGTGGTGGGGTACCGCCCGGCGCATCGATTCCGCGTCAGGGCGGACACGCAGGAGATTGTGCGTTTGAAAGTGGCGAAATCCCAATAAAAAACTTCCGAAATTTAATAATTTCGGAAGTTTTTGTTTAACTGGTATGCGCAATGGGAACTTAGAACAGCCCGATCACACGTCCGGTTTCCAGATCCAGGTCTACGTTGTAGTAGACCGGGCGGGTGGGCAGGCCGGGCATGGTGCTCATTGCTCCCAGCAGCGGGTAGAGGAATCCGGCACCAACTGAAGCGCGGATGTCGGCGATAGGCACAACGAATCCTTCCGGCACACCTTTCAGCAGCGGGTCGTGGCTCAGGCTGAGGTGCGTCTTGGCCATGCACATCGGAATCCTATCGAAACCTAGTTTGGTGTAGAGCTCGATCTTGTATTCTGCTTCAGCCGAGTACTCCACGCCATCGGCGCCGTAAATCTCTTTGCAGATGGTTTCGATCTTATCCTTGATGGGGATGTCCAACGGGTACAGGAAATCAAAATCGCTCGGTTTTTCGCAAGCATCGACCACTGCTTTGGCCAGGTCGGCTGCACCCGCGCCTCCCTCCATCCAGTGCCTCGAGACGACTGCATTTTCTGCGCCGGCGTCTAAAGCTGCCTGGCGCACTAATTCGACTTCCGCAAGGGTATCGTCCGCGAAGGAGTTAACTGCGACGACAACGGGGATGCCGAAGCCCAGGGCGTTATTGATGTGTACTTTCATGTTGCCCAATCCGGCTTCCAGCAGGTCCAGGTTTTCTTCGGTGTAAGCCGAATCTAATGGCGCACCAGCGCGCACCGTGGGTCCGCCGCCGTGCATCTTGAGGGCGCGTACTGTAGCTACCAGCACCACGCAGTTGGGGATCAGGCCTGAGTAGCGGCATTTGATGTTGAAGAATTTCTCCATGCCGATGTCGGCGCCGAAGCCCGATTCGGTGACCACGTAATCGGCCAGCTTGAGCGCGATCTTATCGGCCACAATGGAGCTGTTGCCGTGCGCAATATTGGCGAAGGGGCCAGCATGAACGAACGCCGGTGTGCCTTCCAGGGTCTGCATAAGGGTGGGCTTAATGGCGTCCTTCATGAGCACGGTCATGGCGCCTGCTGCTCCGATGTCCTCCGCAGTGATGGCTTCACCATTTTTGTTGGTGGCGACAACGATGCTGCCGAATTTTTCGCGCATGTCGGCCAGGTCGGTGGTCAGCGCCAGAATGGCCATGATCTCACTGGCTACCGTGATGTCGAAACCTGTTTCCCGGGTGAATCCCTTCTCTTTCGGGCCCTGTCCGATGGTGATGGCACGCAGCATGCGGTCATTAGTATCGACCACACGGCGCCAGGTTAATGTTTCGGGATCTATGTCCAGCCTTACGAAGCGGCTGATCTCTTCATCCGTCAGGTCGTTGGGATCGGTCTTATCTATGCCCAATTTTTCCAGACGTTTGAGCATCGATGGTGCAAACTCCCTGTTGTCCTGCTTGTCGGGCGGGCACAGGCGGCGGAAGAGCGCTTCATCTGACTGGCGTGATTCGTGGAACATACGTGTATCGATGGCTGCTGCCAGCAGGTTGTTGGCGGCTGTGATGGCGTGCAGGTCGCCAGTCAGGTGCAGGTTGAAATCCTCCATTGGGATCACCTGGCTGTAACCGCCTCCGGCAGCGCCGCCTTTGATGCCGAAAGTGGGTCCCTGGCTCGGCTGGCGGATGCAGGTGAAGACACGTTTGCCGAGGTGGGCGCCGAGCGCCTGGCTCAGCCCGACCATGGTGGTGCTTTTACCCTCACCGAGCGGCGTAGGTGTGATGGCGGTGACGTCAATGTATTTGCCATCCGGCACGTCCTTCAGTCTGTCTAACACCTCCAGGCGCACCTTGGCTTTGTAGTTGCCGTGCAGCTCGAGCTCATCAGGAAGCAGGCCAACTTCTTCTGCCACTTGCGAGATGGGCTTGATATCGGCCTCTTGGGCGATATCAATGTCCGAAGGGACCGGGTCGCGCAGGTTGAGCTTCAGTGGTGTAAACTTTCGTAGACCGGGGAAATTGTTTTGTTCTGTCATCGTAGATACCCTCTCCTAATTAAGATTCTTTGGTGGTACATGGTTACTTATATTTTGACAGATAATTTGTCATAATACAATGGACGCATATCCTGATCCTTTATGAAAATTGTCACAATTAATCATTTATTTGTAACTACTCAGCCCGAGTGTATTGGGGGTGTGGTTTTTGGGGGGGCTTCGCCCCCCAAAACCACACCCCCGCCCACCCCTACACGGGAAGGTTGAGCAGTTACATTTATTTTATTTGAAAAACACGCGAATTGGTAGGCTTGTAAGGAAATCTCACCTTTGGGAACGGATAAACCGCTGATAAGTTCAGTGTACGGGGGGTACAACCCATAGTCTTCCATCACCCCATCCGGTATCATTTGCCCACGTTCTGAAAAATTTGCCAGCAGGATGAGGCGCTGGTCTTTGTTTCTTCGCACGTATCCAAGGACATGCTCGTTTTCAAATTCGATCACCTCCATATCTCCCCCCTTTAACGCCGGGTGTTCCTTCCGCAGCCGGATCATCTGGTGAAGGCGACCGTATATACGTCCCTCGATCGTATCTGGATTTAGACGCTTTTCCATCTTCCCCCAGTCGATGGTGGGGCGATGGACCCACCTGCTGTCAAATGTTTTGGCGGGATCGTCCTTATAGCTGTAATCGTTCAAGGTGCCGACCTCGTCTCCGAGGTATATCAGGGGAATGCCGCCTATGGTCAAAATGACCCCATGGATGAGCGTTATCCGCCGGATTGCGAGTTCGACCTCGACTTCTGTCTCCTCAAATACCGCCTTTTCCAGCCCGGCCAGCGAAGCGCATGTGCCCGAAATCCTGGCGTCGCCGGTAAGTTGGTTTTCCTGGAATGGCAGGCCACGCGCAAAGCTGCCCTCAAAGCGGTCGGTGTAAAATGCGTTCAGGAACTGGCGGTGATCGTAGGCGTTGATCCACAGCCGACCGGCATCCTCGTCCGAGAAGGTCCAGCCGATATCATCGTGCACCCGTACGTAATTGACCCACGCACAGGCCGGATTGATGGTGAACCGCTCGCTCAGGGAGAGTTTCAGCAACCGCACTTCGCGCGTCGCAAGTGAATTCCAAAGCAGCGCCATCAACAGAGGGTTATAAGATAACTGGCATTCGTACGGCGCGATGTATTTGTTCACCTCGTCAGGATGAACGATGGCCTCGGATTTTAAGAGCAGGGCGGGGGCGACCAGCCGGGTGATCGCGTTGTAAAGTTGGATCAGCGTGTGGGCCTGGGCCAGGTTCTCACAATTTGTGCCCAGTTCCTTCCATGTAAAGGCGACCGCGTCCAGGCGCAATACTTCGACCCCAATATTAGCCAGGAACAGCATCTCCCTGGCCATGCGAGTGAATACTTCCGGGTTGGCGTAGTTCAGGTCCCATTGGTAGGTGTGAAAGGTCGTCCAAACCCATTTCTCCATGTCGGGACGGAAAGTGAACGCGCCCGGGTGTTCGTCCGGGAAGATTTCGCGCAGGTGGGCCTCGTAGGCGTCCGGCATCACCCGATCGGAGAACATATGGTAATACTCTTCGTATTCAGGATCTCCGGTCTGGGCGCGTAGAGCCCAATCGTGTTCGTCAGAAGTGTGGTTGATCACCAGATCCAGGACCAGGCTAATACCGACCCTGCGTAGTTCGCTGGCCAGGGTGGACAGTTCACCCATAGTACCCAACGGTGGATGTACTTCCCGGTAGCTGCTCACGGCGTATCCGCCGTCGCTTTCTTCTTCAGGCACGCGGAACAGCGGCATCAGGTGCAGGTAGGTCAGTCCCAATTCCTTGAAATAGGGTATCTTCTTCCGAACCCCATCCAGGTTTCCGGCGAACAGGTCAACGTAGCACACGCCTCCCAGCATCTCATTGGATTGGAACCAGAGCGGATGCGCCTGGCGAGTTTCATCCAAAATTTTCAAATCGGGTGGCCTGTCGAACCACATACACGCCGCCATGTACAACAGGTCATTTAAATAAGATAGCCAGTCACCCTGACCGGCGTACAATTGTTTGTAAAGGCTGAGGATGTTTGGATAATTACTCTCCAAACGACGGGCGAATGTGAGCCAGTTTTCTGGCTCACGTATGATCTGTTCAGCCAGGCGGTCTTCCAGGCGCGTGCGCAGTAGATCGTATGAAATTTTAAATTGGTCTCCGGTGGGGGTTGCGTGTGACTGGTTATCCACAGATAACTCCGGTAGAGTACAGAATGGGGGTTATTTTTGGTAATTTACAGGATTAATAGCCATGGCGCTTGTGCGACGGCGGCAGGGACGATGCCTTGATCAGGGAGTGCTGTTTTTCTCAGCCTCAATCGCCAGGGCAATACCTCCCAGGACACCTGCACGATCGCCCAGCGCGGGAGGCACGATGTATTCATCGATCTTATCCAGTAATTGGGGTGACTTAACATAATTGTTGAGCGTGGACTGCACTTCTTTTCTTATAAGTTGGAAGAGCTGTTCTTGATGCATGACACCTCCCCCCAGGATGATACGCTGTGGAGAGAGTGTTAAGATGAAATTCGCCAGCGCAAGGGCAAGGTAATGGGCTTCCAAAATCCACGCCGGGTGATCAGGTGGAAGCGTTTCTGCGGGCTGTCCCCAGCGTTCCTGCATTGCTGGTCCCGTCGTCAGCCCTTCCAGGCAGTCTCCGTGGAACGGGCACACACCCGGGAAAGGGTCGGCCAGGCGGTCATGAGGGATGCGGATGTGCCCCATTTCCGGATGAACCAACCCGTGCATAAGCCGACCATTGATCATCCCACCGCCGCCGATACCGGTGCCGATCGTCAGGTAGATAAACGTGTCCAGTCCCTGGGCGGCTCCCCATCGCCACTCACCCAGGGCCGCACCGTTAACGTCCGTGTCAAAGCCAACCGGCGCATCCAGCGTCCTGCGTACTGCCCCGACGAAATCAAAGTTTGACCAGCCCGGTTTTGGGGTTGCCGTGATGTAGCCGTAAGTCGGAGACCCTGGATCAGGGTCCAACGGGCCGAATGACGCAATTCCGATCCCGGAGAGCTTTCCGTGATCCGTAATTTCGGATTGAATGAAATTAGCAGTATTTTGAATGGTCTCTTCGGGCGTGGTGGTTGGAATGGTCGTCCTCGCCAACAGGTGTCCCGACCCGCTTCCGACCCCGCATACGAACTTGGTTCCACCGGCTTCGATCCCTGCATATATTCCCATGAGTTTTTTCCCGATTAAAATACGCCGATCCGTTGTGTATATCTACCACCAAGGCACCAAGACACAAGGAAAAATATTAAAATATCTTGGTGTTTCTTGGTGTCTCCATGCCTTAGCGGTGAAATTTAGATTTATGAATTAAAGACGAGCCGATCGAATTTGCGAGTAACCACTACATCGGCAAGCTCTTTGTGCTGGGAGATGATCTGGTGCTCGCGTTCCAGCACATCCACCATGAAGGCATCAAATTTATCTCTTGCACGTTGCACCCGGGCTTCCAGGGTCTGCTTGTAATCGCGGTCGATAAATATTCGGAAATCGACAAAGTTCAGCAGGGAAGTGTAAGTCCCTTCAGCAGCCAGCACACCCGCACCAGTACCGCCTTCGTTTAATAAGCGGGCGATCTCGGCCGCCAGCTCGGATTTTCCGGCCCCAGACTCGCCTGCTACGCTGAGCGTGAACCTGCCCTGTATGCGGCTTGCCAGCATATTACAAATATCACTCGCCCGTTCAGTGTGAAAAGGTTCGATGACCAGTTTATCGCCTATCAAGTGGCGCTCTCCAATGAATCAACGCCCATTTCCTCTTCAGGGTCAACATCCAGTATCTGGCGGATATGGCTGGCGGATAAATCCGGGTTGCCCTGGCACAGGTACAGCCCGAGGTGTTCCATGCCGCCCATCTCCTGAGTGTAGGGCAGGAATTCAAAATAAAGCCCTGCTCCGGGGCCGTTGATGGCGGTCACAATGTAGGCCGTTTCGCGACCGATTTTGGGCATCACCCGCAGGATGGCCAGGATGGCATCGTGCCAGCCATCGGCAACGGCGCTCAATTCACCCTCGTTTAATTCGTGTAGATATTGTTTGCTGGTGTCTTTCAGCACCAGGTACATTTCGTAAGGACGGCGCATGAAGTATGGAACCAGCAGGACGGCGGGTCCGTAATCTTGAATTGTCAGATGGTCGGGATTAAGCCGCAGAAGATAAGATGCGAAGTTCTCCCCGCGCTGCTTACTGAACAGCCAGTGTCGGCGGAATTTTCCGGGCATCACGTTGCTGAAACCGATCTGCTGGTGTCCGTGCACCAGCGAGCCGCCCACCAGCCGCCCTTGATTTTTTATAATTGATACATACCCACGCTTCTCGGTTTGACCGCCAATAGATTTTGTGGGCGGCATTTTATGTTCCGAGCCGGTTAATAATTTGCGTTCTAAGGCTCCCAATCGTTCTAAGACAATGACACGATCTGCCAGCGGCATGTTGTGCCAGTCTCGATCGTGGAAGGATGAAGTCCACTGTAAAAAGTGCAGCCCGTGCGTTGGGATGCCGTCCGGCTTGGGAGATTGTTTCCCATAATCAGTGGGGTACCGTTCGGAGCCATCTGTGGGGTAATGGATAGGGTACAGATTTTTATTGATGAACGTGAAACCTTCGCTGAGTTCTGCGTAGTCCAGGACCCCGGTGGTCTTGCCCGAACAAATGGCGCAATCCTGATTTGAGAAAGCAGGTTCCTCTATCTCGTCCACCGGTACGTTATCATGCGGGCGGTGGGCGCGTGCGGTGTTGTACACGATGCGATCGCCGTTCCTGGGGTCAACCTGGCAGATACCATCGGGGATGTAGTCCTTTATGCTTTCCTCTTCCAGGAAGGCGCTTTCGATCTCTTCGTATGAGAGCTCATCGATGTCAACCGCTTGCAATATTTTTTTTAGTGTCTCTTGTGATATTTGCTGATTCAATGAATTTAGCCTGTTTCCTATTCCGATATGAAAATATTATGTACATTTGATTACATTGCAGTGACGACTTCAGTCGTATTCATGTGTAATCAATGATTGACCATTACTAACCCTTTCATTCCTTTCCCTCTCTTACTTTGATTGGTAGTCATTGGAGGTCAAGCCAAAAGAATTGATAAGGCTCTAGTTGAATTGAAAGCGTATTACTTACAACTCCGGTGAAGGCAGTACCCGTCAGCAAATCTATGGGATCACCGAGACGTCCGCCGGGAAGGCTGATTTTTATCGCATGGGATTCTCGAGAAAGGTTGTTCAGGACCAATAATCGTTCACCTTTAAAATAACGTAGGTACCCTGACACGGCACTCGTTCCTGTCTCTACCCAGGTGAGCCCACCGAAGCCGAACGCCAGGTGAGTTTTTCGGACTGCGACCATACGCTGTATGCTGTGCCATAAAGAGCCGGAGTCGGAGCGCTGGGATTCGACGTTCACCGCCCGTGGGCTGAATTGGTCGTAATTGATGACCGGACTGTAGAGGGATTGTGGGTCGGCTTTGGAAAAGCCGGCGCTTCGACCACTGTCCCAATGCATGGGGGTGCGCACACCGTTGCGGTCGGGCAGCCAGATGTCGTCCCCCATGCCAATTTCGTCACCATAGTACAAAACAGGTGAACCGGGAAGTGTAAACAGCAGCGAATTAGCCAGTTCTATTTTGCGCCGGTCGTTGTCAAACAGTGGGGCCAGCCTGCGGCGGATGCCCAGGTTCAGGCGCATGCGCGGCTCGGCTGCATATGTTTCCCACATCCACTGGCGTTCCTCTTCCGTGACCATCTCCAGGGTGAGCTCGTCGTGATTGCGTAAAAAAATACACCACTGGCAGTTCTCCGGGATAGAGGGCGTGCGCTGAAGGATCCATTGGAACGGCGTTTTGTCCTCTTTTTTCATGGCCATGTATAAACGCGGCATCAGTGGGAAGTGGAAGCCCATGTGGAATTCATCCCCATCTCCGAAGTACGGGCGCACATCTTCAGGCCATTGGTTGGCTTCGCATAATAAGACCCTGCCGGGGTAATTTTTATCCACGTAGCTGCGCAGGCGCTTCAAAAAAGCGTGCGTTTCCGGTAGATTTTCGCAGTTGGTGCCCTCCCGTTCGAACAGGTACGGCACCGCATCCGCCCGGAAACCGTCAATACCCAGCTCGAGCCAGAATTTGACTACCTCCAACATTTCGCTCCGGACGGCCGGATTGTCGTAGTTCAGGTCGGGCTGGGAGGCATAGAAGCGGTGCCAGTAGTACTGCCCGGCGGACTCGTCCCAGGTCCAGTTGGATTTTTCCGTATCCAGGAATATGATGCGCGCATCCTGGTATTTCTGGTCGCTGTCGTTCCACACGTAATATTCCCGGTATGGAGAACTGCGGTCGGAACGGGCAGCCTGAAACCATGGATGCTGGTCAGAGGTGTGGTTGAGCACCAGGTCCGTGATCACACGCAAGCCGCGCTCATGGGCGGCATCCAGCAGCGCTTTGAAGTCCTCCAGTGTGCCGTACTCCGGCAGCACGTTGTAGAAATCCGATATATCGTAGCCATCGTCCCTGAGGGGGGAAGGGTATGTGGGCATAAGCCACAGGCAGTCCACCCCCAGGTCCTGGATATAGTCTAATTTTTCTATCAGACCGCGCAGATCGCCGTGCCCGTCGCCATTGCTGTCGTAGAAGGCGCGCACGTACACTTCGTAAAAAACCGCGTTTTTGTACCACAAATTGTTTTTGGTTATTTCGCTTGGATCCGTTGATGTTCTCATGACCTGATTAAGAGGCAGCCCTATTTTGCAGTTGAAATTCGAGAATAACACCTTCATGGCCGCGAAGCTTGAGATTTATCGTATTGACTATTTCCGATCGGTCCATATTGGTGGAGATAATTAGTTCACTTCGAACCAGTTCAGGTATATCTATAATTTGTTCATCTCGGGAAAAATTCAGTGCGACGAGAATCGATGGTTCATCATCAGCCGTTCGCTTATAAACGAAACATTCAGCAGGCACGTGTACCAGTGGTTGATAGTCCCCAATTTGCAATGCTTGACGTGATCGGCGGTAGGCGAGTAACCGCCGGTATAGATTTAGGATCGATTTATCATCCTCCAGTTCGCTGTTTACATTGGCAACTTGGTAGTCTTCCGCCGTTGGCAGCCATAGTCTTTCGGCATCAGGTGAGGAAAATCCTGCATGGAGCCTGTTACTCCACTGCATTGGTGTGCGGGAAGGATCTCGCCCTAAACCCGGCACCCGGATCCCCCACGGATCTTGCTGCTGCTCTACTGGTACGGTGACATCCTTCATGCCGAGTTCATCTCCATAATACAGAGTCGGAGTCCCTCGTAAGGTGAGCAGAAGCATAGCAGCAATTCTAGCTTGCTTATCACCAATACGTGATGCGATCCTGGATTCATCATGGTTGCCCAAAACATAATTCGGCCACGCGCCTGGAGGGAGAACTGCTTCGAGGTCTTCGACAGCACGTTGGATATCTGCAGCTTTCCATTCTGCTTTCAGCAGCGTGAAATTAAAGGGCAAATGGATTTCGTCCAGCCTGCCCCCATAATAAATTGCCCATTCATCCAATTCGAAAATATGGATTTCCCCGATCGATACAATGTCCCGCATTGGATTGTGGGTGTCTAAATACGTGCGTAATTCGCGATACACTTGGTGTACGTCCGGATGCCCTTTATCGTAAAGATGTAACTGGCTGTCATACTCACCTAAGGGTTTGTGGATAAACAGGTCGCTAGATTCGTTGGGAGGGTTATCGCGCATTTGTGGGTCCTTCATGATGAAGTGCGCCACATCGATTCGGAAACCATCCACACCTCGATCCAACCAGAATTTGACTACATCAAAGATGGCGTCTTTTACATCGGGGTTTCGCCAGTTGAGGTCTGGTTGTTCTTTGAGGAACGAGTGCAGGTAATATTGACCAGAGTTAGCATCCCATTCCCAGGCTGATCCACCAAATACACTCAGCCAGTTGTTTGGTGGGGCGCTATCGGACTTCGGGTCTGCCCAAACGTACCAATCTCGCTTTGGATTTTCTTGTGAAGAACGGGATTCAACGAACCATGGGTGCTGGTCAGATGAGTGATTGGGAACCAAATCGATAATAATTTTCAGTTCACGTTTGTGGGCGTGTTCTATCAGGTTGTCGAAAGTATCGAGATCACCAAATAACACGTGGACGTCTTTGTAATCCGCCACATCGTAGCCGAAATCGGCCATGGGCGATGGGTAAAACGGCGATAGCCATATCGCATCGACCCCCAGGGTATCACTGAGATAATCTAGTTTTTCGATAACTCCCTGCAGGTCGCCAATACCATTGCCGGTTGCATCTTTAAAGCTGCGGGGATAGATCTGGTAAATGACCGTTGTTTGCCACCAGGGATGTGAGCTATTTTTTTTGCATTTCGACATTGTATTACCGGGTTCCGTAATTTCGAATGAACCCATATGGGTACGGTTCGAAAGGCGTGCTCACATCATTCAGACGTTGGATTTCATCTACGGCAAGTTCCATCGTAGACGCGCCAAGATTATCGACTAATTGATTCATTGTCCTCACACCAACAATGATCGAAACCACTCCTGGTTGAGCGAGAAGCCAGGCCAGCGCAACCTGGGTGTGGGTTGCACCGTCATAGGACATAACGATTTCGTCCATCACATCCATGATCCGCCAGTTCTGCGACGTATTGCGATTTTGCCAGGATTCTTCCGTTTCATCTGACATAACGGCGATACGTCCTTCGCTGGGTGCTTCGGGCTTAAGGTCTCTTCTGTATTTGCCGGTCAAAAAGCCGCCCCCTAAAGGTCCCCATGGAACGATGCCAACTCCTTCGGACAGGCATAAATCTATGAATTCGTTTTCAAGGTTACGTTCCACCAGGCTGTACTGGTACTGCGCAGCGATGAATCTTGACCACCCGCTCTGGTCGCTCAATCCAAGCGCTTTCATCAACTGCCATGCTTTAAAATTCGATACCCCGATGTAGCGGACTTTGCCATCCCGAACCAGGTCATCGAAAGCGCGCAGTGATTCTTCTATCGGGGTGAGAGGGTCCCAACAATGCATATACAACAGATCGATAGTATCGGTTTGCAGGCGACGTAAGCTGGCTTCTACGCTGTTTTGAATATGAACGCGGGAGAGACCCAAATCGTTGATCCCCTCGCCCATTGAGAAGCGCACTTTTGTCGCCAGGACAACCTGATCGCGTTTACCCTTAATGGCTTTACCAACGATCTCTTCTGATTTGCCGTTTGCATATACGTTGGCGGTATCGATGTGATTGCCGCCGTAATCCAGATACGCGTGGATGATGCGTTCTGCTTCATCCGGCGGTGTGCTGCGATCGCTGTCTTCGCCAAATATCATGGTCCCTAAACAGATTTCAGAGACCATAAGACCACTTCTGCCGAGCGGGTTATATTTCATTTGCCGTTCCTCAAAGGGGTAAAAAGATTATGTGATTTATTTGAATTCATATAAAGACATGCAAATGCCAGAACTTAATATTCTGAGGCCAGGAAAACTTGAGTTGACTCTTTTGGCGAGTAGCGAAGGAGCAGTACCAGGGCAAGCCCTGTTATCGCCCCCGGAATGGACCCGGAAGTGAGCGCCCCTGGGATGATTGATAGGCCGGTTGTCCAGGCTACTATGCTGAGAGGAATCCACCATCCCGACCAGTAAACTGCTCGCCGTAAAACCAGCCATTGTGTA
>Ga0209013_10000204_pt1 | contig 50155 bp, 40 predicted proteins | sample Cruoilmetagenom2_FD_187291 | JGI IMG/M metagenome (GOLD analysis project Ga0209013, IMG submission 187291) | Oil polluted marine microbial communities from Coal Oil Point, Santa Barbara, California, USA - Sample 2 (SPAdes) (version 2) | ecosystem: Environmental > Aquatic > Marine > Oil seeps ...
CCGGTATCTCTACCGCCCTGTTTCTGGCAGAACGAGGCTATAACGTACATGTGATCGAAGCCAACCGGGTGGGTTGGGGCGCTACCGGACGTAATGGTGGCCAGCTTATCGGTGGTATTGCCGGTGAGGAAAAAATTGCCCGGACGCTCGGCCAGGATGGTGAGCAGATCATGTGGCAGATGCGCTGGGAGGGTCATGACATCATTCGCGAGCGGGTAGAAACCTACGGCATTGATTGTGATCTCAAGTGGGGATACCTCGATGTCGCAATCAAGCAGCGCCATCTTCGCAATCAGCATGAGGAATTGGAGGCACTGGAAAAACACGGTTTTCCACACGAATACAAAATATTATCCGGGGAAGAAACGGCATCTGTGATCGGCACCGGGGCCTATATCGGCTCCCTGATGAACATGGGCAATGGTCATGTGCATACGCTGAACCTGTGCATCGGCCAGGCGAGGGCAGCCGTGTCCCGGGGGGCGACGATTTTTGAGCAGTCCCCGGTTCTGCGAATCGAAAAAGGCAGCAAGCCGCGGGTCGTCACCGGGCAGGGTTCCATCACTGCGAACTTCGTCGTGATCGCCGGCAATGCCTATCACTTTGTTGAGCCCAGGCTGCGCGGCAATATGTTTCCGGTAAACAGCTTTATCATCGCGACGGAACCACTTTCACAGGAACAGGTCAGTCTTGTCAATCCAAAGGATCTTGCCGTATGTGATCCGAACTTTGTACTGGAGTATTTCCGCCTGAGTGCTGACAAAAGGCTGCTGTTCGGTGGGCGGTGCAATTACAGCGGCAGCGATCCCGAAGTCATCAAAAGAACCATGGTTCCCAAAATGCTCAGAATCTATCCCCAACTGGCCAAAACAAAGATCGACTACGCCTGGGGTGGAAGGGTCGGCATTCCGATCAACCGCGTGCCGCAATTGGGCAGGGTCACACCCAATGTGTTTTACTCGCAGGGCTATTCAGGGCATGGCGTCAATGTAACCCATCTGGCAGGACAGATAATGGCCGACACTGTTGCCGGCACTTTTGAGCGCTTCGATGTATTTGCCGGCATTAAACCGACCGTTGTGCCAGGCGCCCACACCTTTGGGAAACAAATGGTTACGCTTGGCATACTTTATTATCAAATCAAGGACCGGCTTGGCTAAACTGCCCGTAGATACCAGTCGAAATCCTTGGCCGGGATTTGTGCGTTGAAGTCCCCTTCTTCCTCGCGCCGGCAAAGTGAAAACAGCTTGTGGTATTCCCCGCCCAGGTAGTCCGGCAGTATCGACCCGGCATCGAAGGTATCCAGTGCCGTGGGCCAGCGGATGGGTAGGGTCACGACGTGTTCAAGCACTTCGCGCGTTTGAACCATTTTGCCGGGATCACATTGATGCGTCAGGCCATGATGAATGCCTGCCAGAACCGAGGCGACAACCAGGTAGGGGTTCGAGTCGGCCCCTGCTACGCGGTGTTCGAGGCGGGTGCCGGCGGCCGGGGACAAGGGAATTCTCAGGGCCACGTCACGGTGATTCGGCCCCCAACTGGGCGTTGATGGAACGTAGGCATTGGGCGCAAAGCGGCGATAGGAGTTCGCATTGGGTGCGAATATGGCCATGCTTTGAGCCATCAATTCGCTCAATCCGCCGATGGCATGCCGGAGCTTGATTGAAAATTCCCCATCGGCACTGCTTCCGGCGAAGATGTTGTTACCGTCATCGTCCAGCATGCTGACATGAATATGCAGCCCACTGCCGGATATGTTTGCGAATGGCTTGGCCATAAACGTGGCCGCCAGACCGTTTCCTCGCGCCGCTGCTTTGATGGCCCGTTTCAACAGCACAGCGTGGTCACAAGCCAAAACCGGGTCGTCAAGGTGGTGCAGGTTCACCTCGAATTGCCCGGGGGCATATTCCGAAAGTGCCGTGCTGGCCGGTATATCCTGTTCACCGCAGATGTTGAGCAGGTCGCTAATGAATTCATCCACGTCGTACAAGTCTTCCATCACGCCGTACTGTGCGCCGCCCTGCGGCAGGTCGGAGCCGGGAATCCTGGGGAACCTGGGGATGAATTTCTCACCATCGTGTTTAATCAGGTAGAACTCCATTTCTGTTGCCAGCACCGGGTGTAATCCCATGTCGTACAGGGGTTGCATGGCCCGGCGCAGGACGATTCTTGGGTCCCATGGGTTAGGGCTTCCATCCAATGCGGCCGACTCAAGCAGAACTTGTGCTGTCGGTGTTTTGACCCAGGGAACCGGTGCCAGCGAACCGGGTACTGCCAGCGCCATCACGTCGGGGTCTCCGTCGTTGGCGCCGTATGGAATGGACTCCGGGGCGTTGCCATGGGTGTCCAGCAGCGGTGTGGACCCGCAGACATTCAGGCCTTTGGTAAAGGCCTTGTCAAAGTCGTCAACGCCCAGGCGTTTGCCCCGGAGAACGCCGTTGATGTCGGGCATCAATGGTTCGAGGAACCGCGTTTCCGGGTATTGCTCGAGAAAGCGATCCAGTTCCTGCTTCAATGTTTCAGATGCCATGGACATTTTTACCTGTTTTAATTTGAGCTTTAATCCATTTCACTCGGATGGCATTATTTTATCAGATCGTCTGTAAGCCACGGAACAGGCATAAATGTGTCGTTTTGATTCCCTGGATCGAAATGATACTTTCACGTTAGCATCTTCTTGCCAGGGTGATCATCTGGTCACCCACATCTATAGTGGAAAACGAATGAAAAAATATCTGGGTAAAACGCTGAAGGGCAGAGTCGTCTCCTTGCACGTTGGCAAGAATACAGATCTGAGCAAGCAGCCACAAGCGTCGCTGAAGGCGGAAATCGGCGGTTTCGCCGGCGACAAACACCAGGGCCCTGTACGGGAAACCTGGGAAGGGGAATGGGGGCCCGCGGGTACGATACGCCGCAACGAACGCCAGTGGTCTGGCGTTTCAACAGAAGAACTGGACCACATTAGCCAACGCCTGGAATTGACCGAGCCACTGTCTCCCGCCACGCTGGGGGCCAACCTGTGCGTTGAAGGCATCCCTCAGTTTTCCCTGCTTCCGAAGGGCACCATGCTGATATTTCCCAGCGGTGCGGTGTTGCTGGTGGAGGAATACAACCCGCCTTGTTCAGACATGGGGGAGCAGATTGCATCGAAGTATGCTACGCGCTCAGGTCAGCCACTGACCGGTCAGAAGTGGTTGCGTCCGGCTGCGGGCCGACGGGGCCTGGTTGGTGTGATCGATTTCCCGGGTGAGATCCGGGTCGGTGATGAAGTGGAAGTGCGTGTGTACGAGGAGCCGGATATCCGCTTGTTGTGACCGGCAGTTTCGAGCGTATAGGCAAGGTAGTATTGCAAAATATCATTGAGTAGCTTGTCAGTCAGTATGACGAGCAGCCAATGAGCAAAATAAAAGTGGATCGATACGACTCGGTCATCATCGGGGCGGGGCACAACGGCCTGGTTTGTGCCGCCTACCTGGCAAAGAAAGGGCATAGTGTGTTGGTGCTTGAGTCTTCGGATACGCTCGGAGGACTGGCCGCCAGCCGGGAGTTCCATCCTGGCTTCAGGACATCAGTAGCGCACTCCGTCAATCATTTCCCACCGAAGATTGTCAAGGATCTGGATCTTGAATCGTTTGGGTTCGGGGTTTCAAGCGAGCCTTTACAAACCGTCGGACTGAGCCCGGATGGAAATCACGTCATCCTGGATAAAGACACGCTGTCGGGTGTTGGCGAGAGCGACATCCAGGCCTATCAGCAATTTTTTCGCTTGATGCAACGTTTTGCAGACGCGCTTAAGCCATTTTGGCTCAAAACCATACCGCGCATTGGTAGCAACAGCCTGAGCGACCTGTTGACTTTTGGTCGTATGGGCTTGAGCGTGCGACTGCTCGGCAAAACGGACATGCGTGAATTTCTTCGCATTGCCGCACTGCCGGCGCGTGACCTGATGGATGAGAACTTCGATCATGACATCCTTAAAGCAATGCTGAGCTGGGACGGGCTTATCGGCTCAAAACTGGCCCCGCGTTCACCAAATCATGCCGTGCTTGCTATGCTCTACCGCAGGTCCGGTGAACAGCATGGCAGCGTCGGAAGCCTGATCGAGGCGCTTCATTCCGCAGCCAGTGCATCCGGCGCCGATATTCGCACCGGGACCAGGGTTGAACGTATTCTTATACAGGCGGATGACAAGGGGCTCACCACCCACGGCGTGAAACTGGCCAATGGCGAGACGTTCGAGGCCGACCGCGTCATCTCGGCGGCAGATCCTCAAACAACCTTCCTGAAGCTTGTCGGCGTAGAGAACCTGGAAATTGAATTTACCAACCGGATCCGGCGTTTACGCTGCGAGGGTTACGTTGCAAAACTACATCTCGCGTTAAGTGATTTACCAGAATTCACCGGCTTGCCTGAGCCCGGTGGCCGGATGATTATCGCTCCGGATATGGATGCCATCGAGTTCGCATACGATGACGCCAAATATGGTGAATGTTCGCAACAACCAGTCATGGAAATCGTCATACCCAGCATGGTTGACGACTCGCTGGCGCCATCAGGGCAACATGTGCTCTCAGCCCATGTCATGTATGCACCCTACCGGCACAAGGGTGGTTGGGATGATGCAACATGCGATGCGTTTGCGGAGCGGGTCATCGACACGATTTCCCGTTATGCACCTGGCATACGGGAACTGATCATTCATCGTGAATTGCTGACACCACTGGATCTGGAACATGACTTCAATGTAAGCGGCGGTCACTGGCACCACACCGAATTTGCGCTGGACCAGGCGTTGATGATGCGCCCGACCTATGAGGCAGCACAATACAGCACTCCAATACCCGGCCTGTATCTTTGCGGCGCGGGCAGTCATCCGGGCGGTGACTTAAGCGGCGGGCCGGGCCACAACGCGGCGCATGAGATTTTGCGATGACCTTTGACGCGATTATTATCGGCGCAGGCCACAACGGCCTGACCAACGGCGCTTACCTGGCAAAGGCCGGGCTGAACGTCGTCGTACTTGAGAAGAACGACTACATTGGCGGTGCGTCCGTAACACGGGAGATGCACGAAGGATGGCTTTACTCAAGTTCTTCTTACGTCTGCAGCATGTTGCGCCAGGCGCTGCACCGCGATCTTAATCTAACCCGGCACGGTTTGTTATTAGTGCCCTATCTCGGCACAGTCAATTTTGGTGATGACGGCAGCACACTGACTGCTTACACCAACTCGGAAGCGGACTACCTCGAGTTGAAGCGGCATTCGCCACACGATGCGGATTCCATGTTTCGCTTCCAGTCCGACCTGGGCCGGTACGCCCAGTTCATTCGTAAAACCCTGCTGCGTACACCTCCTGATCCAAGCTCGTTCCGGCCGCGGGATATACGGGAACTGCTGTGGCTGGGCAAACGGATGTGGGCATTGGGTGAAAAGGAAATTTACGAGTACGTCCGGTTTTTCACGATGAGTGCCGCAGATTTTCTTGAGGACTATTTCGAGAACGATCTGATCAAGGCCGCCATGGCCAGTGCGGGCATCATCGGCACGGCGCTTGGTGTTTACTCGCCGGGGTCCGCCTACATCCTGCTGCACCACGTGATGGGCGATGTCGATGGCAATATCGGTGCATGGGGCCTGGCGCGTGGTGGCATGGGTGCTATTTCCAATGCAATCGCCGGCGCCTTGCAGGAACATGGCGGCGAAATTCGCACCAACGCTGGCGTACAAAAATTGTTGGTGAAAAACCGCAAAGCCGTTGGTGTCGTTCTGGAAAACGGTGAAGAGTTACACGCAAGCATTGTTGTTTCAAACCTGGATGCCAAGAGAACCTTTACAAAGATTGTGGATCGTGAAGATCTGCCTCCGGGCATCTATGAGAAAGCAAAGAATTTCAAAATCCGTGGTTCCTCCGGCAAGGTCAACATCGCGCTGTCCGGTATGCCGAAATTTACCGGCCTGCCTGATAATCGTTACATCAATCAAGGCGGGCAAGGTTTCACAGGTTCGCTGGAAACAATGGAACGGGCCTACGACTGCTGGAAACATGGCCGCTGGTCTGACGACCCTTTTGTCGAATCGGTCATACCGTCAGCCTGGGATCCGACCGTCGCACCACCCGGAAAGCACTGGATGTCAAATTTTGTTCAATACTGTCCGCCTGAACTGGCTGATGGGCCCTGGACACCCGAGAAACGCGACCTGTACGGTCAGTCGGTTGTCGACAAGATCGAACGGTACAGCCCGGGCTTCAAGGATTTGATTGTCCACCTGGAGGTGCGCACACCGCACGAGATGGAGGTCGAGACCGGATTGACAGAAGGAAACATATTCCAGGGTGAATTGACCATCGACCAGCTGTTGTTCAATCGGCCTTTCCCGGGTTATGCGCAATACCGGATGCCGGTTAAAAACCTCTACATGTGTGGCTCCTCGACTCATCCGGGCGGAGGCGTATCAGCCGCCTGTGGCGCCAACGCAGCACGTGAAATACTGATGGACCTGAAACGGCCCAACACGGTCCCCGAAGATGATTTTTACGACGAATAGCCTATGAACACAGTAGACCAATACGCAGGTGAACGGCTGAAAAAGACCCATTTCTATCCACGGGCAGCCGCTTTAAATATCCGTGACGCCTGGGCTGCCTGGAACGGCTACAAATTCGCCGAATGTTACTACGACGCGGAATATGAATACTTTTGCGTACGTAACAGCTGTGCCACTTATGACATCTGTCCGATGCAGAAGTATTACGTAGAAGGCAGTGACGCCGAAGCCATGCTGAACCGCATGGTAACCCGGGATGTCAAAAAACTGGGGCTCAACCGGGTGATGTATACCGTCTGGTGTACCGACGAAGGGCGCGTGGTTGATGACGGCACTATCTTCAGGCTGGCAGATGACAAGTTCATGTTGACCTGCGGCAGTCCCTGCAACGCCTGGTTAAAATTGAGCGCCTTTGGATTCAGTGACGTCACGATTACTGATATGTCCGATGAAATTGCCGCCATGTCCTTCCAGGGACCGACGACCTGTGCCGTTTTGAAGAAGATGGGTCTTGGTGGTATCGAAACAGCGAAGCCATTCGATATCAGGCATTTTCCTTTCCATGGCGACACACTGATGGTGTCGCGCACCGGCTTCACCGGTGATCTCGGCTATGAACTCTGGGTAAGGCCGGAACTGGCGCTGGATCTGTGGGATGAGCTGTACGCGGCGGGCGCCGATTACGGCATTCAGCCATTTGGGGAGGAGGCTACCAACATGGCGCGGTTGGAAGCCGGATTCATCATGCCGGACATGGAGCTCCACGAAGCACTGAAGACCATTAATTTCGAGCACGACCAGTCGCCGTTCGAATTGAACCTCGGCTGGCTGGTCGATTTCAAAAAGCCCCACTTCAACGGCCGCAAAGCCTTGCTGAAAGAAAAGGCGCGCGGTTCGAAATACACGCTGACCCGCCTGGATATCCCTGGAAATAAGCCGGCGGTGGAGGCCATTCTGTACAACAACGAGCGCTGCTCGAAGGTTATCGGTTATGTCACCTCCGCCATGTGGTCACCAGCTGTCAAGGCCAACATTGCAATGGCGATGATCAAGACGGAATTTCTAAAAGGCGACATCTGGGCGGAAGTTTACTTCCAGAAAGAGCTGCGCCAGTACCGCAAGGTCGTGCTGTGCACTGTCATTAAAAAGCAATTCTGGACGCCGGCAAGGGCGCGTGCTACACCGCCGCCGGACTTCTGACCCATCCTCATTTCATTCGGCTCGCGGCCCGCTCCAGCTATCAAAAATCTGGTGGTGGCGTCTGGCGCCTGCGAGGCGGGTTCCAGAAAACGTCCTGGACCACGCGGCAGGGGGCCATCACACGGCTCCATTTCAATTCGCGTTGGTAGTAAATCTCCACTTCGAATTCCTCGCCCGGTTTACCGTGGGGCGCATCCAGTGAAGCCAGCGCAATGCTGGCCTTGGCCGAGGGTGACCACATGGCGGATGTCACCGTGCCCGCGTACTTCCCTTTTTTGGTGAAAACGAAAGAATCCTTGGCAGCTTTGTTGTCATCGATGTCGAGTTTCACCAGGTGGTAACGTGAGCCATTCTCCTTTTCCTCCAGTAGTGCCTTGCGGCCGTTGAAGACACCCTTTTCGAAAGACACCAACCAGCCCAGGCCGATTTCGAAGGGAGAGCGGGTGTGGCTGGGCCGCACGGCTTCCATCGCCGGGAGAAAATCCGCCCCTGCCAGGATAAAGCCCGCCTCGATGCGCAGCATTTCCAGCGCGTTGCTACCCATGGCCCGGATACCGCGGGTTTTACCCGCCTCAAACAAGCGGTCCCACAGCAGTTCAGCATGGTCGGGATCGACCCATAACTCGTAGCCCAGATCGCCGGTGAAACCGGTGCGCGACACCATCAGCTCAATGCCTTCGAAATCAAAATAGGTCAGGCCGAACGGGGTAAGATTTTCAACGCCTTGCAGTCCCATTTCCTTCAGTACTGCGCAACTGGTCGGACCCTGCAGGGCCAGGCCGGCCACATCATGGGTGTCCTCTGTGATGTTGACATCGAAACCCAGGGCGTTGGTCAGGAACCAGTCGATCTGATGTTCCTGGGAGCAGATGCGGTATACACCCTCGCGCAGGTGAAAAATCGTGCCATCGTCGATCACCTGTCCGTTGTCATCGCACCAGACGCTGTAACCGACGCGGCCGGGCTTGATCTTGCGCACATCCCGTGTCATCAGCCGGTTGAGATAGGGCAGGGCGTCGGGGCCGGTAACAAGGTGCTTGACCATGGGCGTGACATCGAACACGCCACAGGCGTTGCGCCCGGAGAAATACTCCATCGACTCACACCAATAAGCCGGTACTGAAAGATAGTCACTCCAGCGGCTCCATTCCCTGAGTTGGTTGTGCTGCTCCTGCCGCGAATGGAACGGGCTGGGGTAGACGGCGTTCTTGTGGTGGTCCGAATTTGTAATGTTTACTGTTCTCATCGTCGTTTCCCATTCATCTTTATTGGGCTAATACAACAGACGCCGCGTTCCTGCCGGCGCTGCCCATTACACCGCCACCCGGGTGGCAGCCGGCGCCGCAGAGATAAAGGCCTTCCACAGGTGTTCTGTACTGTGCCGATTTGGGCACAGGACGTAACATCAGGAACTGGTCCAGCGACAATTCACAGTGGTGCCAGTGGCCGCCGGCCATGCGGAAATCAGTCTCGATATCCTCGGGAGTCAGCAATTCGGAAGCGACCACTTTGTCACGGATATCCGGGGCATATTCGGACAGCGTATTCATGACGGTGTCGGCGAACTCCCGCTTGCTTTCACTCCAGCCGGCGCCGAGATTCCGCGGTGCGTACTGCACGATGGCTGAAAGCACGTGCTTTCCATCCGGCGCCAGGGAATTGTCGTGAATACTCGGTATCGTGATCTCCGCCACGGGGTGGCTTGAGAACTCACCATACTTGGAGTGGTTGAATGCCCGCTCCACGTATTCCACGTTGGGCGCGATCACAAGGCGCTCGCCCAGTTGCTCCTGACTGGCGCCCTTGAAATCAGGCAGGCCGTCCAGCGCCAGATGCAGCTTGGCTGCACTGCCACTGGCCCGGATGTTGCCGAACTTCCATGCGAACCCGGCTTCGAGGTGCCGGGCGCGCAGCAGACTCATCATGGTGGTTTTCGGGTCGGCGTTGGAGACCACCACTGATGCAGCAATTTGCTCACCGTTGGCCAGTTGCACGCCCTTTACGTCGTCACCGTCGAGCAAGATGCTGCTGACCGGGCTGCCGGTCAGGATCTCGGCGCCGGCCTTGCGTGCAGCGGCAGCAAGCGCTTCGGTCACAGCACCCATTCCGCCAAGCGGTATCGAAACATCGCCGGCTGCGCCGCCGTTGTTTCCGCTCATGCGGTGCAAGGCGGTGAACACGCTGTTGTTTGATCGGGGCCCGGAATTAGTACCCAGCACGGCATCCAGGCTGAGCGCCCCTCTGAGCAGCGGATCGTCAAAATTTTCCTTCAGCACGTCGTAGATGTTGATGGCGCCGATTCGCAGCAGTTCGCGCATGTCATCCCGGCCCAGCATGCGTACATTCAGGGCCATTTTACCGAGCGCGATCATGTCGCTGCGCTCACGAGTGATACGAGGTGGTATCTTGTTATGAAGACCGCTGAATATGCCTGCGAATTTTGACATGAAACGACGGTATTCCCGGTATGCCGCCTTGTCTTCACTTGACAGGTCTGCGCCCTCCACGGCATCGGAACTGATGGATACGTGCTTGCCGTTTTCCGCCAGGGCGATGGTCTTCAGGCCGGATTTGGCCATCCTGAGCCCGTAGGATTCCAGCGCCAGCTCCTTGCTGATATCTTTGTCCAGCAAATAGAGAAGGTGCGCAACCGAAGCCCGGTAGCCCGGCGCGAATTCACGTGTTGCTGCAGCACCGCCGACCTGGTCCGCTGCTTCGAGCACCGTGACTTTTTTGCCCGCTTTTGCCAGGTAGGCTGCGCACACAAGGCCATTGTGGCCGCCGCCGATAATGATTGTATCAACGTTCATATTGCACCCGTATTGTGGATGATGGCGCCGGCCAGGCATGAATGGACGCCGGGCTGGACTGAGGCCCATAGCCATAGCTATGGGTTGAAGGAAGCTCAAGTACAGACGTGGCTGGGCAAGCCAGGGCCAGGATACTGGTGCAATATGAGCGTTTAATCATCGAGCCAGCCCTCCGGTACCGTATTGGGTTTGCGTAAATCGCCCAGGATTTCACGTGCAGCGTTGGCGCCCGGCGCCGCCATGACACCTCCTCCGGGTGGATTGGACGAGCCGCACATGTACAGCCCTTTTACTGGCCCGCGGTACTGGGCATAGCCCGGGATGGGCCGGTTGAACGCTAACTGGTCCATGGTCAGTTCACCCTGGAAAATGTTGCCTTCGGTCAGGCCGATCTCGTTCTCGAGTTCGCGCGGCGTGCGCACCTCCATGTGCAGGATCAGGTCCTTGAAACCGGGCGCGTGTTTCTCGATCTGGTTGACCACGGTCTGGCCGAATTGGGCGACCTGTTCGTCGGTCCAGTCCTTGCCGTGGACTTTCGGTGGCACATACTGCACGAACACCGACATGAAGTGTTTGCCCGGAGGCGCCATGGTCGGGTCGGTCAGCGAGGGAATCATCGTGTCGCAATAGGGGTCCTGTGACCAGGTCCCGTTCTTCCAGTCATCGTAGGCCCGCTCCAGGCGCCCGATGGAGTCGATCAGATTCATGTCGGCACGAAGCAATTCAGGGTTGCCGCGCAGTGCGCCGAAATCTGGCAAGCCGTCCAGGGCGATGTTCACTTTTCCGGAGGAGCCGCGTATCTTGAAATTTTTCACCTTCCTGAGAAATTCAGGTTTAAGATCCTTGGCATCCATGCACTCAAGGAATGTGCGCGGAAACGTCATATTGGATACCACGACGTCCGAGTAATACTCGTTGCCGTCTTCCATCGCAACCCCGGTCACCTTGCCGTTCTTAACGATGATTTGCTCGACGCCGGAGCCTGTGATGGTCTTGCCGCCATGGTCTATAAAGCAATCATTCATGGCCTTGGCAATCGCGCCCATACCACCGCGTGCGTACCCCCAGGCGCCCATGCTTCCGTCCACAGCGCCCATGGCGTGATGCAGCAGGACGTAGGCTGTACCGGGTGACATGACGCCGAGCGCTGAGCCGATGATGCCACTGCCGGCATGCGATGCTTTGACCAGCGGACTTTCGAAATACTCGTCCAGGAAGTCAGAGATGCTCATGGTGTAGAAACGCATCGTATCGTAGATCACGTCTTCGCCCAGGTTCATCAATTCCTTGCCCATGTAGAGCAATTCAAACAGGTCGCGGGGCTTGAAGGAAGTCGGGTCCGGCGGTGTGCGCAGCAGCAATTTACGAATGAGGCGGCATTGCCGCATGAGGTCACGATCAAAGCGCACGCTGGCATCCGCATCACGCGGGCTGTGCCGCGCTATTTCCCTGCGCGTAATATCCGGATCGACGTAATTGCCTATGTAGTCGCCATTCCGGGCAAGGGTCACGCTGCCGCCGTAAGGCACGATCTGCAGCCCGTATTTGGCCAGGTTCATGCTGCGGAAAATCTCCGGTCGCAACAGACTGCACACGTAGGAAGCGTTGGAATAGATCCAGTCCTTGTGCACTTCCCGGCTGGCAGTGGCTCCGCCAAGGTATTCGTTTTTCTCCACCATCAGGACATTCAGTCCTGCCATGGCCAGGTATGCACCATTGGTCAGGCCGTTGTGACCCGCTCCGATGACGATTGCATCATATTTCTTTGTCACGGTTATTCACTCCGTATATGGCGCTTTTCTGCGGAATGGAATACCGCTGCACTAGCTTTTAGATTTCATTTTGTCAATGGTCGTGTCTACTGCCCGTTCAAACGCTTTCAGCGTGTCCGAAAGGCTGTCGTCCTTCGCATGCGCCTCACATATGAAAAGAGGTTCACGCGAGTCCGGTTCGCACAGCACGCCCAGGTCGTGCAGTTCGGGCGCCATCTTGTCGTAAAAACTGTAGTCGGAATTAAACCAGTCCCGGTAGTTGTCCGGCGGCGGATCATCGAAGATCAAGCCACCCATCGAGGGATGGCCAACGAAGGAGTGCGCAATGTCCCGCGCGGTCAGGATTTTGCTGATGCCTTTCTGCAGGGCAGTACCGTAGTTGGCGATGGTTTCCAGGGCCTCGGTTTCGTCCAGTATTTCCAGTGTTTTCTCGGCTGCTGCCAGTGCAACGGAGTGGCAGGTATAGGTGCCGCCATGGATTACGCCATCGCCGATCCGGCGCATGATGTCCTCGCGCCCAGCCACCACCGAGATGGGGTAGCCATTGCCTACGGCTTTGGCAAAAGTGCACAGGTCGGCCTTGAAACCCATGAGTTCCTGCACGCCGCCTTTTGCGACTCTGAAGCCGGTTTTTACCTCGTCGACGATCATAATGACGTTGTATTTCTCGCATAGTTCCCGGGCTGCATGTACGTATTCCTGGCTTGCCGTGATGGAGCAGGCGTTACCCATGATGGGCTCGATCAGGAAAGCACCGATATCCTGGTGATGGCGTTTCAGCAGGTCTTCCAGGTAGTTGGCATCATTGAGTGGTGTGAAATGGGCCAGTTTTTTCAGCAAGCGGGGTATGCCTTCGCTGTCTGCCTCGATCGGCGGGTCTCCGGCCGCCGGGTCCCACTCCTCGATCTCGGCGTACCAGAGCACGGCGTCGAAGACCCCATGGTAGCCGCCCTCTACGATAATATGGGAGTCCTTGCCGGTATGGGCCCGCGCCAGCCGCAGGGCCGCCATCACGGCTTCGGTACCGGAATTGGAAAAGCGTATCAGTTCAGCTGCCGGCACCATTTTAGAGATGCGCTTCGCCACTTCGTATTCGCGTTCGGTTGAAAGGGCAAACACCCCCCCGACTTCCATACCCTCGCGCGCCGCTTCATCCACGCGCGGGTCAGCGTAGCCGAGAATTCCCGGGCCGTAGCCCATACGGTAATCGACGTACTCGTTACCGTCGATGTCCCACAGTCGAGCACCGCTGGCACGGTCAACATAGATGGTTTTGTCTTTGCCCCAGTAGCGAAAGTTCGAAGAAACGCCCAGCGGCAATTTCTGTAAAGCTTTCTTGTGGTGACGGTTGGAACGTTGCAGCGAGCGGCGCATAAAACCTCCGGTGTTTTTCATTGGACCCTAGAATCTCATACCTCAATATGTTTTGTCCACATCAAATGAATAATTATTCATTCATTGCAAAGAAAAAAGGAAGCGTCTATATTAATTGTCCAGGAAAGAGCAAAATAAATTTGCTGTGGTACAAGTGGCCAATGGCTGCTAACGGGAAAGACCAATGAGTAGAGCTGCTCTCAGCGCACCGACAAAAAAAAGAACCGCTTCAAAAGAGGAGCGGCAGTTACAGTTGATCCGGGCCACGGTTCGATCGGTCGCGAAAAATGGCCTTTCAGACACCACAATGGCTACCGTTGCCAGGGAAGCTGGCCTGAGCCAGGGCATCATCAACCTGCATTTCCAGAGCAAAGAACGCTTGCTGGTCGAAACCCTCCGCTACATCGCAGATGAATACAACAACAGCTGGGAGAAAGCCCTTGCTGGCGCAGGACCTTCCCCGGTTGAACGGCTGGTGGCGCTGGTGGAAGTGGATTTCAAACTGCCGGTCTGCGACCGTAACAAACTGGCCATGTGGTTCGCTTTCTGGGGAGAGAGCAAGTCCCGCCCAACCTATCGCAAGATATGCAGGGCCAGGGATGTTCGATACCGCGAGGAACTGGGAGCCTTGTGCCAGCTCCTGATTAAAGAAGGTGGTTACCAGGGACTTGATGCTACGGCGCTGGCCACGGGCCTGTCCGCCATGACCGAAGGCCTGTGGCTGGATTTGCTGATCAGCCCCCGTTCCATAACCCGTGAGCAGGCCCGGAATATATGCATGGCCTACCTGGCCAGTGCTTTTCCCCGCCATTTTTCAGCCCCCCCCATGCTGGAGAAAGGACCATGAAACTGCAGCCATGCTGACGCGGCAGAAAACAGGAAAACGCAGGTGAATGAAAAAGACATAATCAAGCTGGCCACCAATCAGCCCGAGCGATATTCGCTGGCGCGGGAATTTTACCGGAACCCTGAAATCTACGAACGGGATATCGCGCGGATTTTCATGAATTCCTGGCTCTACGCAGGCCACCAGAGCGAAATTCCTCAAGTGGGCGACTGGTTCTTGTTTGAACTGGACGATGAATCGGTCATCATCGTACGCAGCAGCGAAAATGAGATTAGTGCCCTGCTCAATGTTTGCCGCCACCGTGGCTCGCGTATCTGTGTTGAAAACAAGGGGTGCTCGAAGATCCTGATTTGTCCCTACCACGCCTGGAGTTATGACCTGCAAGGTCAACTCCGAGGTGCAGCTCACATGGATGAATCCTTCGACAAGTCCAGTATTTCCCTGCGGAAAATACATGTTGAGTTATTGGAAGGAATGGTTTTCATTAATTTCGCCGATAAACCGTCTTCTTTTACACCGGTACGCGACGGACTGGCCGGATGCCTGAGCCCGTACCGGCTGGAAAATGCCAGGGTCGCTCACCGGCAGGCCTACCTCATAGAATCCAATTGGAAGCTGGCGGTAGAAAACTACTGCGAGTGTTACCACTGTGCACCTTCACACCCGGAATACTCGCGTGGCCACAGCCTCGCCTGGCCGGCAAAGCGTACTGAGGAACTGCATGAGGATATGCTCGGCCGCGCGGCAGCTTGTGGTCTTGGTACGGAATTTGTGAACAGAATTTACCTGGAGGCACCGGGGATTGGCGCCGATTTTGCCTATGAGCGTTATGCCCTGATCCGAGGTCATGTCACCGGCAGCGAAGATGGCAAACCGCTAGCCCCGCTGCTCGGCGGCATTCGTGACTACGATGGTGGCGCCACCGATTTGCAAGTGGGGCCAGTGACCTATGCACTGATGTATTGCGATCACGTGGTCATTTACCGGTTTATCCCGCTTTCAATCGGAATGTCAGAGTGTGATATCACCTGGCTGGTCAACGGCGACGCAGAAGAGGGCAGAGATTACGACAGGGACAAACTTACCTGGTTATGGGATGTTACGACACACGCTGACAAGGTCATCATCGAGCGCAACCAGCAGGGGGTAAACTCGCGTTTTTATCAGCCCGGTCCGCTCTCCACAATGGAGGACTACACCTGGAACTTCCTTTCCTGGTACCTGGGAACGTTGAGGAAACCGGATGAAAAACGCCAGTTGAGAAGCCAAGGAAAATGCGGGAATAGTAAACGATGAATAGTCGCAACCACCACCACATATTGGCAAGCCTTTTGGACCAGGCCTATTTGGAAGTGTTTCCCGCCAAAACCATCCTGGATCGGCTGACTCACATCCCACGGCATTCCTATGTCTCGATTACCTGTTCCCCTGTGCATGGTCTTGAGCCCACGCTGAAACTGGTGGAGCAGCTCAGGGCTTTGCCCGAGAAGAGGCAACTCAAGCTGATTCCCCACATAGCAGGCAGGATGATCCGGGACAAAGCCCACCTGCGTGAAATACTGGCCAGGCTTGAGGCAGCCAGGGTCGAAAGTGTGTTTATTCCGGGTGGTGACGTGCCCAAGCCGGTCGGAGAATACGATTGCGCGCTGGATGTGCTTCGGGACATGGCCGAAATAGGACACGACATCGAGGACGTTGGAATTGCCGCACACCCGGAAGGAAACCCCTTGGTCGATGACCTGAAGTTAATGAAATTTCTTAAAGAAAAACAAAAGTATGCAACGTATCTGGTTACCCAGATGTGTTTCGACCCGCAGGCCATTGTCGTTTGGTTGAAGGGCATCCGGACCGCTGGTGTGAGCCTGCCGGCCTGGATTGGTTTACCCGGTGTGGCCGACATGAGCAAGTTGATCTCATTGTCGCTGAGGATTGGCGTGGGACAATCAGTGAAAGTGTTGAAGAAGCAGAAGGGTCTGCTCAGAAAAATGATCGGCGCCAAACCCTACCAGCCAGATGATCTGCTGGCCGGCATAGAACCCCATCTCTCTGATCCGGAAATCAACATCCCGGGCTTCCACCTGTTCAGCTTCAATGACATTGAAAGAACAGAACGCTGGCGCAAGGAAACGTTTGAGAAATTTAATGGAGTTGAGCGTGCGTAGAAGCAGAAAAGCGCGCCGGGAAAGTCCACCGGTGATCTCCGCAGTCAGGCCGGGGCTGCCGGGCGGCCGTTACCGGCCACTCACCGGATCAGATGAGAAGCAAATTCACCACACCATTCTCGATGTGCTTGAGAACATCGGCATGGGTGATCCGATACCTGTGGTGAAAGAGCAGGCGCTCCTCCGTGGCTGTTTCATGAACGAACACGGGCGCCTGTGTTTCCCCAGGGGGCTGGTGGAAGACGTCATCGCTTCCACACCCAAAGACATCCAGTTCCTGGGCCGGAATCCGAAGCACGATCTGGAGATCGGAGGTAATCGGGTATATACCTATGGTGGGGGTGAAGCGGTGAACATGCTGGATATCGGTGCGTCCACCTACCGGCCATCGACCTTGCCTGATTTTTACGACGCAGCCCGGCTGGTGGACCGGTTGGACAACATCCACGCATTCTCCCGCCTGGTAGTGGCCACCGAGATCCAGGACCAGTTGGCCTGTGATGTCAGCATGGCCTATGCCAGTGTGGCTGGAACAAGCAAGCATTCGGCGCTTACTTTCAATGACGCTTCACACGTGCAACCTACACTGGACATGCTTCATATGATTGCCGGTGGTGAGAAGAAATGGCTTGAGCGCCCGTTCTGCCATGGTGGCGGTTGTCCGGTTCTGTCACCATTGCGTTACGGCCGGGACAACAGTGAGGTCTGTGTCGAATCCATCAAGTTCGGTGCCCCGGTGTGGGTAGTGGTAGCACCGCAGGCGGGCGCAACAGCTCCCGCTGCCCTGGCCGGTGCAGTGGTCCAGTGCGTGGCTGAAGGGCTTGCCGGGCTGCTGATGGTGGACATGGTAGAGCGTGGTTTCCCGGTCATCGTCGGACCCTGGCCTTTTGTTTCTGACCTGCGTACCGGTGCATTTACAGGTGGCAGCGGTGAGGAGGCAGTGGTCACTGCCGGGGCAGCACAGATGGTGAATTTTTATGGTCTGCCCAGCTCTGTCGGCGCAGGCATGACCGATTCAAAATTACCCGATTACCAGGCCGGCTACGAAAAAGCCCTGGCCATCGCCCTGGCGGCGCAGACCGGTTGTAATAATGTATCCGAATCAGCGGGCATGTTGGGTTCTCTGATGGCCCTGTCACTGGAATCCATGGTGATAGACAATGATTTGCTGGGCGCCGTTTTGCGCACGGTACGGGGTATCGAGGTGACTGAAGAAACGCTGTCCTATCACGTCATGGAACAGGTTGTGCATGGCGAGGGACATTTCCTGCGGACCGGGCAAACCCTGAGCCTGATGCGAACTGAATATGAATATCCGGACCTGGCTGACCGCAGCACACCGGGTGAATGGGAGGCCGGGGGATCACCGGATATCCGTCAGCGGGCCGGAGATCGGGTAAAGTCAATTCTGGCTAGCCATTATCCGCAGTACATTGACCCGGCTGTCGATGCAAAAATTCGTGAGCGTTTTCCGATTCTGTTGCCCAGGGACGTGATGAACGCGGACAGCCCAAGGTGGTAAAAATGGTTGAACCCACAAGAAAATCGAGAGCATCCCGCCGTAGCGGCGGTCGCCAGGCACGGCGTGATTTGCGTGCCGCGGGATCTCGAGGGCAGGTGGTTCAGCCGGGAATGCAGGGCGGAGCATACAAGCCGCTGAGCGGGCATGACATTCAGCGTATCTACGACACAGCCCTGGATCTTCTCGAAAATATCGGGATTGGCGATCCGATACCGGAAATACTGCACTATGCTCTGCCGGGTGGTTGTGTGTTGGGGGAAGACAACCGCCTGCGTTTTCCGCGTGCCCTGGTCGAAGACATGATCAATGTCTCAGCCAGGGAATACGTGTGTTACGCACCCGATCCCAGCTTCGATTTGGAAATTGGTGGTCAGAGGGTATATTTCTCGACTTCCGGCGAATCAATCAGCATTCTCGAATTTGATAGCCAGGTTTTCCGCCCCACCGAGCTGGTTGATCTATACGATGCCGCCCGGCTGGCTGATAAGCTGGACCACATTCACTCGTTCGGTCAGCCTTTCATCGCGGCGGAATACAGCAAAGATCTGTTTGTGCACGATATGAACATCGCTTACGCAGAACTGGCTGGCACGTGCAAGCCCTTTGCACTCGGTATCGCCGAAGTTGATCACATAGAACCCATCATTGAACTATTTGATTCCTACCTGGGAGAAGAAGGCGGTTTCCTCAAACGGCCGTTCTGTACCTTTGGCGGCTGTCCCATTACCTCCCCGCTGCGTTTTGGGAAAGACAATGCCCAGGTGCTGGTTAAACTGGCCGAGCTGGGCCTGGTAGGCGATGTAGCCGTGGCGCCCCAGGCGGGTGCGACCTCACCGGCTGCACTGGCCGGAACACTGGCGCAGTGCTTCGCCGAAACCCTGGCCTGCATGGCGGTCATGAACCTGGTACGGCCGGGGTCGGCGATCAATTTTGGCATGTGGCCGTTTATTTCTGACCTCAGGACCGGGGCGTTCAGTGGCGGGAGTGGCGAAGAAGCACTGGTTATGGCAGCCACGGCCCAGCTCTGCAACCATTTTGGTTTTATCACCAGCGTAGCCTGCGGCATGACCGACTCCAAAACAATGGACGCCCAGGCGGGGTATGAAAAAGCCGTCACCACCACCGCGTTGGCACTGGCTGGTGGCAACCATGTGGCAGCCTATCCCGGGATCGTCGGAAGCCTGATAGGCCAGTCATTTGAAGGTATGGTTATCGACAACGACATGTTGGGTAATGTACAAAGGCTGCTCCGTGGCATCGAAGTAACGGACGAAACGCTGTCCTATGAGGTGATCAAGGATGCTGTGTTCGGTACAGGACATTTCCTGAGCCAGAACCAGACCCTGGCGCTTATGCGGACAGAATACCTGTACCCGGAAGTGGCAGACCGGCGGTCACCTGGCGATTGGGAAGCGGGTGGCAAAGAGGATGTTTACGAACTGGCGCACGGAAAAGTAAAGAGCATTCTTTCCAGCCATTACCCAGAGTATATCGATCCGGCGGCAGACGCGAGAATACGAGAAAAGTTTCCGATCCGCCTGACACGCGAAGACATGCGCCCCGGTAACGGGCGTTGGTAATACACTGGAACAGAGGCTTGAAAGCTTATGACTGAAGAATACGGCAACGAAAAATACGACGACGAAGAAATTATCCTGGCGGAACTGCTGGACGACGAACTCGTCGAGCAAATGCACGATGATCTTTATGACGGGCTGGCTGAAGAGGTTGCCGAGGGTACGCAGATTCTGCTGGACAGGGGTTGGAGTGCGACCAAAGTTCTGGAAGAAGCTCTGGTAGCGGGGATGACCATCGTCGGTGTCGATTTCCGTGACGGTATCTTGTTTGTACCCGAGGTGCTGATGTCGGCCAGCTCGATGAAAGCCGGTATGGCCCTGCTCAAACCCATCCTTTCCCAGACCGGTGCCAGGCCGACCGGTACGATGGTGGTGGGTACGGTCAAGGGCGATATCCATGACATTGGGAAAAACCTGGTCGGTATGATGATGGAGGGCGCGGGATTCGAGGTTATTGACCTGGGAATAAATGTGGAGGCGGCCACTTACATCGACGCGATCGAGGAGCACAAGGCAAACATCCTGGGCATGTCGGCCTTGCTCACCACTACCATGCCTTACATGAAAGTCGTCATTGACGCCATGAAAGAGAAAGGTATTCGTGATGACTACATTGTGCTGGTTGGCGGGGCGCCGTTGAACGATGAGTTCGGCGAGGCCATTGGAGCTGATGCTTATTGCCGTGATGCTGCCACAGTGGTGGAAGTCGCCAAAGAATTACTTGCCCTGGCTTCCTGATTATTGTGACCGAGACTGCCCCTGTTCTCGTCATTGCCTGTGGCGCCATTGCCCGGGAATTGGTACGCATCAAGGATCTTAATAATTGGGAACATATAGAGTTCCAGTGCCTGCCGGCAGAATTACACAACACACCGGACAGAATTCCCCTGGAGGTTAAGGCAAAAATTGAGTCACAAGCCAGCCGCTTTAAAAAGGTATTTGTCGCTTACGCTGACTGCGGTACGGGCGGCATGCTGAACAAGGTAATTGATGAATATGGAATAGAGCGCATTCCCGGCGCGCATTGCTATGAATTTTACGCGGACAGTGGGGATTTTCGTGCCCTGGCGGAAGAGGAGGTGGGTAGTTTTTACCTCACTGATTTCCTGGTTCGCCACTTTGATCGTCTGGTTATCAAGGGGCTGGGGCTGGACCGGCGGCCGCAACTAAAGCCAGTGTACTTCAGAAACTACAAACGCATGGTGTACCTGGCGCAAACCGAATCGGAGAAATTACAGGCCATGGCACGGCAGCAGGCTGATTTTCTGGGTTTGGATTACATCTACCGGTATTACGGCGACGGGCCACTGTCCCTGTTGCTGAAGCCCCAATTGACGCAGGAGGGAACATGACAGACACTGTTATCAGTTCAGCCAGTAAGGAAGTCGTACTCGGATTCGAACGTCCCTTTGTCGTTATCGGTGAGCGTATCAATCCAACCGGGCGTAAGTTACTGGCCGGGGAAATGAAAGCAGGGGACTTCAGCCGGGTGGAGGCGGACGCAATTGCGCAGGTTGCGGCCGGCGCGAATGTGCTGGACGTCAATGCCGGCATTCCGATGGCGGACGAGCCTGCTCTGCTGGCACGTGCCATCCGCCTGGTGCAGTCGTTGACTGATGTGCCCCTTTCGATCGACTCTTCGGTGGTCGAGGCGTTGGAAGCAGGGCTGGAAGCCTACCAGGGCAAAGCATTGCTCAATTCAGTTACCGGCGAAGAGGAGCGCCTTGAGCGCGTGCTGCCGCTGGTAAAGAAACATGGCGCCGCGGTGGTTGCGATCTGCAACGACGATACGGGTATCTCTACAGACATCGACGTGCGTTTTGAGGTGGCGAAAAAAATTATTAATCGTGCCGCAGACCATGGCATTCCTGCATGTGACGTAGTGGTTGATCCGCTGGTCATGCCGGTGGGGGCAATGGCTGATGCTGGAGTGCAGGTGATGCAGCTAATCCGCCGCCTGCGCACTGAGCTGAAAGTGAATACGACCTGTGGCGCCTCCAACGTCAGTTTTGGTTTGCCCAACCGGCACGGCTTGAATCCTGCCTTCCTTGCCATGGCGATCGGCGCCGGGATGACATCGGCTATCACCAACCCGCTTGAAACTTCCCTGATGCAGGCAGTGCGGGGCGCCGATGTGTTGATGGACCACGATCCTCAGTGTGCGAACTGGATTGCGGCATACCGTGAACCAGCTACAGAAGGCGGTCGTCGTCGCCGTGGTGGCCGGCGTCGCCGGCCGGTGAAGACTCAGAAATAAATTGCAGTGAGTAACACCCCTCAGGCGTTAATCATATTCAGTCCATCGGGGAAGCGTGGACGCTTTCCAATCGGCACGCCGGTATTGAGCGCCGCACGTCAACTAGGTGTGGACATTGATTCCATCTGTGGTGGACGGGCCCGTTGCGGGCGCTGCCAGGTGGAGGCAGTGGAGGGCAGTTTCGCCAAAGAAGGGATTATTTCCAGCCCGGACCACCTGACTGAATTGGGTGAAGATGAGCAGTATTGCCGGCAGCGTGGGCGGCTGGAGGCGGATAATCGCTTGAGCTGCCAGGCGAAAATCCTCGGTGATGTGCGAATTGATGTACCGGCCGGCAGCCAGGTGCACCACCAGGTAGTACGCAAGGACTTCGAGGCGCACGACATCGAACTGGACCCGGTGCTTCACCTGTATTTCACGGAAGTGCGTGCGCCGGATCTGCACAGCGCGGAAGGTGATCTGCAACGCCTGTTACAGTCCCTGGAAAATGACTGGGGACTGTCTGGCCTGGATTGGGACATCGGCGTGTTACGGTCCCTGCAGGCGGCATTGCGAGAAGGTAAGTGGCAGGTGACGGTAGCGATTCGCAACGATCAGCGGATCATCGCGATCTGGCCCGGATTCCGGGACCGGATTTACGGTGCCGCTGTGGATGTCGGCTCGACCACCATCGCGGTTCATCTGTGTGATCTTGCCAGCGGTGAAGTGCTGGCCAGCGCAGGCGCCATGAACCCCCAGATTCGTTTTGGTGAAGACCTGATGAGCCGGGTTTCCTACGCGATGCTCAACCCTGAGGGCGCCAGACAGATGACAAAGGCTGTTCGCGTAGCCGTCAGCGAACTGATCAGCAACACCGCGGAGCAGGCTGGAATCGATGTGAGCGAGGTACTGGATCTCACGCTGGTCGGTAATCCTGTTATGCACCATTTGTTGCTGGGTCTGGATCCAACGCCACTGGGTTCGGCCCCCTTTGCGCTGGCCACCGACCACGCGGTCGAAGTACTTGCCGCAGACCTGGATATCAGTCTGCACCCGAATGCCTGGGCGTATTTATTGCCCTGCATCGCCGGCCACGTGGGGGCCGACACCGCAGCGGTCCTGTTGGCTGAAACACCGTGGGAAAACGAGGAAATCACCTTGATAATCGATGTTGGCACCAATGCCGAAATCGTACTGGGGAACCGTGAAAAGCTACTGGCTGCCTCCAGCCCAACCGGTCCGGCCTTCGAAGGCGCCCAGATCAGTGACGGCCAGCGTGCCGCACCCGGGGCCATCGAACGGGTCAGGATCGATCCGGAAACCCTGGAACCGCGCTTCAGCGTGATCGGTTGCGAGCTTTGGTCAGATGATCCTGGCTTCGAAGAGGAACTGGAGAAAGAACCGGGCGGGCAGGGTGTGACCGGTATTTGCGGCTCCGGCATTATCGAGGCCATTGCCGGCATGTACCTGGCGGGTATTATTCGAAGCGATGGAGTGATTGACGGCGCTGCAGCAGATCGCAACCCCCGCATCCGGGCCAGCGACCGTACTTTTTCCTACCTGATGCATAAAGGTGAGCCGGAAATCTGTATCCGGCAGGCAGATGTGCGCGCCATTCAACTGGCCAAGGCGGCCTTGTACGCCGGTGTACGATTGCTGATGGATCGTTTGAATGTGGACAAGGTGGACCGGATTCGCCTGGCCGGCGCTTTTGGCAGCCACATCGACGTCAAGTATGCGATGGTGCTGGGCATGATTCCCGATTGCGACCTGGATCAGGTGTCATCCGCCAGCAACGCAGCAGGAACGGGTGCGCGGATCGCCCTGCTGAACCGCGCCTCACGCAGGGAGATCGAAAGCCGGGTCCGGCAGATCGAAAAAGTCGAAACGGCCGTGGACGAGAACTTCCAGCATCATTTTGTAAGCGCCATGGGTATTCCACACTCATCGCATACCAATCCCATGCTGTCCCGGGTCGTTCGTCTGCCCGGTCCGCCCGCGGTTGATGCCAAATCCAGGGGCAAATGCCGCCGCCGTCAGTCACGGGATAATTAACCCGTCTATTGCACGAGTTGCGCTCCAAAGGGGGGCCAGGAGCGTGATTGCAGAAACCTGGCACATTCCCCGTGTTGCGGTGGCGAAACGGTCGTTCCATCCAAAGCTATTCTTATTGATCCAAATCATTGAATAATCTTGATAAGCAGGTTCATGATGTATTGCTTTTTTTTACACAAACTGTACGCATTGTTGGTAGGCGAAAAGCGTACTGAACCGAGGAGAAAACGATGAAGAGATTTGCCATGAGCGTGCTCATGGTTGGCTTGGCTCTGATTTTGGGGACAAGTACCAACCTGCTCGCCAAGAGTGACACTACTGATAACGGAGCTTACACGGAAAGAGACAAGGAATATTACCTGACCGAGGAACAAATCGCTTTCATCAGGCCCGGTCTGGACTTGGAGATCATGGATGTCGTGATTCCGGCCGATCTTCAGCCTGAAGTCACGTTCAGGATAACCGATCCAGCCGGTTTGCCTCTTGACCGGGAAGGAATTTATACGCCGGGTCCTGTCAGCACTTCTTTCATCCTTTCCTTTATTCCTGCGGGTGAAGAAGCTTACGTCGCATACACAACGCGCGTGCAGACCAGCCCGATCACCGGTGACTCAGCCGTACAGGCCTCTACTGATTCAGATGGAATCTATACCTCTTTGGGTGATGGCGTATACCTGTATAAATTTGCTACGGTTCTTCCAGCAGACTATGACACGAACGCCACCCATACTCTGGGCATGTATGCACGGCGTGACTTGCTGGAATTCGACCTGGACCGTTACGTTGCGAACGAGTTGGACGACTTCATTCCGTCTGGACAAGGTGTTGCAGTCCCGCGTGATATCGTAACTACCGAAACCTGCAATCGCTGCCACGATCCGCTTGCGATCCACGGCGGCTCCCGGCAGGAAGTGGGATTATGTATTCTCTGCCACAACCCGACGCAGAGTATCGATCCTGATACCGGAGACTCGGTCGACATGCCCTACATGGTTCACAAGATCCATGCCGGCGCACATCTCGAGAATGGTTACACCATTATTGGTTACCGGCAGGGTGTACATGATTACTCACATGTCGAGTTTCCCGCGACTCTGAATGACTGCGAAATTTGTCATACCGGTGGCATTCCGACCGGAGATTTTCCGCTGGTTGCTAATCCCAATCCGACCCCGGTCTGTGACGGGAAAGGCAAGGGCATAACGAATATTAGCTGGGGGGACGAGGGTAAGATTGAGATTCGTATCGATTCCCCGGACGGCAAGCGGTTCGCCAATTCAAAAGGAGCAGGCTCCAAGGAGACCGGCAAGTGGGTCAAGGACGGCCAGGCTTTCTTCATGGTGGACGCTGCAAGCGGTGACGTTCTGCAGGAACTCCCGGTGAACAACACTGTGTTCGGCTGCGCCACCAACCCGCCTGGAACTTTCCGTGGTGAAGCAGGTGTGCAACACACGGTGTGGATGACCGAGCCAGGTCGAAAAGTCTGCGGCTCTTGCCATGACAACATTGACTGGGTGTCCGGTGAAGGACACGCGGGGGGGCCACAGGCAGATGACAGCATGTGCTCGACATGCCACCCGGCGACAACTGGAGAAGAGTACGATCGTTCGGTGACGGGGGCGCACACAGTAGAATATAAATCTGTGCAACTGGAAGGAGTACTGATTGAGATTATTGATATCCGGGACACCGATCCAGGAGATCGTCCGGCAGTAACGTTTTCGCTGAGCAGCAAGTACGGCCCTCTCAGTCCGTCTGAACTGAACCGCGTGAGGTTCTCACTTAACGGCCCCAACACTGATTTCACTTTCTACGTTCAGGAAACTGCAACGGACAATTCTATTGCGGTTGGGTCCAACTGGGAATACAGGTTCGCAGCCAGACTTCCCAGGGATGCAATGGGTTCCTTCACACTGGGTGTTGAAGCACGCGCTGATGCGGTCATCAACGCGGGTGAGGACAATGAATTCGAAACGGAAGACCAGATGCAGAACTTCGCCGAGGGCTTTGCAGTCACCGATACCATGCCGGTTGATCGGCGGGTGGTAGTCAACGACGCAAAATGCGAAAACTGTCACTCCAACCTGAGCCTCCATGGCAGCAACAGGCATTCAGCTGGTGACTACTGCCAGACTTGCCACATGCCGTCTGCTACCGATGCGGTTGTCAGGCCGGAGGGCACGGGTCCACCGCAATCCATCGATTTCCGCTACATGGTTCACAAGATTCACCGTGGTGCGGAACTTGAGAATGGCTATTTCGTTTACGGCTACCGCAGTGCCCCGCACGACTACAGTGAAGTCGAGTACGTGGGCGATCTGCGCAATTGTGAAGCCTGCCACGTGGATGGTTCGTATCGGCTCCCGCTGAGCCTGGACCTGGAGCCAGTCACGACACCCCGGGATTACTGGACACCGATGTTGCCTGAAACGGCAGCCTGTCTGTCCTGCCACGACGGCCCTTCCACGGCGGTTCACGCAGAATCCAATACATCGGATCTGGGCGAAGCATGTGCGACTTGCCATGGAGTGGGCAAGTCATTCTCAGTGGACTCGGTCCATGCCCGGTAAGCGATAAGCTGTAAAAGGCATTTTGGCCTTTAACAGGGTGCAGGGTGTTTCGACATCCTGCACCCTTTTTTAATCCGGCAGGTCCTTCAAAAAACTGCACTGCCAATGAGGGTAGAATTAAGCTGCGGCTTAATGAATTCCTGTGGATTCCTGATGAAGCCATATTTACGATTCTGAAGGCAACATAGTTTTGAACAATCTGGTGGAAAAGGGCTGGCGTTGCCTGGATCTGACCGCTGAATCAATGGGAGCAGGCTGATGGGTGAGAAAAAGGGTTGGGACAATGCGTTTACCGCTACCGAACTGCACGGTACGGTCAAAGGATCACCGTCTTATGCGGGCGCACTCAGTTTCATGCGCCGCAAGTACACGCGCGATCTGGCGGGTGTGGACGTGGCGGTTACCGGTATTCCGCTGGATCTGGCCACGTCGCATCGTCCGGGTGCGCGCTTCGGGCCGCGCGCCATCCGGGCAGCTACCCCTGGGATCAGCTGGGAGCGGCCCTGGCCATGGGATTTCGATCCCTTTGACCGCCTGGCCGTGGTGGACTACGGCGATTGCGAATTTGATTACGGCGCGCCCGAAACCATCGTGCCGTTCATCGAAAAACATATTGCGGGGATTCTTGAAAGAGGAGCCGCCAGCCTGGTTTTGGGCGGTGACCATTTTGTGACCTACCCGGTGCTGAAAGCCTACGCAGCACACCACGGCCCGCTCTCGCTGGTACATTTCGACGCTCATTCGGATACATGGAGCGAAAAAACAAAACGCCTGGATCACGGCACCATGTTTTACCATGCAGTGAAAGATGGCCTGGTGGACGACAAGCATTCGGCCCAGATCGGCTTGCGAACTACCAATGACGAGCCAATGAGGTTCAATATCCTGGATGCCCGCTGGGTGCATGAATATGGACCCGAAGCGGCTGCCAAAAAAGTACTTGGTTTTGTCGGCGACAAAAAAGTGTACCTGACTTTTGATATCGACTGCCTTGATCCTTCTTTCGCACCAGGCACCGGCACGCCTGTCTGTGGCGGGCTGTCCACGCACCAGGCGCTGGAAATCATACGGGGCCTGGAGGGGATCGATATCGTGGGGATGGACATCATGGAGGTCGCGCCGGCCTATGATGTTGGTGAGATAACAGCCCTTGCAGGCGCCAGCCTGGCTGCCGAAATCCTCTGCCTGTACGCGACGAATCGTCATCGCCAGGAGAATACATAACCATCCGCGGCAAGTAACAGCTTACAGCTTGAGGTTCGCCTCGAGTATCCAGATAATGGTCGTCCACATTCCGAACCTTATCAATTTTGAGGAAACTGTCATGAAGAAGACCCTGATTTCATTCCTGGCCCTTGGGCTGTTTGCTGTAGGCAATCCGTTGCAGGCAGCATGCGGTTCAGAGCATCTTGATTCAGTGCTGGCAGCTCAGCCTGAAGAAACCCAGGCGCGCTACCCATACCGGCATCCACAGGAAACGCTGGAATTTTTCGGCATTGAACCCGGTATGACCGTGGTTGAGGCGCTACCCGGTGGCGGCTGGTATACAAAAATCCTGCTGCCTTACCTGGGCAGCAGCGGCCAACTAATCGGCGCAGATTATGCTCGTGAAATGTATCCCCTGTTTGGCTTTTTCAGCGAAGAGCAATTGAAAGCCAAGGATACCTGGATTGAGGACTTCACCGCAGATGCAAAGGAATGGGCGGGTGACGATGGGGCCCGGGTGTCGGCTTTTGTATTCGGATCCATGCCCGATGAGCTGAAAGGCAAGGCAGATGCGGTGGTATTTATCCGCGCTTTGCACAACCTCGCCCGTTTCGAAACTGAAGGCGGGTACCTGACCGCTGCGCTGCGCAATGCCTACGATGCATTGAAGCCCGGTGGCATTGCAGGCGTGGTTCAGCACCATGCCCGGGACGGCATGTCCGACGATTGGGCCAGCGGCAGAAACGGGTACCTGAAACGTGATTTCCTGATTGCGCAAATGGAAGAGGCGGGCTTCGAGTTCGTGGCGGCCAGCGATATCAACGCCAATGTAAAAGACCAGCCCACTGAAGAAGATATCGTCTGGCGTCTGCCGCCATCCCTGGCAACCAGCAAGAAGGATCCGGAGCTGAAGGCTAAAATGGAAGCGGTGGGCGAATCGAACCGGATAACACTCAAGTTCCGCAAACCCTGAGATATAAAAATCATGCAGGAAAAAGTCAGATTTGAATCCAGCAGTGGCGTGACGCTGTCCGGTGTGCTGCACACACCCGATGCAGGTAGCCCGAAGGCTTATGCCTTGTTTGCACACTGTTTTACTTGCACCAAGAACATCAAGGCCGCATTCACTATCGCTGAAGCATTGTGTGCGGAAGGCATTACGGTGCTGCGCTTTGACTTTACCGGGTTGGGTGAGAGCGAAGGAGATTTCGCAGACACGCATTTTTCCAGCAATGTGCAGGACCTGGTGGATGCGGCTGCTTTCCTGAAAAAGGAATACCATGCGCCGGAAATCCTGGTCGGGCATTCTTTGGGTGGCACGGCAATACTGGCTGCAGCTCACCGGATTTCTTCAGCAGTCGCCGTGGCGACGATTGGCTCACCTGCCGATGCGGCTCATGTGCTGCACCTGCTGGACGACGACCTGGAGACCATCGAACAGCAGGGTGAGGCTTGCGTTAGCCTGGCGGGCCGGCCGTTCCAGATTCGTAAGGACTTTGTGGATGACGTGCGATCGCAATCCGTGCGCGACGGCATCCGCAGCTTGCGTAAAGCACTGCTGGTGATGCATTCCCCCATCGATGAGCTGGTGCCGGTGGAAGAGGCGGCGCGAATTTACAGCAGCGCCATGCACCCCAAGAGCTTCATCTCGCTGGATAACGCAGATCATCTGCTCAGTAATGAACAGGACTCACGTTATGCCGGCCATGTGCTGGCGGCTTGGGCGAGCCGGTTTATTCATGATCAGGATCATGAACTGGAGCCAGCTCCGTTCAGGCCCGGAAAGGTGGTGGTTTCAGGAAAGGCGGAGGATATCTTCCAGGTGGCCATCAACGCGGATGGGCACCTGTCAAGGGGCGACGAGCCTGAATCTTATGGCGGCACCAACCTGGGGCCTTCTCCCTATGATCTGCTGTCCGCGGCCCTGGGCAGTTGCACGGTGATGACGCTCAATATGTATGCGCGCCATAAAAAGCTGAAGCTGGATTCCGTTCGTGTTGATGTGCAACACGGTAAGATTCATGCGAAAGACTGCATGGAGTGCGAATCGGAAAATGGCAAGATCGATCGCTTTGAGAGCACCATCCATCTGGAAGGTGGACTTACTGGGAAGCAACGTGAACGCCTCCTGCAAATCGCTGCCCGTTGTCCGGTGCACCGGACCCTGCACAGCGAGGTCAACATTACGAGCAAGTTAGAAGACTAGTCACCTTCCTGGTTGAGCGGGTTGGGGTAGCTGATCGGGCGTAATTTCCTTGCAATTCCATTGGGCAGGGCTATAGTGATATTCCCATTATTTGAGGCAGGAAAATGCGCCGCACACCGCTTTATCAAGCCCACGTGGCTGCCGGGGCCCGGATGGTGGATTTCACCGGCTGGGAAATGCCGATCCATTACGGATCACAAATCGATGAGCACAACCAGGTGCGCAATGACGCAGGGATGTTTGACGTCTCTCACATGACGGTGGTCGATATTCGCGGTCCCCAGACACGTGAATTCCTGTCCTACCTGCTGGCCAATGACGTCGCCAAACTGCAACAGCCTGGCAAAGCGCTTTACAGTTGCATGCTGAAAGAACAGGGCACCGTAATTGATGACTTGATTACCTATTTTCTCGCCGAAGATTGGTTTCGACTCGTGGTCAACGCAGCGACCCGTGACAAGGGCCTGGCCTGGCTGGAGCGGCAGGGTGCCGCGTTCAGCGTCGCGATAACGGAACACCATGAACTGGCAATGATCGCGGTGCAGGGCCCGCAGGCCCGGACCAGGGTGCTATCCCTGCTGCCCACAGAAGATGCTACCGCGGCGGCGGCGCTGAAACCCTTCACCGCGGAGCACCACGGTGACCTGTTCATCGCCAGGACCGGGTACACGGGTGAAGACGGTTTCGAGGTTTCACTACCCGCTGACCAGGCGGAAGACTTCTGGCAGCGTCTGGTGGACGCAGGGGTCGCTCCCTGTGGCCTGGGAGCACGCGACACGCTTCGTCTCGAGGCCGGCATGAATCTTTATGGCCAGGATATGGATGAAGACGTCACGCCTTTGGAGTCTGGGCTGGGCTGGACAGTGGCGATGAAGGACGAGCGCAGGTTTATCGGCCGGGATGCACTCGAGGCCCAGAAAGCAGAAGGAGTCAGCCGGCGGCTGGTCGGACTGGTGCTGGAAGGCCGTGGAATTTTGCGGCCCCACCAGAAGGTGTTGACCGCCCGGGGTGAAGGTGAAACTACCAGCGGCGGATTTGCACCCACGCTGCAAAAGGCCATTGCGTTTGCACGGATTCCTGCGGGTACAGAGAATTCATGCAAAGTTGAGATACGCGGAAAGTTGCTGCCGGCGAGGATTGTGAAGGCGCCGTTTGTGCGTAATGGCGCAGCCTGCGAAGGGATATTGTGAGTGCTTTCGGCTCATTTGAATTCGGTGCTAGAATATTTTTACTATAAACATTGAGGGACATCTGAAATGAGTGAAATTCCATCCGATCTGCGTTACAGGGACAGCCACGAATGGGTCAGGGTAGAGGGTGACGGCACGGTTGTTGTCGGCATTTCAGACCATGCACAGGGAGAACTGGGTGACATGGTTTTTGTCGAGTTGCCTGAACCCGGAATGAGTTATGGTCAGGGTGAAGCATGTGCAGTGATCGAGTCAGTGAAGGCGGCCTCTGATGTTTACGTTCCGCTGTCCGGCGAAGTCGTGGAGGCCAACGGTCAACTCGAAGATTCTCCGGAACTGGTCAACAGCGATCCCTACGGCGATGGCTGGCTGTTCAAGCTGCTCCCGTCAGATGCATCGCAAATAGATGGCCTGCTGGATGCCGCGGCCTACGCCGAACTGCAGGAAGACTGATTCCACTGAGCGCTGGCTGTGAATTGGAAACGTGTGGGGGCATTGGGTAGCTGCCTACGGGACACGCTCGAGCCATCCCTGGTCGCTCGATAATCCGCTCCCGGCGGATTACGGTCCCGTAGGCAGCTACCCAATACCCCTTAGTTGTCGGACACCTTTTACGGTGCAGATTCCTAGGGTTGGGCTGCCTCGCAGGCCGGCACATTGTCCTCTGTGATTCGCTCTATGGGTATTTCACCCGAGAGTTCCAGTGTGGGGATGTCGTAGTTCAGGATACCTGCCTTACAATCGCTCCAGACGATTTCGATGCTGGCGCCCTCCATTTGTACCGTATCGACCGGAGGCTCAGCCGAATCGAAGACCATGCCGCTTGACAGGAATACATTCAGCAGGGCGGTATCTCCCTCGTACGGCCCCAGCGCAGTGAGCCAACGGTGGCCAGGTTCACCCAGGATCGCACTGACGTCCTCCGGCGGACGTACTGTGTCGTAGGTAAACCAGGAAAGGAATATAGATTTCGATTCCTCCCACACGATGATAAAGAAACCCTGTCCGGCGGTATCCGGGAAAAACCAGGCATCGCTGATTGCGGAGTTGATAAGGAAGGGGTCTTCGGCAGCTTCAACCACAACCACTCGTCCGTTCATGCGGCTATTGCGGTCCTGGCCCGGAGAGCTGTGGACGGTGCAGTAATACAGCACTTCTTCAACCGAGTTGAAGGTGTGTGAAAACGTGAACGAAGAAGCAGTGATGGAATTCCAGCGTCTATTGTCCTCTGTAACATCATGCATGGCCCCCCCGGCCGCATTAGTCCAGCGCACCGTGTCACCCACATTGATGGTGATGTCGTTAGGAGTGAAACGATTATCCACGACCGAAACGTCATGGGTTGCAGCTGTCGCAAGTACGGGAAAGGCTGCCAGCCAAAGGGCTGCCAGGGGAACGGAAGATATTTTCAACATGGGCCTGCTCCGCGAATTGAACGTTTTCACGCACCTGTCTACGAAAAGACCTTGAATTTGATATTTAGCTTACATTTAATTCCAATTATGGAATCAATTTCGGCCCCAAGGGACCTCTTACAATTGCGCGGAAGCGCGTCCTACAATGGCGGGCCGGTCAGGCGATCGAAAGCTTCGCGGTATTTTGCAGCGGTAGCTTCGATAATTTTCGCCGGTAGTGCTGGCCCCGGTGGTTTTTTGTCCCAGTCCAGGGTTTCCAGGTAATCGCGTACATATTGTTTGTCGTAACTGGGTGGGCTGGTGCCGGGCCGGTAGGATTCCTCGGGCCAGAAGCGGGAAGAATCAGGAGTCAGCACTTCGTCCATCAGGCGCAGTTGCCCGTCTTCGTCCAGGCCGAATTCAAACTTGGTGTCCGCTATGACGATTCCTCGCGCTGCGGCGTGTTCAACCGCGTGTTCGTAAATCATGATGCTGATATCACGTACTTGGTCAGCCAATGGGCTTCCTATCAGCCTGGATGTTTCCTCAAAATCGATATTCATATCATGCTGTCCCGCCACCGCTTTGTTCGATGGTGTGAAGATGACTTCGGGCAGGCGGTCAGCCTGGCGCAGGCCCTGCGGCAACGCGATGTTACAGATCGATCCGGACTCCACGTAGTCTTTCCAGCCCGAACCGATCAGGTAGCCCCGCACGATGGCTTCCAGCGGTATCGGCTTAAGCCTTTTGACGACGACGGCGCGATGCCTGAGCATTTCAACAAGCTCTGGGTCATCGATGACATCCTCCACTTCTATGCCGCTGAGGTGGTTGGGAATGATTGTGGCTGTCCGCTTGAACCAGAAGTTGGAAATTCGCGTGAGAATTTCCCCTTTTCCGGGTATCGGGTCGGGCAACACCACATCGAACGCGGAAAGTCGGTCGGAGGCCACGATCAGCATGTGTTTGTCATCAATGGCAAAACTGTCGCGTACCTTGCCCTGGTGAATCAGTGGATACTGTGTAATCCGTTTAGCGTGATAGGAATTCTGTACTGTGGACAAAAATAAGCCCCTCTGTGTCTTTTGGGTATGGGAGATGGACAGCCGTAATTATATACTCCGTTCTTGCAATAATTAATGGGTCGGGCTTCTCAAATACAAATGGCTGCAAATTCTTTCAATATCCCGCGTCACTGGTGGGGAAAAATCATCGGTGGTGTGCTTGGCCTGTTTCGAGGCGGTTTAACCGGCGCCCTGTTCGGAGTATTCCTGGGTCACCTGGCCGATCGGTTTCTGGCCGGCATTACCGGGGTGAGAACGACCAGGAAAACGTTTTTTGAAGCCTTGTTTTCCTCGCTGGGCTATCTGAGCAAAGCAGACGGCCAGGTGACCGAAACCGAGATTCGCATGGTCGAATCGCTGATGCAGCGTATGCAGATCACCGGTGAGGATCGCCAGCGGGCCATTCGTTTTTTTAACCAGGGCAAACAGGCGGGATTCGACCTGGAAGCCGCCCTGCATTCTTTCGCAAAGTACTCAGCGGTGCGCCAGGACCTGCGGTTGATGTTCATGGAGATCATTGTTGAGGCCGCATTTACCAGTGGCAGGGTCACCCAGGAAGAACACGCTGTGCTGCTCCGTATAGCACGTGCCTTGAGAATCCCTGCGCAATTATTCGCCGCTATGCTGCAAGCGCGAGGTGTTCCCGCCGGTGGTCACGGGCAGGGAGGCTATGGCCAGCGCGGTTACGACCAGGGCCGCAGCTACCGGGCAGCCAGTGGCAATACCACCGGGACCATGGACCAGGCATACGCCCAGTTGGGTCTGACCCGTAAAGCCAGTGATGGCGAGGTCAAGAAGGCCTACCGGAAATTGGTCAGCCAGTACCATCCCGACAAACTTGTCTCCCGTGGCCTGCCCGAGGAGATGATGAATATCGCCAAAACCCGCGTCCGCGAAATCAATACAGCCTATGACAAGATAAAGCAGACGAGGGGGTTTAAGTAGCCAGGTGGCGATGGGCGACGGGGCTTTCTTTATCGCTGTGTCAGCAGCGTTATCTTGTCTTTCGTCATGCTGATCATGCGCCGTTTGTAGAGCGCCCCCAGGGCCTTTTTGTAATTGCTTTTGCTGACACCATATTGTTTATATATAGCCTTGGGCGGGCTGTAATCGGTCAGGGTGGAAGTACCTTGATTGCTTTCCAGGAAGGCCAGGATGCGGTCGCTTAACTCTTCTCGCGACTTTTTGTTGTGACGTTGCAGACTCAGTTTAATTTTTCCGTCTTCGCGGATTGTTTTGATGTAGCCCCTGGTCTTGTCGCCAGGTCGCAACGACTGGAAGACTTCGTTCTTGAACAGCAGGCCCAGGTGGGTGCCGTTGATTACTGCTTTGAAACCAAGATCGGTTTTACCCACGATCAACAAATCAACCTCCTCGCCTGACACCATGTTCTGGGCATGCTCTTCGAGGAAGCGATGAAGTTTGCTGCTGCCGATAATGCGTTGCTGTGGGTCCAGAAACAGATATACCACGTAGGATTTACCCTCATCCATTGGTGTGGACTGTTGACTGACCGGCACCAGCAGGTCTTTCTCTAAGCCCCAATCCATGAAGGCGCCGGCCTTGATGATATTGACTGCCGTCAATAAGGCGCATTCTCCCACCTGCGCTTTTGGCCGGTGACAGGTGGCCTTGATGCTGCCATCGTTTTCCGGGTAAATAAATACATCCAGTTTTTGCCCGGGCCTGCAGCCGTCCGGGGCCTGTGATTTTGGCAGGAATATTTCACCTTTATTGCTTCCATCCAGCACGAAGTCATCGTCGGATTCGTGCAAGACCTCCAGCGTATTGATTTCGCCGATGTGCGTGGTGGATTTGGATTTGGGCGGTCGCATTGGTTTAGCGTATCGCAATTTCGATCTGAAGGTGGCAATGGGGGCGTATTTTGAATACGGGTCATACAATCAGCCACGGGCGCTGTTAGCACAAATGCTGACCTGTATCAGTGTTTGCAAGCACTCGACGGGATAAACATGGAAGCTGACATGAATCATCGAATTACCATTTCAAAACTTATGGCAGCAAGTTTGCTGCTGACAGCTTCCGTTCACGCTGCAAATACCGTACCCACCGATATCCAGATGCCGGGCACCCAGCCAGGTGAAGTCGCAGGCTTCGAATCACCGGATAAATGCGCGAACTGCCATGCCGCTTATAACAATGCCAACACCATCGGGGAACCACAGGATGAGCCTGTCACCGGCTGGCGCGGTGGAGCCATGGGTAATGCCGGGCGTGACGCCATCTTTTGGGCAACGGTGGCGGTGTCGGAACAGGATTTCGACGGCTCCGGTGATTTGTGTATCCGCTGTCACAGCACAGGCGGCTGGTACGACGGACGTTCGACCCCGACCGATGGTTCAGGACTGGCCGCCAGTGATGATGACGGTGTTGATTGCGACGCCTGCCATTCATTGGCCAACCCGGATAATACCGAACACCTGGGGGTTATGATTTCACCATTCACTGCGAACTGTTCTGATGATCCATTCGTTCCGGCTGGAACCTGTGAGTCAGCCAGCGAGGGCTACTATGGCGGCGGCATGTTATCGATCTGGGATGGTGGTAAGAAACTTGGCCCGTATGCAGAGACCGTTGCCAGGCACGGCTTCGAGCAATCAAGGTTCCAGCGTGATGTGGATTACTGCGGTTCCTGTCACGATGTATCCAATCCTGCGGTTGGCGATCTGGCGCCGAATCATGGAGCTCAATTTACCGCTCCGCCAGTCGTTTCAAGTGGTGTCATCGGCGGTCCGGTGGAAGATAAAGTGGCATTCAATAATCCACCTTATGCCTACGGTGTTATCGAACGCACTTTTAGTGAGTACAAAGCGAGTGCGTTCCCGACTACGCGAGTGGGTGATTTCAACAGCCTTCCTACTGATCTCAAAGCGGCGGGAGGTTCACTGGACGTAACCTACCAGGCAGCAATAATGGCGGCAGAAGAAGCGCAGGAGCACGATGGTATCGCCGGTGACTATGCCGACGGCACACCACGTTTCTTCAGCTGTCAGTCCTGCCATATGCGCCCGGTTGTGAGTGCCGGAGCTAACAAGAATGACGCGGAAGTCCGCGAGGACCTGCCCAGTCATGATCATACCGGCGGAAATTACTGGTTCGCTGACATTACCAAATACCAGGATAACAAGGGAACCCTGCTCTTTGGCGGAGGCCTTACCGCAGTCCAGATTGAAGCGCTTGGCCTGGGCCAGCAGCGCGCCGTTGGGCACCTGCAGCAGGCTGCGTCGTTGCAGGTCAGCGGCAATAATTTGAAGGTCGTTAACCTGACCGGCCACAAATTGATCAGCGGCTACCCGGAAGGCAGGCGTATGTGGGTCAATATCAAGTGGTATGACACCGGTGATGTTTTGCTGAGAGAAGACGGCGCCTATGGACAGATCGGTGCGACCGTCAGCAACCCCTCCGGTGGTCCTGATGTCAATGTCGAATCAATTCTGGATCTGGATGGCGCCAACACGCGAATCTACGAAGCCCACTACGCCGTTACCAAAGACTGGGCAGTAACGATTGAGGCACTGCACGGTGCAGATTTTGAGCTTAGCTACGATCGCCTTTCCGGTAACGTTGTATGCACGGTCGGGGATTTTCTGCTGGATGATGATGACCCGGGAAAAATGGACGGATGCAAGGGCGACTACCTCGATACCTTCCACTTTACGCTCAACAACTATGTCTCAATGGACAACCGCATTCCGCCTTATGGCATGAGCTACGACATTGCCCGAAAGCGCAATACGCTGCCCGCACCGGTTGACCAGTACGGTGGCGGCGGCAGTGGCAGTGTCTACAATTACTGGGACGAAATAGCTCTCAATCCGCCGCTGAATGCTGATCACGCACAGATTGAACTTCTCTACCAGGGAACGAGTTGGGAATACATTCAGTTCCTCAATCTGGCCAACAAGAGGCAGAATGATTTCCTGGGCCAGGAAGGCATAAACATGCTCGATGCCTGGCTGAATGCGACCACCGCGATGGATCCATTGAAGCGCACCATGGTGTCACCGATTGTTATGGCCAGCGTGGAATGGGTTGGTGAGCCTGTATCGGAAGATTTGATATTCAAAAACAGCTTTGAGGAACGATGAGCAGCCTTTTGTGACTTTTCGGCTGGCGGCTGCTGGAACCGTGTAATTTGTGGATAATGAACAAAGTACACAATGGATGAGGGAATTTCAGTGAAACAACCTACAATTATTGCGCCGTCTATCCTGTCGGCTGATTTTGCACGGCTGGGGCGGGATGTCAGAAATGTGCTGGATGCCGGAGCGGACTGGGTTCATTTTGACGTAATGGATAATCATTACGTGCCCAATCTCACCATCGGGCCGATGGTTTGCAAAGCCTTGCGTGATCATGGCATCGAGGCGCCCATTGACGTACACCTGATGGTGGAACCCGTGGATGATCTGGTGTCGCAGTTTGCGCAAGCCGGCGCCAGCCTGATCAGTTTTCACCCGGAGGCCAGCCGGCATGTCGACCGGACTATTGGGTTGATCCGGGAGCTTGGCTGCCGGCCGGGCCTGGTTCTGAACCCGTCGACGCCGTTAGGCCAGTTGCACTGGACGCTGGAGAAACTCGACATGGTTCTGCTGATGTCGGTGAATCCCGGTTTTGGCGGCCAGTCGTTTATTCCACATGTGCTGGATAAGGTGCGCGAGGTTCGCGAATTGATTGACGCCAGCGACCGTGAAATTCGTCTGCAATTGGACGGCGGTGTGAAGGTTGGCAATATCGCTGAAGCGGCCGCCGCAGGTGCGGATACTTTTGTTGCCGGTTCGGCGATATTCGGCTCGGAAGACTACCGCGATACGATCAGCCGGATGAAGGCGAATGCAGCTGTTTGAAAGCCTGGCACGCAGTTGATTAGAGGCAGTGGGGGGCACCCGATACCCCCTTAGTAGAAATCAACCTCAATGGGAGTTTCGTGTGGGGTAGTCATTTACCGGGAGTGCTGTGACCACGTAGCGCAGGGGGCCTCCAGCCAGCGGTGCATCAAAGGGGTAGCAGGTCACCAGACTGATGCGGCTGGTGATGGGTTCGACCACGATTTCCGATGTGCGGCTGTCTACAATTTCGGCTGTAATGACTTCGTAATGTAGCGTTCGGTCTCTTGTCTGAACGGTCAGGTGGTCACCCGTTTCCAGATCCTGCAAAAAATGGAAATGCGTATCACGGTGACCGCTGATAACCAGGTCATGTCCCATTTCCCCATTGAACAATATCGGCCCGAAGGCGAGGTTCCGGCCTGAATTGCCCTCCAGGATGAATTGCCGGATGCCGTGGCCAGGTACGTTCAGCACACCCACAGCACGGGTGTCCGCCCACGGCCAGGGGCGGGCGTTTTCGTTTCCCTCCCGGGTCTGTTGCCAGCTGCGCTCAATCAGCCATTGCGCCAGTTCAGCCTTGGCCGGTATCCACAAGGCGCTGACCAGGTACAGCAATGAAAAAAAAGCGGCGGTAAAGGAAACCGCCGCGTAAAGCCAATGACGAGTCTGCTTCATGAGGTCACGAAGTGGCCATTGGCGAGCTTGCGCTGCCGGGATGTTCTTTTCTCAATGGAACCGAGAACAGGAGCATGCCGGTGGCGACGAGGAGTGTGATGAAAGAAAGAATAAGCTGGGCGACCCAGCCGGTGGCGGTCTGCGAGAAACTGGTGCTTGAAGCTGAACTCCCGGCAGGAAGCAGGTTGGGAATTTCCTCACTATCGAGGGTTTCATCCTGCGGACGTGAAGGTGTCCGGTCGACGGCAACCATGCTGGTATAGGGTGTCAGTAAACCAAAGTCCAGAGCGAGGTCCGTCACTGCCTCGCGGATAAAGGCGGGATCTTCACCGAATATCCGGCTGTCCTCCAGGGCTTCGATTTTGCTGCGTGCCCACAGCGTTGCGAGATTTTCATTACCGGCGCCGGGCAGGACCCTGCTGCTTTGTTCCCAGGGCCGGCCTTCCAGTTCGCCGCAGATGGTGACTTCGCTCGGCTGGAAGGGAAGGCGTGCATACAGCCACAGCGGTTCGCCTGCGTACAGGTCAGGCACAATCGCCGGGTAGAAATCGGCGTCCATACCCCAGTCCACGCATATATTTTTGATGGCCGGGTTCTGAATCCTCGCCCACAGCCTGGACATGCTTTCTTCCACCTCGTTCAGCCGTCCGATTCGCGTATGATTGCCCCGTCCGATTTCAGCGGCCTTGCGCATGAACCAAAAATTTGGCGCCGAGCCGATGGATACCGTGAACAGGCGGCTGTCGCGTAGCTCCTCGCCGATCTGAAGCAGCAGTTCACCCTCGTTGCCGACACTGCCGTCGGTAATGAAGACGACCTGCCGCAACAGACCGGTCTGTTGCGGTAAGTTCAATGCCATGTCCAGCGCCGGCGCCATATTGGTTCCACCATTGGCATCCAGGTCATCGATGAACGCCTCGGCTTCAAGCAAGTAACTGGTGTAAACCGGCTTGGATTCCGGAAAAAGCTGGTGACTGTCCGAGTTGAAATGGATCAGGTTAAAGTGGTCATCTGCACCGAGGTAGCCCAGGCCCTGCCTCAGCGCCGCCTTGGCCTGGGTCAGCGAGATGCCTTCCATGGAGCCCGAGGTATCGACAATGAAAACCACCTCGCGCGGCTGTGGTGAGATAGCCTCGGCCAGCGGCGGAGCAAGCATCAGCATGGCGTATACTGCGTCACCGTCATCGAATGTCATCAGTGTGGATTCGGGGGCGCCGCCGAAGTCTGGAGTCCAGTTCAGTTCGAATACGCGGTCGGTGCGGGTGTCGGGATCGGCCAGGTAAATGTTGTAGCCGTTGAGCGATGGGTGGATGTCCACATCATGGTAGCGGCTTTCAAGGCTGGCCAGTTTCAGGCCGGTGCGCAGATCGATATTCAGGCCCAGGTAATGATCTTTTTGCCCGGCCCTGGTACTGGCCCCGGTACCAAATGTGGACATGACGGCGGGGGCCGGCGATGTTTCATTGAAAAATCCGGCCTCTATCGCCGGGGCATCCCCCCGGTCCCATCGTGGCGTGAAGGTCATCGGGATTTGCAGGCTGAAGCCTCCATCACGGTAGTCCACCCGGGCCAGAAAGCTGATGGACACCGTGATTTCTTCATCCGGTCCGATGTTGGCCAGGCGGGTTTCAAACTGGTTGGCGCGTTGTTGCTCCACCAGCGTGGCAACTTTTCCGCTGGACTTGGCTTGCTGGTATTGCCGCCTGGCATCCTGTTTTTCCTGAATTTCACCGACCAGAACGCGTTGTCCGACCTGGACAGTCATCCGGTCGACCGCGGAACCATCGGACAAGGGGAAGCGGTAAATCGCTTCTGACCACCCACGGCCGCTGTTACGGAATGCCTGGCTAACGTTGATCCGCGCCACCAGCCCGGTGACTTCCACCTGCATCTCGGTATTCAGTGCAAGACTGCGCTGACTGCTGCCATCACCCTGGAATTCCAGGCCCCACTGGTCTTCCTGGGCAGCCGCTGTCTCAATCCGGAAGATCAGCAGCAGGAGAAGCAGGGCTGACAGCGCCAACAGCGCCCGATCTTGCCACTTCAGTGATTTCCTCGTTGAGCCTGGATGCCGTTTGCTGGCCTGGAATGCGGCAAATTGCGGGTGATTCTTCCAGGCATCGGATTCGAGCCGGTCGCGGATGGATTCCCGCTTACTCGGGATGGGGACCCCATGTGCCCTGAAAAATTTGTCTTTGAGTAAATATGGGCTGGGTGTGGGTTGGCTGGGCATTTGTGGCTCCATTCTGGCTGTTTTGATTGGCTGTTCTGCCTCCATGCCACCTATTTAAACCGGTCGAAATGCCGCAGCAGTGTCCTTAGCTGACAAACAGCTGCCCGAATTCGGGCAAGATAATGGCAAAGGTTCGGGCAAGGGCGATTTGGATACACCTGAAGGGTCCCGGGCCGTATGATGACCCCTGTAAGAGGTCGCTTGCGGCCGATTGAGGAAAACAATATGCAACGACACATCGCTATCGTGGAAGATGAGGCCACGATCAGGCATAACTACGAGGATGCCTTGCGGCGTTTCGGATACAAGGTGACTGGTTACGCTGACAAACCGTCGGCGATGGCGGCCCTGACCCGGCGTCTGCCCGACCTGGTCATTATCGATGTTGGCCTGGGGGATGAATTTGAAGGTGGTTTCGAGCTTTGCCGCGAGTTGCGCAGCATGTCCAGGAGCTTGCCGATAATCTTCCTGACCGCACGGGACTCCGACCTGGACGTCATTTCCGGCTTGCGGCTGGGGGCCGATGACTACCTGACCAAGGACATCAGCCTGCAGCACCTCGTGGCGCGCGTTGTGGCTTTGTTCCGTCGAGTTGAGGCGCTGTCCGGATTGTCCGGTGATGAGAAGTCGCTGGAACGGGGACCCTTGAAATTCTCGGTGGAACGCATGGAAGTCAGCTGGAAAGACCAGCCCGTGCCGTTGACGGTCACGGAATTCTGGATCATCCATTCCCTGATCCGTCACCCGGGCCATGTACGTTCCCGCGCGCAACTGATGGACGATGCCAATGTGCTGGTAGACGACCAGACTATCACCAGCCACGTCAAGCGCATCCGGAGAAAATTCCTGAAAGCAGATTCTGAATTTGACCGGCTGGATACCGTTTACGGGGCAGGGTATCGCTGGAAAACCTAGAATGAAACTGAAGAACCAGCTATTGGCGCTTTCCGCGCTGACCCTGTTACTGCCATGGTCCGGTTGGAAAGTGTTGCAGGAACTCGAGCACTTCCTGCGCGATGCCCAGGAAAACGCGATGCTGGCTGCCGCCCGGACCCTGGCAGGAGCGATGCCGCTGGAGTACCAGAGCCGCCTGGTATTTGCCCCGGATCAATACCTGGTCATCCGGGACCTGAAACGTCCGCCGAACCTGGACGGCCATACCGATGACTGGCCCGGCCCCGGCCATGGGCTGGAATTCCGTTCTGCGGATGGTGAATTAAACGTCAATGTGCTGGCAGGCAGCTACCGGGACCAGTTGTATCTCCTGTTCGATGTGCGTGACCTGACACCCGCGTATAAACGGACATACACGAATGAAAGCCATGCAGACGGCATTCATCTGCTGTTGCGCAATCCTCGTGGTCTGCTCAGTTTTGGCATCTGGCCAGAAGCGCCAGGCCCGCTACGTTTAACCAACGAGGGCGACGGCACCGGCCAGGTGGAAGGCTTTTGGCTGGATGTCGACACGGGCTACCGCGTAGAGCTTTCACTACCGGCAGCTGCGCAGAGCTCTGCAGTCAGTTTCCAGGTCCGTGATGGCAGTCAGGACGGACCCATGGTTGATCCTGGGGGTAACAGGGTCGCAGGTTCCCTGGATCAAGGGGCCCGTCAGCAATGGATCAATCTGATTGAACCATGGCAGGGATTGTCCCGGTGGTTAGCACAAACGGTAACTGGATCCAGTCGCGCCTGGCTGGTAGACCGGCAGGGATGGGTGCTGGCGGACTCCGGTGGGATCACCACGCCCGGCACACTCGAGACCACCTGGCTGCAGCGACTTTTATATCGCCTGGTCGCGGGATCACGCACGGAATTAGTCGACGAGTGGCCTGAGGAGCCTGTCCAGATTAGCGATGAAATTGTGCGTCATGCGCTGTCCGGCAAGGAAGCGATTGCCTGGTCGCAGGACCTGGAGACTGCTGTAGTACGCAATGCCGTGTCTGTACCGGTCGAGCTGGAGGGTGGGGTCAAAGGAGCCATCGTCATGCAGTCAGCTTCCGAGGGACTGCTGCTGGCCACCAATCGCACCCTGGGGAGGTTGCTGTTTACCTCCATGATGATGACCTTCGGCCTTGCTGCCGGACTGTGGTTTTTTGCCTCCAGGTTGTCACAGCGGGTACGCCGCCTGAGCGGGGCGGTTAGCCAGGCGATGGAAGACGATTTGAATCCAGCCGGTTCACACCAGGATATCCTGCCCCTTGTTTCGGACCGGGACGAACTGGGCGAACTGGCCAGGAACAATGAAAAATTATTGCAAGAGGTGGCAGATTACAGGCAGTATTTGCAGACCCTTGCCGGCAAGCTCTCCCACGAACTGAAAACGCCCCTGGCCATCACGCGCTCCTCGCTTGAAAACCTGGCCAGCCAGGAACTGGGCGCCGGCTCACGCCGCTTCCTGGAGCGGGCGCTGGAGGGCCTTGATCGTCAGGCCGCCATCGTTCGGGCGATGAGTGAGGCCAGTCGTCTGGAGGCATCGATCCGGGTGGCGGAATGGGAAGAGATTGACCTGAGAAGCCTGGTACAGCATTGCGCAGAAGCATACAGATCGGTTCATCCGGGGCGCCGGCTGGATACCGAACTCCCCGGTGAGCCTGCAACCGTCACCTGCGCGCCCGAGTTACTGGCCCAGGCGCTGGACAAGCTGGTCGACAACGCGGTGTCACTAACCGCGGATGAGGATGTCGTGACCCTGGCCATCAAGAGAGAAAGTGGCCAGTACCTTATTTCTGTGAGAAACACCGGCACTCGTCTGCCTGAAGAATTCCAGGAACGCCTGTTCGATTCACTCGTGTCATTGCGTGAAAAACGGGGCGCTGCGCCCCATCTGGGTCTGGGTTTATATATCGTCCGGCTGGTGGCCGTCACTCACAACGGCACGGTTTATGCCCGTAACCTGCCGGTTCAAGGCGGTGTCGAATTCACCATCAGCCTGCCAGCTCCGTAGCCCGCAAACTGTAAGAGGCCGCTTGCGGCCGACAGGCTGATTCGCGCCCTAGGACGCTCTTACAAGTAGGTAAAATCCGGCTATCTTGTTAGAATCAAGAGTTCTTGCCGAAAAAAATGGATTGCAGTGGACAGGGAATCGTTTGAACAGCTGAAGGCAGAGGGTTATAACCGGATACCCGTTTACCGGTCCGTACTGGCGGATCTGGACACCCCCTTGTCGGTATACCTTAAATTGGCGGACGGGCCCGATGCCTATCTATTCGAATCCGTCGAAGGTGGTGAAACCTGGGGCCGTTTCTCCATCATCGGTTTGCCATGCACGCGGCGTTATGAACTTACGGGCAAAAATCTAACCGTCTATGAAGATGGTGAAGGTGTTGCCGAGGAAATCATTGACGACCCTTTCGACCGCATTGCCCGCTTGCAAAAGGAGTTCATGGCGCCCCGGCTTCCCGAGCTTCCTGTTTTCACGGGTGGACTGGTGGGATATTTTGGCTACGAAATCGTCCAGCGCTTTGAATCGCGGCTGATCGACGAGAAAAAGCCTGATGATCTGGGCACGCCGGATACGGTGCTGCTGTTGTCCGACGAGGTCGCCGTGTTCGACAACCTGGCCGGAAGGCTGTACCTGATCGTTAATATCGACCCGTCCATGCCTGATGCGTGGAAGTCATCACAACGCCGCCTGGACAAACTGGCCCACAGGCTGCGCTGTGGCAGTCCGGGGTACGGGGATCCGCTGGCGCACCCACCGGTGGCGGAGCAGGACTTTCATTACGGCTTCAGCCGTGAGGATTTCATCGCGGCAGTTCAGAAAAGCAAGGAATACATTCTGTCCGGGGATATTTTCCAGGTCGTGCTCTCGCAACGAATGAGTGTGCCTTTTGCAGCCCGTTCACTGGATGTATACCGGGCGCTGCGGGCGCTCAATCCATCACCCTACATGTTTTATATTGACCTGGGCGACACCCAGATCGTCGGTTCTTCCCCCGAAGTCCTGGTGCGCGTACAAGACCGGCAGGTCACCTTGCGACCCATAGCCGGCACCCGGCACAGGGGTGAGACTGCCGAAGAAGATCAGCGGCTGGAAGAAGAATTGCTGAACGATCCCAAGGAACGCGCTGAGCACCTGATGTTGATCGACCTGGGTCGCAACGACGTGGGCCGGGTGGCTAAAATTGGCTCTGTCCGGGTCACGGACAACATGATTGTTGAGCGCTATTCGCATGTGATGCACATTGTTTCGCAGGTGGAAGGGGAGCTGGCTGAAGGGCTGACGGCTGCCGATGCGATTCGATCATCCTTCCCGGCCGGTACGCTGTCCGGCGCGCCCAAGATTCGCGCGATGGAAATCATTAACGAGCTGGAGCCGGCGCGCAGGAACGTGTATGCGGGGGCCGTGGGTTATCTCACCTGGCACGATGATGCCGATCTCGCTATCGCCATCCGCACCGCGGTGATCAAGGACGGCATGCTGCACGTTCAGGCCGGCGCGGGTATCGTCGCCGACTCTGACCCGCAAAAGGAATGGGAAGAGACCATGGACAAGGGCAGGGCATTGATCGCCGCAGTGAACAGCGCTGCCGCCGGCCTGTAGCAGGAGCTTAACTCATGATCTTAATGATCGATAATTATGACTCCTTCACCTACAACCTGGTGCAATACCTGGGTGAGCTGGGTTCGGAGGTTGAAACCGTACGCAACGATACCATCAGCGTAAATGACGTACGCTTGATGAAACCGGAGGGCATCGTTATTTCACCCGGCCCCTGCACGCCGGACGAGGCGGGTATTTGCGTGGAGTTGGTGCAGGCCCTGAGCCCGTACATCCCGATGCTGGGAGTGTGCCTGGGCCACCAGTGCATCGGCCAGGCGTTCGGGGCCAAAGTGGTGCGTGCGAAACGTATCATGCACGGCAAGACATCGATGATTTATCACCGCAGCCAAGGCCTGTTTGATGGCCTGCCGCTCCCCTTTGAAGCCACGCGGTATCATTCACTGGTGCTGGAGAATAATTCAATTCCGGAGTGTATGTCGGTTATGGCATGGACAGACTTTGAAGGTGATCACGAAATCATGGGCTTAAAACATATAGAGTACGAAGTCTATGGCGTTCAGTTTCACCCTGAATCCATACTCACCACTTGCGGTCACGACCTGCTGAAGAATTTTCTACAGCGGATCAGCATGCTGTACTGATCTTGAAGAATCCCTGATCTGTTCATGAATGAAATGGATATTAAACAAGCCATCAGCGCCATCGTTGACCGTATTGACCTGAGCGGGGACGAGATGCGCTCGGTCATGCAGCAGATCATGACTGGCGGCGCGACGCCCATCCAGATCGGTGGTTTCCTGGCTGGCATGAGGACCAAAGGTGAGACGGTCGAGGAGATCGTAGCCGCGGCGGAAGTCATGCGTGAGTTGGCCACCCGGATTGAAGTGAGCAAGGAACACCTGGTGGATACCTGCGGCACCGGTGGGGACGGCAGCCAGTCTTTCAATGTTTCCACCGCCTGCGCCTTTGTTGTGGCTGCGGCCGGTGGGCGCGTGGCCAAGCACGGCAACCGTTCGATGTCATCAAAATCCGGCAGCGCTGACGTACTGGAAGCGCTGGGTGTGAACCTGGATATCCCGCCCGACCGGGTCGCGGCCTGTATTGAGGAGATCAATATTGGTTTCCTGTATGCGCCCTCCTATCACAGTGCTGCCCGTTACGCGGCCGCGCCGCGCACTGAGCTGGGCACCCGCACACTATTCAACCTGCTAGGGCCACTGACCAATCCTGCGGGCGCACCGCACCAACTGCTAGGTGTGTTCGCGAACCGTTGGGTTGAACCGTTGGTCAAAGTGTTGCGGGCCCTGGGCAGCAAACACGTGCTGGTGGTGCATGCCGAGGACGGTCTGGATGAGCTGAGCATCGCGGCGCCCAGTCTCATAGCCGAGTTGCGGGACGGACAGGTGCACACATCCGTGTTTCACCCCGGGGACGTGGGTATCGCGCGCCAGTCACTGAACGCAATCCGCGTAGACGGCCCGGAGGAATCCGCGGCCATGATCCGCGAGGTGTTTGCCGGCCATCAGGGGCCAGCGGCCGACATGGTGGCATTGAATTCCGCCGCGGCCTTGTATGCTGCGGACGTGGCCTCGACGTTGATGGAAGGTGTGGAACTGGCCCGCCAGGCGCTGGCTGACGGCTCCGCGGCAAGCAAGGTAGATGCGCTGGCGAAACTTACCGCATGAGCGATATTCTCGGGAAAATAATCGCCACCAAGGTGGAAGAAGTGGCTGCCGGTATGGCCAGCACCGGAAAAGACGAAATCGCCGCGCTGGCTGCTGACATGCCGCCGGCTCGCGCTTTCGTCCAACGCATCAGGACGGTTATATCAGCCGGTCCGGCAGTTATCGCCGAGATCAAGAAGGCTTCACCCAGCGCGGGTATCATCCGCGAGAATTTCCGGCCGGATCAGATCGCTGTGAGCTATGATGCTGCCGGCGCCGCCTGCCTTTCCGTGTTGACCGACGCTGAGTATTTCAAAGGGGCGAATGAATACCTGCGACAAGCCCGCAATGCCAGTTCCTTGCCGGCCTTGCGCAAGGATTTCCTGGTTGATCCCTGGCAAGTGTACGAGTCCCGTGTGCTTGGCGCCGACTGTATACTGCTGATCGTGGCGGTGCTCGAGCGGGCGCAATTGATAGATCTTGATGGCCTGGCCAGGGAAATTGGGCTGGATGTGCTGGTTGAAGTCCACAATGAAGATGAACTGGATGACGCACTGGCCACGGGCGCATCATTGATCGGCGTGAATAACCGTGACTTGCATACATTCACAACAGACCTTGCGGTATCGGAGCGCTTGCGGCCCATGATCCCGCAAGACCGGACCATGGTGACTGAAAGCGGTATTAATAGCCAGGAGGACGTGGCGCGCATGGGGCGGTGCGGAATCCATGCTTTTTTGGTGGGCGAGGCGTTCATGCGCCGGGAAGACCCGGGCGGCGCGCTCCGTTCGCTGTTTTTCGGAGACTTTACTTGATGAAATGGATTGCCATTCAATTGTTCAGCCTGGTGTTCCTTTTGCTCCCGTCCTTGCCGGTGGTTGCGGAATTACCACCTGAGACCCGCTGGGCGGATCCTTCGTCTGTCCGCCTGGATGTTGATTTTCCAGGCAATGGTTATCATGCGAGCTGGGTCATGTTCCGTTGTCAATGTGGCGACATGCTGATTCGCTGGGAATTGAACGTTCCCGGTGAAACGGAAAAAGGTGAAACCTTGCTGGTGAACGGGCGGGTTGTGCTGAGCCGTGGTTTCGGAGAACACCAGCAGGAACTGGGCTCATCGCTCGATGCGCCGGCATTGATGATGCAAACCGTGCTGCTCCTGCTGGATCGATCGGTGCCCGAAGGTCCAACGGCCATCAGTGGGGACACCGAAGTAGCCATTGAAGATAAAATCAACCCGATTCACGTGGACAGCGGTACCGCTGCAGGTAGTTATGTTGCCCCCTGGTTGATGAAGGGGACAATTCATCCAGCCAGCGAAACGCGGCGGAAATTCGACTTGGATTTTACTTTCAGCACAGGTAATCCGGGAGAAGAACTGGCAGGCAATATGCGTTTGTCCGGACTCGCTGAGTACGCCGATGGTGAGTTTCCGCAGCCTCCATCAACTCAGCTGAAAGGCTGGCAATTATTCTGGATTAACGACGCAGACCCGGCAGCCGAAGGCGCGACTGAACTCACAACACTCGCTGAATTACGAGCCTGGATCAGCGAAAACTAAAGCCTTTAAATCCGGTAAGCCAGGGTTTTCATGATTCCCGCGGTGAAGGCCATCGCTGATTGAATGGGCCTGGGCAAGTCATGTGCTCCGGCTTCTTCGGCCATTTCCGCGTGCCGGGCCTCATCTGTTTTCATCTGGTCAAGAATGGCCTGGCTGCGTTCATCCCCGTTCGGCAAGCGCTCCAGGTGATCTTCGAGATGGGCCTCCACCTGGTTTTCCGTTTCTTTGACAAATCCCAGACTCCACTTATCGCCCACGATGCCAGCAGCGGCGCCAATAGCAAACGAACCCGCATACCAGAAGGGATTCAGAATGCTCGGTCGGCTGTCCAGTTCCTTCAGGCGATCTTCGCACCAGGCGAGGTGGTCGATCTCTTCGTCGGCGGCCTGTTGCATGGCTTCGCGGGTTTCATTGTGCCTGGCGGTAGCAGCCTGGCCTGCATAAAGGGCCTGGGCGCAGACTTCACCGGTGTGATTGATGCGCATCAAGCCGGCAACGTGACGGCGTTCCTCACCATCCAGATCGGCAGGTGGAATATCGCCTGCCGGATTCTCACGGCCGGGTGAGGGTGCGTGACCTGTGGAGATACGCAGGGCCTCGTCCATGGAAGCGATGAACCGGTCGAGTGTTGTGTAATTTCTGTCCATTGGGTTTGACCTGCCATTGGAGGAATAAGGGGTTTGGGTCAGAGTACTATTTCTTCGTCGCCTCTGCACCCTGACTTAAAGCACTCAGAAAATGATACCCTGACCCCGGCTTCAATTGACCCCGGTTTCTATGAGTTACTACCATCGGCACATCTTTTTCTGCGTCAATGACCGCGGACCGGACTCGGACCGGCCTTCCTGCAACCGTTGCGGGTCGGCCGAAATCCTTTCCGCCAACTCGAACCCGTCCATCTCGGGCATCATGGCGTCGACAAGTGCAATTTGAATGG